>OGUK01001620.1_pt1 | contig 14009 bp, 10 predicted proteins | sample 1553151 | NCBI WGS metagenome assembly OGUK01 (sample SAMEA2580208, study PRJEB22360) | human gut metagenome | biome: human gut; feature: human-associated habitat; material: faeces | place: Denmark | collected 2008/2010
GAAGGTGTGTCGTAATACACGATGCGCCTTCTTTTTTTTCATTGACTATAAAAATCGGTTCATTTTCTTTAAGCTGCGATATTTTGAGGATTTCTTTGGTTTATGTGTTCGCAACATCTAAATAGAGCAACTGTAAGCTCATAAAACGGTCTAATCAGCCAATCCATACCTTCTTTAGTCATTTTTGCACACATCTTTTTTATATTGAAGGCAATGGCAAAGAAGGAAAAGTCCATGAAGACCTTATCCTTTCCAAAATGGCGGAAACGTTTGTAATTCATATTGTTTTTCATTTGTCCGAACACGGCTTCCGGTTCTATGCATCTCTGTCCTCTGTGTTTCAGTCCTTCCTCTGAGCAGAGCAACTCTTTGGCTTTTTGCTTGTATTTTCTGAGTCTGTGATTCAACTCTATCGTTCTGTTCCCCTTTGCTTTAAAACATCGGCATCTTAGCGGACAGCCTTCACATCTGATGGCTCTGTACGTGGCATTTTCGCTGACATATCCGGATGCTGTTTTCACATGTCTAGTCCCTATCCTTTGCATCTTCTGTCCCATGGGGCAGATACAAAAGTCTTGTTCTTCATTGTAGTAGAAGTTTTCCGCCCTGAACGGGTCCGGTTTGAATCTCGGCCGCTGTTCCATGTGGAAGTAGTTGTATTTGACGTAGCCCGCCATACCGTTTTCTGACATGAAGCGGTAATTCTCCTCAGAACCGTAGCCGGAATCGGCCACCACCGTATGGGCCAACCTGTCATATCTGCTTGAGAAGGATTGCAGGAAAGGTATCATGGTCAGTGTATCCGTAGGGTTCGGAAAGAGTGCAAAATCGGTAATGAACTGGTTCTCGGTGCCGATCTGGAGGTTGTAACCGGGCTTTGTCTGGCCGTTACGCATGGCATCCTCCTTCATTCTCATGAAAGTAGCGTCCTTGTCCGTTTTGGAATAGGAGTTCCTGTCCTGTAGCGTGTTCAGACGGTTGTCGTATTCCTGCAGCTTGTCCCTGTGTTCTTCCAGTAGTATTCCGGAAGCTTCCGGGAAGGCTGGCTGCCATGCTTCCCCGCGCCGTGCGCACGGGCAGGGAGCCGCTGCCTGCCCTGGCGGACCTGCTGGCGCGGGATTCCGTTCATTCCGCCGCAGGCCATGGCCTCCCTTCAAAGGGGGACGCGTCCCGGTACTGGGCCGATCTGTTATGGACGGTGTACTGGTGCCATCTGGAAGGGGACGGCAAGGCGGAACGCCTCAGGCGTTACCTGGAAGCCTGGGATGCGGAGGACGTCAACGGGGCGCACGCCGTTCTGCTGGACGGGAAGGCTCCGGAAGAGGTGGAGCGGGAAATGGCCGCAGCCTGGAAAAAACTGGGCGTGAAGCTGAAGTTTTCACCGTCCGCCCCTTCCGCTGCGGACGGGAAAAAGGCGGCGGAGAAATGACGGAAGGAGGGGTGGAAAAGCCTCCGGTTTCCGGAAAATCCGGAGCGCACCGGGTCAGATGGTGCCGTTGAGCTTTCTGCCTATCCAGAACAGGGTGAGCAGGAAGAGAAGGGCCGCGAGCGTGTACGGGCTGCACCAGAGCAGGATGCGCGTTTCCATGGGCGGCGGCACGGGCAGCTCCTTGATTTCCTTGATGAGCTGCTGTATTTCTTCCGCCTTCACCATGCGTCCGCGCGTGATGGAGGTCATTTCCTCCATCAGGGCGGTATTGACGGGCTGGCCGGTTTTTTCCAGCGTCTCGCCCATGGTGATGACCGGGAGCGTGACGGATTTGTCCGGTTCCGCGGAGGATGAAGCGGTCAGCTTCCAGGTGCCGGGGCGGTTGATTTTGACGGAGGCGGTGAAAGAACCCCAGGTGTGGTCCATGTTGTCCATCTGCACGCGGCTGGCGGTGCCTTCCGGGGCGGTGATGTCCAGGAAGACTTCCCCGTTCTGGAGAGGCGCCCCCAGTTTGTCGGAGACCATGGCGTTGACGGTCAGCGTATCCCCCAGGCGGGGGCGTTCCGGGTTGGGAATCAGGCGGATTCTTTCCCCGGCGGCCATATTGCGCTGGTAACTCATCCAGCGGGCCACCTGGCTCCAGAAGCGGTAGTGGTATTTGTCCTCCACGCCGCGCCGCCAGCGCCAGGCGGAGTCCGTCCCCATGAAGAGGACTTTTCCGTTGCCGTAGGACTGGGTGACGATGAGGGGAATGCGGCCGTAGGCGTTTTTGTCCGCCGCATGCACGGCCAGGACGGTGGTTCCGGCCTTGGGCCGTTCCACCGGGGCGTACCAGTTGAAGCCCGGCAGGTTGCGCCACACTTCCTCGTTTTCACCCTCCGTATCCGCCAGCATGGTAAGGAGGGAGCCGCGCCCCTCCGGCGTCAGGATGAGGGGGGAGGGGGCTGGCTGGGTGGTTCCCTCCGGCTTGGCGGTGAGGAACGTGACGGGCATCAGGTCTCCCAGCTCGGATTTTAGGAGTTCCATCTGCTTGCCCTGGTAGCCGGGCAGGAAGACGATGCCGCTGGCCTGGTTTTTCACCATGCCCTTGAGCAGGGCGGCCTGTTCCTCCGTCAGCCCCTTGGGGCCCAGCCCCACGTCTCCGATGAAGATGACGTCATACTGGGCCAGGTCTTCCATCCTGTCCGGGAATTTGACCAGGTAGCCGGGGCCTTCCCCCATTTCCTCCAGCCCCGGGTGAAAGAGCAGGGTATGCACGTCCACGCCCGGGTCGCGGTACAGGGCGTTCCGGATGAAGCGGTACTCCCAGCGCGGCAGCGTGTCGATCACCAGCACCTTGATGGATTCCCTCCTGCCGGCGATGCTGAAGGAGGAGGCGTTGTTGTTGTGCATCCGTTCCTGGGGCTGGACGGGGAGCTTGAGCTCCAGCGTTTCCGCCCCTTCCTTTTCTATCTTCCACAGGACGGCGTCGGACACTTCCCCCTGGGCCGGAATGGTGACCGTGCGGGTGACGGTTTTTCCGGTGTCCCTGGAGGCCAGGGTGAGCGTGGTGCGCGTTTCCTTGCCCAGCGTGCTTTTAATGGTGAAGGGGATCTGCACCGTCTCCCCGATGATGCCGTAGGTGGGGGCTTTCACGTCCTGGAGGGCCAGGTCGGGCAGGGGGTACGGACTGCCGGCGGGAATGATGAAGAGGGGAATGCCCCTGGTGCGCATGCGCTGGGCCTGCGTCAGCACGGAGGAGGAGGCGTTGTGGCCGCCGTCCGTGAACATGATGACCGCCCGCAGGTTGTCCGAGGATTGCATGGCGTCCTCCAGCGGCTTGGCCAGGTCCGTGCAGGCCATGGCGTAATCCGGGGAATCCGGCGGAGGGGGGGAGCCGAAGGCGGCGGATTCCACCACGTGCGTGTCTTTCAGGGATTCCGTGCTGTTGCCCTTGATCAGCTCCTGCGCGTAGGCCGTGCGGGTAACGACGTGCTGGGGGGTGATTTCCACGTCCTGCGTTTCCATGGAGCCGGAGCGGTCCTCCAGGATGGAGACCTTGGGCTTCTCCTGCGGGGCTGAGGTGACGACCCATTCCGGCTGGAAGAGCAGGAAGCAGATGGCCCCCAGAATCACCAGGCGCAGGAGTTCCAGCTTGAACGTCAGCGGACGGCGGTTGCGTTTGCAGGCGGTGCGGCTCATCCAGACGCCGGCCGCCATGACCAGGACGGCCAGGAGGACGCTTAAAGCGGTAGGTTGAAGGCTCAGGCTCATGGGCGGATGGTGGGGGAGGGGCGTTTGGCCGTGTGCCTGGGCAGGCACAGGAAAGCTTCCAGCAACAGGCAGGCGAGGGAAATGATGAGAAAGAGTTTCCAGGCCTCCTGCACCAGGGAGGGCGTTTCCGCCGTGCTCTGCATGGAGCTGATGGAGGCCTCCGGCAGAAGGAGGCGGAGCTTTTCATCCGTAATCTGGTCCGGATTGTCTTCCGACCAGGGGCGGTTCACGGCATAGGTCTGCGCTCCCAGGCGGTACACGCCTGCCGTGTCCGCCGGAGAGCCGGAGGGGTGGCTGCCCTGGGCGTTGTCCATGCGCACGGGGATGTCCGTGGCGGATTGCGGCAGGGCCGGGTCATTCACCCGGAGGGAGATGGAAGTGGAGAAGCGTTCCGCCCCGCGGTCCGCCATGCGCTGGAGCAGGGGGAGCAGCAGGTGGCCGTCCGCCAGGTTGGACCAGGAATATCTGGGCAGAGTCCCCAGGAACAGGGCGGAACCCGTTCCGGCCCTGACCTGGGCCAGGGCGCAGGTGCCGTCATCCCAGGAGGCCAGGGTGCGGTATTTGCCCAGCAGGGGCTTCCGGCGCACGGCGCGGAGCCGGTTGGCGGGAATGGCCGCCTGGTCGGAACCGTCCCGGAGGAAGCCGCGCTGGCGGTCCCATGTTTCCAGGCGGTAGTACTCCTCGGGCGGGGCCGTTTCCATCGCTCCCCAGGAGACGCCCAGGAACGGATGCCGCGTGCCGTGGGCCGTATCGTCCGGCAGGAAGAGGACGATTCCCCCTTCTTCAATAAAGGCCAGTAGCTTTTCTTCCATTTCCGCGCGCGGCGGCGGTCCGTACCAGGCGACCATGGACTGGGAGGCCAGAGCGGCCTGCGCCGCCCGCGTGTTGCCGGGCATCGTGGCCTTCCTGTTGGGCAGGCCGGGAGGGGCGGACATCAGGGAGAGGGTTTTCCCCACTTCTCCGGAAGGGCCGCAGATCAGGATGTTGGCGAGGGGTCGGGGGGCGAAGGTGAAGAAGGAAATGTCATCCCTGGTGAAGTCGTCATGAGGCAGGGAAACGAAGCCGAAGCCGGATTCCTTCCCCTGCGGCAGCGGAATTTCCTTCCTGATGGCGGTGCTTTCCCCGGCCAGTTGCAGCGTGGCGGAGGCGGCGGCATTATCCACGGAAAGGTGTACCGGCACGTCCTCCGGCTGGTTGGGGTTGAAACCCTGGCGCAGCACCTCCAGGTCCAGCACCAGCCTGCCGTTGCTCACCTGGGCCTGCCTGACCCTGATGCCGCGGTTGCTTTCCGGCCTGTCGCGGAGGGCCATGATGCGGATGGAGGGGGGAATGGCCAGAGCGGCCAGCCGCTGGCGCACGCCGGGCCAGAGGGGGGAATCCGGCCTCCAGGAGGAGGCCTGCATGTCTGAGGCAATCCAGATTTCCGTCTTTCCGGAACCGGACTCCTCCAGATACGGGATGGCTTTTTGCAGCAGGGCCGGAATGTCTGCGCCGCCGTCCGTGGTTTTGCTGACGGTCAGGTCCGCCAGGGCTTCCGGGGCGGGAATCTGGGTGACGGTTCCGGTGGCGGAATCAAGCAGGGACAGGCGGCAGTGGCCAAGCTGCGCAAAGGTGGATTCCACCAGCGGCGGGATGGCGTCCCGCAGGGAGTTGGTTTTGTCCGGCCGTGCGTCCATGGAGGCGGAACGGTCCAGAACCAGCAGGACTTCATTCAGTCCGGAACTCCCCCAGCCGAAGAAGCTGCTGAGCAGGGGCCGCGCAAAGGCCGTCACCAGCGCCGCCACGGCCAGGACGCGCAACGCCAGAATCAGGTAGTGCAGCAGTTTTTTCGTCCCGCGGGTTTCCCTGGCGGCGCGGAGCAGGAATTCCATGGCCGCCCAATGGACGGAGCGGTGCCGCCACCTGTTGACCAGGTGAATGATGATGGGAATGGAGGCTGCAAAGAGGGCCCATAGCAGCCAGGGAGAGGTGAAGGACATGGGAGGATAGGGGTAGTTGGGGATTCAGGCCTGGTTGTCAGGTAGAGGGCGGGTCGGGCAGCAGCTGGCGGAGGATATGCAGGGTCATTTCTCCGGTTTGCTTGAAGGATTTCTCACCCAGAATGCCTATGTTGTCCTTGGACGTGTGCCACCAGTTGCCGTCCTGAAAATCGTCGATGATGTTCAGCGTATCCATGCCGAGGTCCATGAAGGGGACGTGGTCGTCCAGAATGGCGTAGCCGGAGACCCCCCATTCCTCCGGTGAATAGCCCAGTTCACGAATGGCGCGGGAATAAACCCGGTACATGGACTGGGGCGTCATGACCGGGATGCGTATCTTTTTTCCCTGCCGCCCCACCATGTCCAGGTTGATCATCCACTTGGGCAGCGGCTTCCGCATGGCGGCGGCATAGTGCTTGGAGCCGTACAGGCCGTCGTCACTGTCCATGTGTTCCGCAAAGCTCTCTTCTCCGTCAAAAAACACCAGCTCCAATTCCCCGGCGCGCGCGGGTTCCCCGGCCAGGATGCGGGCCGTTTCCAGAATGGCCGCTGCGCCGGAAGCCCCGTCATTGGCCCCGGTGAAGCCGGCAATGCCCTGCTTGGTGTCGATATGGCAGGTCAGCAGTCCCCGGACCGGAGCCTGGAAATCCGGCGCCTTGCCAAACCGGGCCCGCAGGTTGACGAACTGGATGGGGCCCTTGGACGTTTCCTGTTCAAAGGATTGCTCCTGGCAGGTCCAGCCGTGTTTGGCCAGTTCCTTCTTCAGGTAGTCCAGTTGCTGGCGGTAGCCTGGAGTGCCGGAACCCCGGTCCCCCATCTCCGTCATCCGGGCGGCGTGGAACATGGCGTTTCCTCCGTTGAAGTGGGTTGTTTCCTGGAGCCGGGCGGGAATGGTTTCCGCACCCGGAAGGGGCGTTTCCACGGGATTTCCGCACTGCATCAGCAGGGCCGTGAGCAGGATGAGTCCGATGCGGGGCGTCATGGGAAAAAGACGGAGTGGAAGGTTTACTTGGAAGCGGACCATTCATCCTGGCCCAGAAGTTCAAGAATGCGGACGAATTCGGCCTTGCTGGAAAAGGTGATCTCAATGGAGCCCCGGCTTCCCTGTCCGGAAATATTTACCGGCGTGCCGAATTGTTTGGCGAGCACGCTGGAAATCTTCTTGTACTGCGGGGAGGAGGGCTTTCTGGCGGGAGCCGCCGGTTCCGGAGGATTGAGAAGCTTCTGGATGGCTTTCTCCGTCTGGCGCACGGTGTAGCCCTTGTTGACGATGTCGCGCCCGAGCTGGATTTGCTGGTCCTGGTTCTTGAGGGACAGGAGCACCTTGGCATGTCCCACGCTGATGAAGGCGTTGCCCAGCATGTCCTGGACCGCCTGGGGAAGATCCAGAAGCCGCATGCTGTTGGCTACGGCGGCGCGGGATTTGCCTACCCGCTTGGCGATGTCCCCCTGCTTCATGCGGAATTCCGTTTTCAGGCGCATGTAGCCGGAGGCCTCTTCCAGCGGGCTGAGGTTTTCACGCTGGAGGTTTTCAATCAGCGCCAGCTCCAGCACGTCCTTGTCGGAAGCCTTCCGGATGATGGCGGGCACGGTGGACAGGCCCAGGATGCCGGAAGCGCGCCAGCGCCTTTCCCCGGCAATGAGCTCATACTTGCCGCTTTCCGTTTTCCGGACGATCAGCGGCTGGATGATGCCGTGCTCCTTGATGGAGTCCACCAGCTCCGCCAGTTGTTCCGGGGTAAAGATGGCGCGCGGCTGGAGGGAGCTGGGAATAATGGAGGCATGGGATAATTGATGCACAACGTCTCCCGCCTGGGGAGCCGCCAAGGATTCACGAGACAGATTTTGATTGATAAGGGCGTCAAAGCCTTTCCCCAGAGCCGGTTTTGCCATAGCAGGGAAGAAACTAGCATGAACCGGTTCCGTTTTCAACAGGGTATTTGTTATCCGCAGCGGAAATTCCCGCTTGTGCGGCCGGTTTCATCCTCCATGTTCCCGGACGTGTCAGGCGTGTTGCGCCCCACCCCGCGGGCAGGTCAAAGATGGCGGTGCCTTGAACGGCCCGCTGCCGCCGCGCTGGTTTCCGGCAGGCTGCGGATATCCTGTCCCGTGCAGGGCAGGGGGCGTTTCAAGGCCATGAACCAACAAATGAACGAGATGAACAGCAATGAACAATCCTGCCATGGCGCGGGCTTTCCCTGCGGAACCGCTGCGGCGCAGCGCGCACCTGAATTCCTTGAACCCCTTGCCCCCGCCCGCCGATGAAGCTCAATCTGACGGAAGAACAAAAGAAAGCCGCTCTGGAAGCGGGAAAGCAGGGCATGAAAAACGCCTATGAGAAAAGCAAGTACCGGCCCGGATTGACGTGGTGGGAACGCCTCCTGTGGGTGGTCCTGGCGGGAGCGGCCTATGCGGCGTCCTCCCTCCTTTCCGGCTGCGGGCATACCATAGACGTGACTGCGGAGCGGACGGAGATATGCAGGGATGGCGCCTGCCTGGTGCTGGAACCGGGGCGCCTGTCCTATTCCCAGGCCCAGCCGGAGACGGAGGTACAGCCTGTGATCCAGAGAATCCGGAAAGGCAAATGATTCCGTGCCGTCCGGTCCGCAACCTGCCGGGACAAGCGGTTCTGCATGAGCTGTCCCGGCGGGAATTGCGGAAGTGAATGGCCTGTGGCGAAAGGGGGATGGCATGAACGCTTTATCAGCCGCCGGCCCCCATTTTCTGGCTGCCGGCACCCGTCCCCGCAGTCACGACGCCTATTATCTGGCTGCGGGCAGGAGGGAAGAAGAGATGGATGAGGATGGGCGCTGCCAGGATGTCTATGTCCGTACCCCGGAGCTTGTCCTGATGGCGCGCCGGGTGGATTCCTCCGCTCCTTTCGGCAGGATTATCGATGTCCGCTGCCGGTTTGAACCGGAACGGTGCGACGCCTGGCATCTCCATTTTCTGGCGGGAGAGGTGCGGGAACTGTTGACTTATGAACGGGAAATTCTTTCCCTGCCATGGATTCTGACCCAGCATGGCAAGCGCGGGGACGGGCGGCTGATGAAGTTGTCTTCTTCCCGGTTCTGCCGCCTGCTGGCGGCGTCTGCGGTTGCCGGACCGCTCTCCTGACCCTGTTGAAGAAACGGAAGCATCCATGCGGAAAACCGCATGGATGCTTTTGTTGCATGCTGGAGGACGCCCTGATGAAAGCATTCTAGGCATTCAAAGGCGCCGGCCGTTTCCCGGTTCGCGGCATTTCTGGTGAAAGTCCTGCTAGGCCAGGGCGGCGGCGAACTCGTAGGCATTTTTACAACGGTTCCGCCAGCCATTACCGAAGGTGCTGAACTGCCTGCATGAACAATAAAACGACTCGCGTCGCTCGTAAAGGCTGTCAAGGAGTTTGCGTTCTCCGGATTCTGCAAGAACGGTTTGCAGCGTTTGCCGGGTTTGTTTTCCGGGAATGCCGTCCACGGCAATTCCGGCGCCGTGGTCGTTCAAGGCTCGCTGCAATATCTTCCCGGTGTTCTTGCTGCCGGAATTGAAATAATGGTCCCGCAGGAAGAACTCAATGCCCGGATGGGCGTCAGAACCAATCCAGGAACGGACGGCGGCGGTATTGTCCAGAATATATTGAAGACAGCCTTCCCAGGCTTCTTCCTGTTTTCCGGCGTCAAGCAAGGCTTTGAGGCGGTTGAATACGGCGGGTTCAAAGCCGTCGCAGATGCCGCAGATTTCCCACTTGCCGCCCTTGTCAGCGGCAGGAAGGCGGGAAACGCGCAGGGAGGCCGGCCCGGTGACGCGATCGTCTTCAAAGCGGAGAATGGCCGCAGCCATCTTTTTTTCTGTAGTATTCATAGGTTCCAATAATGGTGGAGGTTCGGCGGACCTGCAATGAATGCGTCTTCAAGGGGGGAATGGCTTTTTGACCTGCCGTTTTCCATCAATGAACGGTCCGCCGCTTGAGCTGCATGCACGGCTGCCGGGGATAAATGAGGCGTCTCCGGAGCGGTTTGATGCGTCCCTGTATGGGGGTGCCGTTCTTTCCCCGGCGGCGCTGGGCCCTTTATTCCTAGGCTATTCATGAACCATTGAAAACAAAAAGCATAACGCCTGAAATTCACAAAACCCGGTGAGGGATAGTGATTCCTTCCATTTCCGGAGATTGGCGGCATTAAAGACGCCGTGGAATCGTTTCCGGATATTCCCCGGACTCTGGGAGCCATTCAGGAAAGTGGCGCTCCTCTCCGAAGCATGGCACAGGGGGTTTCCGCGACTGCTTCGGTGCACCCGGAATTTATTATGCGCAAAAAGGATGATTAAGTCTTGCGTCCCGTTGGGAATGGTGCCACTGTCAAAGGACTTTACGTTAGGATACTTCGCCCCTTGGCCTCTGTGCCAGGGGGCTTTTTTATGAATGCGGCCCGTCGTGTTCCGGATACTGCGGGCAGTATGAACTCCTGGCTCCGTTTCCGGTTCAGGATGGGCGTAACCGGAAACGGCATGCCGCGCATTCCCGTTTCAGGACAAATCCGGAGGGAACGGCCTTTTCCGTTTTGACGTGCGGCCTGACGTGGGACTGGGTTCTCCCTGGCAAGAAAAAGAAAACCCCTCAAGCGGTGAACTTGAGGGGTTTATAATGGAGCCGCTTGTCAGATTTGAACTGACGACCGTCCGCTTACAAGGCGGGTGCTCTACCACTGAGCTAAAGCGGCGTGGTGAATGAGGTGGCCCATATCTACAGAAGATGGCCCATGGTGGCAAGCCGAAAATGGGGTGGCAGGCATGGCGCGCCTCATTTTAACCGCTTCAGGAGTCAAACAGGGAGCCCTGCTCCAGTGCCGGTCCGGCAGGAGGTTCCTCCGGTCCGGGAGATGTTCCGGCCTGCGGCGTCTCCGTATCCGGAACGGACGTGTTTTCCGCCTGTTCCGTGGCAGCGGAAGGGGAGGGCGTTTCTTCCTCCGTTTCCTCGTCTCCGGTTTTCGCCGGGGGCATGATGCGGGAGACGCGCTCCACCGGATGTTTGGTAATGATGTTGCCTTGGACCCCGCGGTTTTTAATCCTCAGGTCCGCGAAGTGGAAGGGCCTGACCAGGTTGCGGAGCTTCAGCACGGCCTTCAGATAGACGTTCACGCTGATCTGGGAGCTGTTTTCCTCCGTTTCATGCACGGAGAAGTGGAAGATGCGCGTTCCCTTCGCGCCGCGGGTGAGCGGGTATTCCTTGTCCCTGGTGAAACCGCCTATGCGGAAGCGCTTGGCGTACACGGGGCCGTCCCTTCCGTCCCGGTAGATCAGGTTGAACACGGGGTCATCATCCTTCTTGATGACGGAAATATAAAGGGGGTTTTTACCGGCGAAGAATTTGTCCTGAATCCGCACGATCTTGAGCACGCCCGTGCTGTCGATGACCAGCACGTCGTCCAGCGTGGAGCATTTGCAGACGGGGTTTCCCTTCTTGACGCCGTACCCGGCGAAGCCTTCTTCGTCAATATACAGCGTTTCATTGGCCACGGCCACCTGGGCGCGGTCCACGGAGCCGAAGGAGGAGATTTCCGTTTTCCTGGGATAGGCTGCGCCGTACTTCTTGCGCAGGGCTTCAAACCAGCGGATGGTGAATTTGGTGAGCTGGCTGAGATTCTTCTGCGTCTGTTCAATGTCCGCTTCAAGCTGCCGGATGTGCTGGTCCGCCTTGAACGCGTCAAACTTGGAGATGCGCTTGATTTTAATTTCCGTCAGCCGCACCAGGTCGTCCCTGGTGATGGGCGCGCGCAGCTGGGCGGCAAACGGCTGCAATTCCCGGTCAATGGTGCCGAGGACTTCCTCCCACGTCTCGGAATCTTCAATGGAGAGGTAAATGCGGTTTTCAATGAAAATCTTTTCCAGGCTTGCCTGGTGCCATGCCTCGTTCAGTTCCTTGAGGCGTATTTCCTGTTCCTGGCGCAGGATTTCCCTGGTGGAGTCCGTGTTGTAGCGCAGGATGTCGCTCACGCACATGAACCGGGGCTTTTCCTCCACGATGACGCAGGCGTTCGGGGAGATGCTGACCTCGCAGGCGGAGAAGGCGAACAGGGCTTTCCTGGTCTGCTCCGGGTCCACTCCGGCCGGGAGATGCACCAGGATGTCCACGTGCTGGGCCGTATTGTCCTCGATGCGGGCTATTTTGATCTTCCCCTTTTCCGCGGCGGAGACGATGGTATCAATCAGGATTTCCGTGGTGACCCCGAACGGAATTTCCGTGATGCGGAGAAGCTTCTTCGATTCCGTGAGGATGCGCGCCCGGATGCGGACGCGCCCTGTGCCGCGTTCCCCGTCCCGGTAGTTGGTGGCGTCCATCACGCCTCCGGTCGGGAAGTCCGGCAGAAGCTGGAAGGGCTGGCCGCGCAAGTGCGCGATGGAGGCTTCAATCAGTTCGTTGAAATTGTGGGGAAGAATTTTGCTGGAAAGGCCTACGGCAATGCCTTCCGCTCCCTGGGCGAGGAGCAGGGGGAATTTGACGGGAAGGCTGACCGGCTCCTTGTTCCTGCCGTCATAGGAAAGCTGCCATTCCGTGACCTTGGGGCTGAAGACGACCTCACGGGCGAAGGAGGTGAAGCGCGCTTCAATGTAGCGGGAGGCCGCCGCGGGATCCCCGGTCAGGATGTTGCCCCAGTTCCCCTGCGTGTCAATGAGCAGCCCTTTCTGTCCCAGCCCCACCAGCGCGTCCGCAATGGAGCGGTCGCCGTGCGGGTGGAATTTCATCGTGTCCCCCACGATGTTCGCCACTTTACTATAGCGCCCGTCGTCCAGCCGGTCCATGGCGTGCAGGATGCGGCGCTGCACGGGCTTGAACCCGTCATTGATCTTGGGTACGGCCCGTTCCAGGATGACGTACGAGGCGTAATCCAGAAAGTAGTCGGCATACATGCCTTCCACGGACTGGCTCGCGGGAGCAATGTGGGCGGGTTGAGTCACGGGCGCAAATATTAAAGGAATTGTTCCGGAGGGGCAAGTGCGATCTCCGGAAAGAAAATAACCGGCCTTCCGTTAAGGAAAGCCGGTTACCGGAAAAAGGAATGGCTAAACGCAATCAGGCCTGTTTGGCCGTAAGTCTGTTTTTGAGTTCCTCCGCTTCGGCGCGCAGGGTGTCGAGCTTGGTTGTCTGGGCTTCAAGGTCGGCGATTTCTTCCAGGACTGCTGCCAGGCGGCGCAGGTCCGCGGGCTGGGCCGCAGCGAGAGGCTGAGCTTTGGGAGCGGCTGTATTTTTGGTGCCGGGCTTGCGGCCGCGCTTGGCCTTGGTGGCCTTCATCCAGCTTGAAATGGTTACCGTGCTGATGCCGAAGCGTTCAGCGGCTTCCTTCTGGGCGCCTCTTTTGTTCTGAGTTTTCCGTTCAGCGATGAAGTCAAGAACGGATTGTTTTTCTTCAGGCGTATAGCGCCTCTTGTTTTTGGTGCTGTCGTTGGAGTTCATGATATTGACGAGTGGCTATTTGTTTAATCAAAGGTCCGTAGGGTAGCAAGCAAAAAGAGCAAGTATTTTGACATAATTTAAAAGACTGTTTAAATATAGGGGGCATATTGTTGACGTTCAGAGGTAATATGCTTATTTTATTCATGATTTTTATTATTTAAAATTTGAATTGTTTAACATTCCGTGCAAGGGCGCTTGCGGGATGTTTAAACGCTTTTTTATTTTCTGCGCCGCATGAAGTCTTTTTCCCTGAATTCCTTGTTGAATCAGGAGTTCCGGAGAATTTCGCGTCCCTTCGTCAGTCCGGATTTTGAGATTGCAGGAGCCGGAGGGATCGTGTAAAATCGCCCCAATCTTCCAGCCATTTTATCATCATGACCGACCAGCCAGAAACCCCGTCTTCTCCAGAGGCTCCCAAATTACGCCGCCGCCTGGTAACGGCAGCCCCTGCGGCAGCGCCCAAAGTAAAGTTTGCTTCCCCCGCCGCGGAAGGCGTGGAAGTTGCCAAACCGCGTTTCCTCACTCCTGAATTGCAGGCCAAGCTGGCCCAGGAACAGGAGGAAGCCGCGCGCCGTGCCGCAGAACAGGCGGAGGCGGACAGGATTGCGGCGGAAAAGGCGGCAGCCGAGCAGGAGGCCGCCCGCATCGCTGCGGAAAAAGAGGCGGCTAGAATAGCCGCCGAGGAAGCCGCCAGAATCAGGGCGGAGCAGGAGGCCGCGGAAGCCGCTCGCATTGCCGCGGAGAAGGAAGCGGCCCGTGTGGCGGCGGAAGAGGAAAGGGCCCGTCTTGCTGCGGAACAGGAGGAAAAGGAAGCCGCTTCCCAACCATTGCCCGGTCCGGCGGTGGATGCCCAGATTCAGGATGCCCTTGCCAAGGGGGCGGAGGCCCAGACACACCTCGCGGGGCGCTGGGAAGC
>OGUK01001634.1_pt1 | contig 13940 bp, 8 predicted proteins | sample 1553151 | NCBI WGS metagenome assembly OGUK01 (sample SAMEA2580208, study PRJEB22360) | human gut metagenome | biome: human gut; feature: human-associated habitat; material: faeces | place: Denmark | collected 2008/2010
TCGAAATCCGCGCCCGCGTCGAGGGCTACCTCGAAAAGATGCTCTTCGCCGAAGGTACCTACATCAGGAAGGGACAAACCCTCTTCGTGATCGACCCCCGGGTCTACCGTGCGCGCGTGGACAAGGCCAAGGCGCAGCTGAACAAGGCCCGGGCGCAGGCGCTGAAAGCCAAGCGCGACCTCGACCGTATCCGTCCGCTCTTCGAACAGAGTGCCGCCAGCCAGCTCGAACTCGACAATGCCACGGCGGCTTACGAGAGTGCCGTGGCCGATGTGGCCGTCGGCGAGGCCGACCTCACGCAGGCACAGATGACCCTGGGCTATACCTCCGTGCAGTCGCCTATTTCGGGTTATATCTCCGAACGCAACGCCGACATCGGTACGCTCGTGGGGCCGAGCGGAAAATCGCTGCTCGCCACGGTCGTGAAGAGCGATACCGTGCGTGTCGATTTCAGCATGACGGCCCTCGACTACCTGCGCAGCAAGGCGCGCAACGTCAACCTCGGGCACCGCGATTCGACCCGCAAGTGGGATCCCTATATCACCGTGACCCTGGCCGACGGCTCGGAATACCCCTACCGCGGCCTGGTAGATTTCGCCGATCCGCAGGTCGACCCGCAGACGGGTACCTTCTCCGTGCGAGCCGAGATGGCCAACCCCGACCACATCCTGCTGCCGGGGCAGTTCACCAAGGTGCGGCTGCTGCTCGACGTGCGTGAGGATGCCGTTGTCGTGCCGTCGAAGGCTATCGAGATCGAGAAGGGCGGCGCCTACATCTACGTGGTGCGCCCCGACAGCATCGTCGAGAAGCGTTTTGTCGAGACGGGCCCCGAATGGGGCAACAACATCGTCGTCGAACGCGGCCTGGTGCGGGGCGAGGATATCGTCGTCGAGGGCTACCATAAACTCCAGCACGGCATGAAAGTCGAACCGGTCGCTCCGCGCCGCGATGAGGAGGCCGAAAAACAACAGTAGCCTATGAAAGCGGACTTCTTTATCGACAGGCCCGTCTTCTCGACGGTGCTGTCCATCATCATCGTGATCGTGGGTTTCATCGGCCTGGCACTGTTGCCCGTCGACCAGTATCCCCAGATCGTACCTCCCGTAGTGCGTATCTCGGCGTCGTACCCAGGTGCCGATGCGCAGACCGTGACGCAGGCTGTGGCTACGCCCATCGAGCAGGAGCTGAACGGTACTCCCGGCATGATCTACATGGAGTCGTCGAGCTCCAACTCGGGCGGTTTCTCCGCCACGGTGACCTTCGACATTTCGACGGATCCCGACCTGGCAGCCGTGGATATCCAGAACCGGCTGAAGAAGGCCGAGGCGCGCCTTCCTGCCGAAGTGGTGCAGAACGGCATCTCGGTCGAGAAGCAGGCGGCCAGCAAACTGATGACCATAACCCTGCTTTCGTCCGACCCCAAGTTCGATGAAATCTACCTTTCGAACTATGCGACGCTCAACGTGCTGGACATGTTGCGCCGCGTGCCCGGCGTGGGCAGCGTTTCGAACGTCGGCAGCCGTTATTACGCCATGCAGATATGGGTCATGCCCGACAAACTGGCCGACCTTGGGCTGACGGTCAAGGATTTGCAGACGGCGCTCAAAGACCAGAACCGCGAGTCTGCCGCCGGCGTGCTGGGGCAGGCCCCCATGAACGGCATCGACGTGACGATCCCCATCACGGCGCAGGGGCGTCTGTCGTCTGTCAGCGAATTCGAGGACATCGTCGTGCGGGCCAACCCCGACGGGTCGATCATCCGCCTGAAAGACGTGGCGCGTATCTCGCTCGAAGCTTCGTCCTATAATACCGAGAGCGGCATCAACGGCGGGAACGCCGCCGTGCTGAATATCAACATGCTGCCCGGAGCCAATGCCATGGAGGTGGCGGCGCTGGTCAAGGCGGCCATGGAGGAGATCAGCCACAACTTCCCCGAGGGCATCGGCTACGAGATTCCGTTCGACATGACGACCTACATCTCGGAGTCGATCCATCATGTCTACCAGACGTTGTTCGAAGCGTTGCTGCTGGTGATCCTCGTGGTCTTCCTCTCGTTGCAGAGCTGGCGCGCCACGATCATCCCGATCGTCGCCGTGCCCATCTCGCTGATCGGTACCTTCGGCGTGATGCTCGTTTTCGGGTTTTCGCTCAACATGCTGACGCTGTTGGGGCTCATTCTCGCCATCGGCATCGTGGTCGACGACGCCATCGTCGTCGTGGAGAATGTCGACCGCATCATGAACGAGGAGCATCTCTCGCCCTACGAGGCTACTAAAAAGGCGATGTCCAACCTGAGCGGGGCGCTGATCGCCATGTCGCTGGTATTGTGCGCCGTGTTTGTCCCGGTGAGTTTCCTTTCGGGCATTACGGGTCAGCTCTACCGCCAGTTCACCATCACCATCGCCGTGTCGGTGGTCATCTCGACCGTCGTGGCGCTGACGCTCAGCCCCGTGATGTGCGCGCTTTTTCTGCGTCCCGAAGGCGAGGGGAAGAAAAACCGCTTTTTCCGCCGCATCAACCTCTCCCTGGCGACGGGCAACAAGTTTTACGGCCGCATGATCCAGGGGGCGCTGAAACATTCGCGCCGCATGTTCGCCGCCTTCGGCATCGTGCTGATCGGAATCTGGCTGATGAACAGGCTCGTGCCGCAAAGTTTCATGCCGCAGGAAGACCAGGGCTACTTCACCGTCGAACTGGAGTTGCCCGAGGGGGCGACGATCGAACGTACCCGCGAGGTGACCGACCGCGCGATGAAGTTCCTGATGGCCGACCCCGACGTGGAGTACGTGCTCAACGTCACGGGTTCCAGTCCCCGCGTGGGTACCAACCAGGCGCGCAGCCAGCTGACCGTGATCCTCAAACCGTGGGGCGACCGCGACTCCGAGGGGCTGAGCTCCGTGATGCAGCGCGTGCGCACCGAACTCTCGCGCTACCCCGAAAGCAAGGTATACCTTTCGACGCCCGCCGTGATTCCCGGCCTGGGCAACTCGGGCGGTTTCGAGATGGTGCTCGAAGCGCGGGGCAATACGACCTATCAGGATTTGCAGCATGCCGTCGACACGTTGATGTACTATGCTTCGCAGCGTCCCGAATTCACGGGGCTGGCATCGTCCATGCAGGGCGACATTCCGCAGCTCTATTTCGACGTCGACCGCGACAAGGCGCAGCTGCTGGGTGTATCGATGTCCGACATCTTCTCGACGATGAAGGCCTTTACGGGGTCGATCTACGTCAATGACTTCAATATGTTCAACCGCATCTACCGCGTTTACATCCAGGCCGAGGCTCCCTACCGTGCGCAGCGCGACAACCTGAACCTCTTTTTCGTCCGCGGAGCGGGCGGTGTGATGATTCCGATCACTTCGCTCGGAACGACGCACTACACGACGGGTGCCGGGAATATCAAGCGTTTCAACATGTTCAATTCGGCTACCATTTCCGGTGAGGCCGCACACGGTTACAGTTCGGGGCAGGCGATGGGCGTACTGGAAGAGCTCGTCCGAAAGCACTTGCCCGCGTCGGTCGGCGTCGAGTGGAGCGGCCTTTCCTACCAGGAAAAGCATGTCGGCGGGCAGACCGGCCTGGTACTGGCGCTGGCCTTCCTGTTCGTCTTCCTGTTCCTCGCGGCGCAGTACGAAAGCTGGTCGGTGCCCGTGGCCGTCATCCTGTCGCTCCCTGTGGCCGGTATCGGCGCCTACCTGGGTATCTGGATCTGCGGGCTGGAGAACAATATCTATTTTCAGATTGGACTGGTGATGCTCGTGGGCCTGGTGGCCAAGAACGCCATCCTGATCGTGGAATTTGCCAAGGAAGAGGTTGAGAAAGGCCGTGACGTGGTCTCCGCTGCGCTCACGGCGGCGCACCTGCGTTTCCGCCCGATCGTCATGACCTCGCTGGCCTTCATCCTCGGCCTGCTGCCGCTGGTCTTCGCTTCGGGGCCGGGCTCGGCGAGCCGCCAGGGGATCGGGACGGGCGTCTTTTTCGGCATGCTGGTCGCCATTACGGTAGGCATTGTCTTCGTGCCCTTCTTCTTCGTGTGGATTTACCGGATTAAAGAAAAACTGAAACGATGAAACGACTTGCGATATTACTTATGATATTGGCCGCTGCCGCTGGATTGGGCTCCTGCTCGGCCGTGCGTCACTGCAAGGCGCCCGAGGTCGACTTCCCGGCGGCTATCGCCGGGGGTGCTGCGGCCGATTCGCTCGCCATCGCCGACATGGAGTGGTGGCGGTTTTATGGCGATTCGACCCTGTGCAACATCATCCGTCATACGTTGGCCAACAACAAGGACATGCTTGCCGCGGCGGCGCGTGTCGAACGTATGCGCCAGCTCTACCGTATTGGCAAGGCCGGACGCCTGCCGTCGGTGTCGGGAACGGTCTACGCCGATCACGAAACCAACGACTATGCGGGCGAGGAGCCGAGCCGCGACCCCGAACTCGGCGCCAAGGCTACCGTGAGCTGGGAGCTCGACCTGTGGGGAAACCTGCGCTGGGCCAAACGCAAAGGCGGTGCCGAATACCTCGCATCGGTCGAGGACAGGCGTGCGATGCAGATGACGCTCGTCGCGGAGGTCGCCGCCGCCTATTTCCGGTTGATGGCGCTCGACAACGAGCTTTCCATCGTGCGGCGTACGCTCATCACGCGCAGCGAGGGCGCTTACCAGGCGCAGTTGCGTTTCGAGGGCGGCCTCACCTCTGAAACGGTCTTCCAGCAGGCGAAAGTGGAGTACGCCTCTACGGCGGCGCTGATCCCCGACCTCGAACGCAAGATCGAGGTCATGGAGAACAGCATTTCTCTGCTCATGGGTGAAAATCCCGACTGGCGGGTCGTGCGCAGCAAGATGAATACCGAGGCGGAGTTCGCCGAATCGCTTCCCGTGGGGTTGCCGTCGGAATTGCTCCTGCGGCGTCCCGACGTGCGGGCTTCGGAGCAACAGCTCCGTGCGGCGATGGCCGCCGCGGGCATGGCCTACGCCGACCGGTTCCCGCGCATCGTGTTCAACCTGACGGGCGGCTGGGAAAACAACGATGTGAGCGGGTTTTTCCGTTCGCCGTTCTCGTATGTCGCCGGTACGCTCGCCTCGCCGGTCTTCGGGTTCGGCCGCAAGCAGGCCAGGTACAAGGCCGCGCTGGCCGCCTACGACGAGGCCCGGCTGGGGTATGAACAGAAGGTGCTGACGGTTTTCAAGGAGGCCAACGATGCCGTGGTCAGCTACCGCAGCGTCCGCCGGACGGCCGCGTTGAAGGTTAACCTGCGCGACGCAGCCCGGAAATACGTCGAACTCGCCCAACTGCAATACCGGGGCGGAAGCATCAATTATATCGACGTGCTGGATGCCCAGCGCCGCTATTTCGACGCCCAGATCGGGGTCAGCAATGCCGTGCGCGACGAGCACCTGGCACTGGTCGACCTGTATAAAGCCCTGGGTGGCGGCTGGGCGGAATAACCCTGCCGACTTCTTTGGTTTATCGGTATGCCCGGATCCCTGCGGATCCGGGCTTTTTATTTCCGGGACGCCGTTTCGGGGAAGATGTCACGAAAACTCTTTTTGCCATGCTCCTACGAAACGTCCTTTCCCGGGAAAGTTCTTACCGCCGGGCCGTGATTCGGAGTCAGGGAATCGGAATAGTGCCGGCCTGCCGACGCCCTTGTGTGGGTCAGATCAATCCCTGGCTTTTTTCTTCCCCCATTTGGGGCGGATGTCGAGGAATATTTCGAAATTTATCCCCGGCATGGGGCGTCCCAGCACGGAAACATACTCTTCGTCGAAGAGGTTTTTGACGGCGGCCTTGACCGAAAGATCGGCCCAGCGCGCGGAAAACAGCTTTTCGAGTGTCACGTCGTTCATCAGGTAGTAGGGGACGTTGCCCGTGTAGGTGAAGGCGTTGCTCGTCATGGTGAACCGCTCGCTGTAATAGCACCACTTGTATAGCAGGCGCCAGCTTTTGTAGGCCAGACGCCCCGTCACCGCGGCGGAATATACGGGCACGTAGGGGAGTTGCCTGCCCAATGACCGGTCGCCCTTGCTGAACGCTTCGCCCCGGTTGACCGAGGGCGTCCACGAGAAGTTGCCGTCCAGCCCCAGCTGACACTCCTTGGAGAGCATACGGTCGTACCCGGCTTTCAGTTCCACGCCGTAAGCGTGTACGTCCTTCATGTTGAGCGGCGTCCAGTAGTTGGTGTTGCCGCCCAGCGGCAGCCAGAGAATCCAGTCATCAATGTAGGAATCGAACCATGTCGCCTCGCCGTGCAGCGAATATACTCCTTCCTTCCCTATGGCAAACGATATCCCGCCGTCGTACGAGAACCCCGATTCCGGTACGAGGTCGGTGTTCCCGCCCGGCTGGAAGTAGAGGTCGTTGAGCGTGGGATAACGGTAGTTGCGCGATACGGAGGCTTTTGCCCGGATCGTCCCGCGTTTCGAGATCAGGTAGTCCGCATAGAACGCCGGGATGAGCGGCGTCCACTGCGCGCCGTACATCTCTTCGCGCAGCGTGACGGATAGCCCCAGCCGTTCGGTGGGCATCCATTTGGCCGTGATGCTGGTCGAAAGCTCCGTGCGCGCGTGGTTGTATCCGATGGTCTTTCGGTTCATGTCCTGCGAGATGATCCTGCGGTCGTTGTTCGTGACGAAATGCTGGTGCAGGTCGGCCTGTGCCGTGAAGAGCCATTTGTGGCCTATGTAGTACTCCCCTTCGCCCGAGACGAAGAGCGTGTGGTACCAGTTCCGGGAGTTGGTCATGTATTCCAGTTTCCCGTTGCCCACGTCGTTGGCGTAGTCGTAGGCGAACCAACTGTAAATGTATCCGGCCTTGGCCGCGACTTTCCAGTTCCGGCGCAGGTGATCCCACGACAGCACGCTGCGCAGCGTGCGTTCGCGCTGTTCGTTGATGAATTTCTTCGGATCGCCGTAATCGGTCGTCATGCGCCCCAGCCCGCGCTTCGAGGCGATCAGCCAGGCGTTCAGGCCGAACCGGTCTCCGTTGCCCGTGTTGTAATAGGCCTCCTGCAACAGGTGGAAGTCGCGGAAAGCTCCGTCGTCGTGCTTTTCGCGGGGATAGTACGAACCGATGATGTTGTGCTCGTCGTCGTAGATGTTTTCCTTCTTGTCGTGGTTCCGGTAGGAATATTCGTTGGGGGACGACGAATATACCACGCGCGTGGAGGTCTGCCAGCGGTCGTTGCCGTAGGTGAGACGCAGGAATTCGTCCGTCGTCCAGAATGACCCGATGCCCTGGGTGTATTGCAGCCCGAAGCCCTGCGTATCGGCGGGTTTGGTCGCCAGCATGACCGCACCGCCCAGGCCGCCGCCCGTGACGTTGACCGACGAGGTGCCGTGCAGCAGTTGTGCGTCGTCGACGAAGTAGGAGGGAATCATCGAGAAATCGGTCATGCCCAGCATCGGCGAGTTGATACGCATGCCATTCCACACCACCTGCGTATGCGAAGGGCCCGTGCCGCGGAATGCGACCGTCGAAAGCGTCGCCCGTCCGTATTGCTTGATGAAGATCGACGAATTGAATGTCAGCACGTCGGCCATCGACAGGGCAATGTTCTCGTGCAGGACGAGCGTGTCGAGCTGCGTTTTCTGAACGCCTATTTCTTTCATGGGCTTCACGCCCGTCACCCCGACTGCGCGGATGGGCAACACCAGCGACGGATTCTCATTCCACCACCCTCCGTCCGACTGCGCCTTGTCCTGGGCGGCGGCGCTCCACCAGAGGGCGATGCTGAACAGCGGAATTAGGAGTCTCTTCATTGCTTCGCGTGTTTGTCGGGTTATCGTTTCCAGCAGAAGGCGCCCGGGGTAACGCCCGCGTAAAATTCGTCTACCGCGTCGCCGTCGGCCGTATAGCGGTAGACGATCCCCTGCTGCTGGTAGTCGAGGGCGTCGGCCACGTAAACGTCGCCGTTGTCCGGGTCGACCGTCAGCCCGTAATATTTCGTCTCCCGGTATTCGAGGAACGGGCGCGCCGGGAGCTGCTCGGCAGCCACGGGCATGCGCCAGACATCCTTGTTGATCCAGTACAGCGTGTCGCGCGTGCCGTTGAGCTGCACTTCTGAGGGTGCATCCCCCTCTCTGAAACGGAACTGCTTTTCCAGGCGGAACGAGGCGGCGTCGATGCGGTACAGTGCCGGAACATCATATCCGTAGGGGCTGCCTTCGTAACCGCCGTCGGTGATCGTCCACAGCTTGTCGTTGGCATCCAGTACCAGCGATGTGGGTTGTACGCCGACAACCAGTTCGTCCACCACCCTGTCGGTTCGGGTGTCGATCTTCAGCAGCCGGTTCTGGTACGACCAGCAGTTCACGTAGACGTATTGCCCGTACTGTACCATCTGCTCGGTCGATCCCGATCCGGGTGTCATGCCGGGACACTCGATGTAGCCCGTGATCTCGTACCGCCTGGGGTTGACGATGAAAATGCGGTTGTCCCAAAGCTGGGTCACATAGGCCTTTTCGTCGGAGACGAAGTGGATGTACCGCGGCGAGGTGAGGTTCGTGATGCGGCCCACCTCCTTGAATGTACGGAGGTCGATTGCGAAGACGACATGCGAATTGTTCACGACGATCCATCCCAGATCGTTATGGATGGTCATCGACTGTGCCACGTCGCCCAGCTTCATGGCGTTGGCCCGGTAGAAAACCTCGTTCTCGACCTTTTTCGTTGCCGGGTCGTAATAGGAGAGCGTGGCGTTACCGTACTGGAAATTTCCCTCGTTGGTGATGAACAACCCCGGCCCCGACGCGGCGAACTCTTCCGTGTTCCCGTAGTCCCACTTCATGCAGCCTCCCAGTGCCGGCAGGCACAGGATCACGGGCAGAATATGTCGTAAAATCCGTTTCATGCGTCGAAAATTAAAGAAACGACCGGCCCCTCCTCTTCCCTGGTGCGGGGCTGCGGCCGGCTGCATCGGACGTCCGGTGCGGCCTTCGTATTTGTCAAACTGATTTTACATCCGGGAATATGCCTTGCCGGCAGGCTCTTCATGCCGATCACGATCCATTCCCCTGGATTGTAAAATCATTGCAACGGCAGGTCTTCTGACTCGTTCCCGTCGAGACGCCTTCCCGGCCGGACTGGGGCCAGTGGCAAAAGATTGTCAGGACTTGTTGTGCCATTTCGGGTGGCAGGAACTCACAGCAGAGGGAACTGTTGCCGATTTTCACGGCATTCCCTTTTAATCGGTCTGGGGGTTGCGGAACCCCTTTGCGAACCATTGCGCAACAAAAGTATAAAAAATTCGGGTTCGCAAGGCCTTATAACGAAAAAAGGTCGCCGTATGGCGACCTTTCCGAGCCGAAACCGGGACTTGAACCCGGGACCTCTTCATTACGAGTGAAACGCTCTACCAACTGAGCTATTTCGGCTTACCGAGAACATTAAGTTCTCTTTGGGACTGCAAATATCTGAAAAAAATATTTTTCTCGCAACAATTTTCCGAAAATTCTCGCATTTCTTGCTATATTCGCGTCAAAACTAACCGAAAACAGACCGGGCTATGATTACTTTCCTGGGGTGCCTGGCGCTCCTCGTGGCAGCATATTTCACCTACGGACGCTATCTCGAACGCCTGTGCGGCGTGGATGTTGCGCGGCCTGTGCCTTCGGCCACGTCGTTCGACGGGGTGGATTATATCCCGATGCCGGTGTGGAGGACTTTCCTCATACAACTGCTCAATATCGCGGGGTTGGGGCCGATCTTCGGTGCCGTACTGGGCGCGGCATACGGCCCCGTGGCATTCTTGTGGATCACCTTCGGCGGTATCTTCATGGGGGCGGCGCACGACTTCATCGCCGGGATCGTCTCGCTGCGCAGCAACGGTGCGAGTTTGCCCGAGACCGTCGGCACCTACCTCGGGCCGGGGATAAAACAACTTATGCGCATCTTTTCCGTGGGGCTGATGGTGCTCGTCGGCGCTGTCTTCCTGTCGCAGCCCGCTTCGCTGATCGCCAACCGCATCGAGGCCCCGGCGCTGTCGGGTATTGCCTTCGGCAGTTTCTCGTGGTTGCTGCTCATCATTCTGGGCGTTATCCTGATCTATTATATCGTGGCGACGTTGCTGCCCGTGGACAAGATCATCGGCCGTATCTATCCGGTTTTCGGCTGCGCACTGCTTTTCATGGCGCTGGGAATCCTCGCCGTGCTGCTTTTCAGCGGCAAATATACGATCCCCGAGTTTACCTCCCTGGAAAATTGCATCGCCGATCCGGAGCGGTTCCCGATCCTGCCGATGCTCTTTACGACCATCGCCTGCGGCGCTATTTCGGGCTTCCATGCGACCCAGTCGCCGCTGATGGCACGCTGCCTGCGCTCCGAACGGCAGGCTCGCCCCGTGTTTTACGGCGCCATGATCTCCGAGAGCATCATCGCGTTGATATGGGCGGCCATCGCCATGGCCTTCTGGAACGGTGCCTCCGGGCTGAATGCCGCGATTGCGGAATATGGCGGGCAGGCGGCCGTGATGGTCGATGTTATCGCCCGCACTACGCTGGGCGAAGTGCTGGCCGGACTGGTGATCTTCGGGGTTGTGGCCTGCGCCATCACCTCGGGCGATACGGCGTTCCGTTCGGCACGGCTGATCGTGGCCGATTTCATGGGGCTCGAACAGCGCAGCCTGCGCAAGCGAATCTATATCAGCATCCCGCTCTTCGCTGCGGGGCTGGTCATTATTTTCTGCCTGCCGTTCGAGGCCATGTGGAGCTATTTCGCATGGATGAACCAGACGCTGGCGATGGTCACGCTGTGGATGATTACGGCCTACCTGAACAAACGGGGCCGTAACCGCTGGGTGGGGCTCCTGCCGGCGCTGGTCATGACCTACGTCTGCATGTCCTATGTCTTTATATCGCCGCTTATGTGCGGCATGCGCGACCGGGCAGCGGCCTACCTGCTGGGCGGCGCGCTGACACTCGCTATACTGATAACCATGATTTTTAAAATGCGCCGCGATGCAAAAAGCATATCTTAACCCCACGCCCGACCAGACTTTCGAAATCGTCGGCGACGGGCCGTATAATTTCACCAGGGTTTTGGCACACACCCGTGAGCTGGAGGCCGCGGGGAATGTCGAAGATGCCTGCAATGAACGTTACCAGGCATTCCAGCGGCTTGCGGGGTTGCTGCCCGAGGACGAAGAGATCAACCTCGAATGGAGCCACCGCAATTCGCAGGCTGCGCTCGAACTGATCCGTGCCTCGGCCATCGACCACTTCCTGATCAACGATTTCGAGATGTCTGCGGCACTGCTGGAGATGCTCCTGGAGCTGGATCCCGAAGACCACCTCGAGGGGAGCGAACTGCTGGCGTTCGATTACCTGGCGATGGACGAGCAGGAGTTGTTCGACGAGGTGATAAACGACGTTTCGGACAAATGTGCCAGCCGCGGGATATTGCTGCTTTGGTCGGCATTCCGCCGTGACGGGAAATTCCCCGAAGGGGAGTTGCTGCATTTCAAGACACGGTTTGCGCCTTTCTTCCGGGAATTTACGGCCGCGGAACACCCTGCCGACGATGCTTACCTGCGCGATATCGAAAGCGAACGCCCCTCCGTGCAGGCGCAGGCGCGCGAACTTTGGTTGCAGACCGAGAACCTGTGGGTATTGTGGCCCGGGTTTATCGCTGCGCTGCAGGCTGCGCAGTAGGCCGCAGGTGTGTCCGCTATTCTTCGCAGGCTTCGGCAGGGCGGGGTTGTTGCCGACTGCGATCCGCATAGGCCATGCGACGTTTGAAATGTCCTTCGGTGGCGCGTTTGTAGCCCTCGGTGTGCTTCTCTTGGTATAGGCTGGCAGGTGCCCGGTTCCCCGTGCGAGCCCGTTGCGCTTATTTCTCTTTTTTGTTACGAACCAGCTCTTTGAAGCAGTGCCGGCAGATGGCTTCGTAGGAGTCCGTTTCACCCAGTACGACCAGCTTTTCGTCCTGTGTGAGGCGGTGCGAGTGATGGGCGAGGTTGCCGCAGCGGACGCAGATGGCGTGTACCTTGGTGACATATTCGGCCGTGGCCATCAGCGCCGGCATCGGCCCGAAGGGTTTGCCGGTGTAGTCCATGTCCAGCCCTGCGACGATGACCCGCACGCCGCTGTCGGCCAGCTCGCGGCAGACCTCGACGATGCTCTCGTCGAAGAATTGCGCTTCGTCGATGCCCACGACGTCGACCTCCGAGGTCATCAGCAGGATGTTGCGCGGCGAGTCGACCGGCGTGGAGCGGATGGCGTTGGCGTCGTGCGAAACGACCTCCTCCTCCGAGTAGCGCACGTCGATGCGGGGTTTGAAGATTTCAACCTTCTGGTTGGCGAATTTGGCGCGTTTGAGACGGCGTATCAGCTCTTCGGTCTTGCCTGAGAACATCGAGCCGCAGATTACTTCGATCCAGCCTTTCTTGCTGGCATTTTCCAAAAACATAAAACGATATTTGGTTTGATTCTTTGTATTGGTATGTCTATCGATCGGTATTTCATGTGGGACCGCCCGTTACTTCGTTTTATGTTTCAGTACAGACAATCCTCCTAAATCCCCCTTTGATAAGGGGGACTTTATAACCTTGTTTTGCTATTTTCGCACCTCGCACTCGTCGACCCGGGTGATCCGGGCGCCGAGGGCGTTCAGGCGTCCGTCGATGTCCTTGTATCCGCGGTCGATCTGGTCGATGTTCTGGATCGTCGAGACCCCCTCGGCCGACATGGCGGCGATCAGCAGCGCCACGCCCGCGCGGATGTCGGGCGAAGTCATGCGCGTCGCGCGCAGGCGTATGCGGTGGTCGTGGCCGATGACCGTGGCGCGGTGCGGGTCGCAGAGGATGATCTGCGCCCCCATGTCGATCAGCTTGTCGACGAAGAACAGGCGGCTTTCGAACATCTTCTGGTGGATCAGCACGGCGCCTTTGGCCTGCGTCGCCACCACGAGGAAGATCGACAGCAGGTCGGGGGTAAGCCCCGGCCACGGGGCGTCGGCGATCGTCATGATCGACCCGTCGAGGAAGGTGTCGATGCTGTAATGTTCCTGCTGCGGGATATAGATGTCGTCGTCGCGCTGCTCGAACCGGATGCCCATGCGGGCGAACTGCGCCGGGATGATGCCCAGGTTCTCGAACGATACGTTGCGGATCGTCAGTTCCGACTGGTTCATGGCGGCCATGCCGATGAAGCTGCCCACCTCGATCATGTCGGGCAGCAGCGTGTGCTCCGTGCCGCCGAGCGACTCGACGCCCTCGATGGTCAGCAGGTTCGAGGCGATGCCCGAGATGCGTGCGCCCATGCGGTTGAGCATCTTGCACAGCTGTTGCAGGTAGGGCTCGCAGGCGGCGTTGTAGATCGTCGTGAAGCCCTTGGCCATCACGGCGGCCATCACGATGTTGGCCGTACCGGTCACCGATGCTTCGTCCAGCAGCATGTAGGTTCCTTTCAACTCGCGGCCTTCGACCATGAAAAATTCGTCGGCGATGTCGAAATCGAACTTCGCACCCAGCTTCTGGAACCCGAGGAAATGGGTGTCCAGCCTCCTCCGGCCGATTTTGTCGCCGCCGGGTTTGGGTATGTAACCCACGCCGAAGCGCGCCAGCATGGGGCCGATGAGCATCACCGAGCCGCGCAGGCGCGTGCAGCGTTGCCGGTAGTCCTCCGTGCGGAGGTAGTCGAAATCTATTTCGCGGGCGCAAAAACTGTATGTATCCTCCGCGAGTTGTTCGACCTCGACGCCCATGCGCCGCAGCAGTTCGATGAGCTGCATGACGTCGAGGATCTGGGGAATGTTGTGCACCGTGACCCGTTCGGGGGTCAGCAGCGTGGCGCAGAGTATCTGCAACGCTTCGTTCTTGGCGCCCTGGGGCGTGATGCTGCCGTGGAGCCGGTGGCCTCCTTCGACTTTGAAAATCGCCATAATCCGTGAAAATTAACGGCAGGAACCGTTTCCCGCCCGCAGCCGCCGGAAACCGTG
>OGUK01001636.1_pt1 | contig 13926 bp, 6 predicted proteins | sample 1553151 | NCBI WGS metagenome assembly OGUK01 (sample SAMEA2580208, study PRJEB22360) | human gut metagenome | biome: human gut; feature: human-associated habitat; material: faeces | place: Denmark | collected 2008/2010
GGCAGTTAATTCTTCATCCATCTGCGTGAATTATGCATTTCCTTCATCTTATGAATCGTTTACCCGGGTGAACAACCTGTGGAAGCCCTTCAATTTAACATTTACCCGGGTGAGATTAACATTTCCTGCGTATTTGAAATTGTCGACCCGGGTGAACGGAGCATTCAACGCCTCCAATTTAACGTTTACCCGGGTGAGATTAACATTTCCCGTGTATTTGAAACTATCAACCCGGGTGAACAGGTCATTTCAGGGCTTCCACGCACTGTTTACCGTGGTAAATAAAATATTCATCCCCGATTTTACAAAAACACTAGTATAAACACTTTAAATCTAACACATTATGGCAAAGATTCAATCTGCACCTAAGTCAAAAATGTCAGTCAGCGAATTTTATTATTTCTGCCTGTTTATCGTCAATTACCTGTCAGCAGCCAATTTTGCGGTACTGAAGTTCAAAACAGCCTTCAATAATTTCAAGGAGAAGTTCGACGCATACAGCGACAGCATCAACAAAATAAGCAAGATGGATTATGACAAGAAGTCTGCCGATATGAAAAAGAAATTGAACACTTCGCGTACAGGCTTTTTCAATGTGATCTCCGGCTTGTCGGTAAGTGCCGTTGCCGATGTCAAAGGAGCGGCAACCATCCTGCTCGATCTGATCGATAAAAAATATCGGAATATGAGCAAGTTGAAATATAAGGATCTGCAATTAATGACCCTTAACTTGCTCAACGATCTTGATTCGGACGAATACAAGACGTATATCGAAAAGCTGGAACTGACAAAGATCGTCACGGCTCTTCGTACATTATATAATGAATGCATCGAACTGGAATCGAAGTTGATCAGTGCCGAAGGTACAAACAAGCGTATGCGTAAGTCGCTTGTTACCCGTCGTGAGTTGAATGTCGCCTACGAAAGGCTGACAGACCAGCTCAATGCCCTTGCCCAGGTGGAAGGCGATACCGAATATCTGGAACTTTTCACCTGGTGGAATGCTTTGATCGACGACTACCGTGTCAAGATCTCTGCCCGCTCGGGTTCCGGCACAGGCGGTAAGACGCAAACCGACGAATCTTCGCAAACAGATCCTAATAAAGGGGTCGATAATGGCGGCGGTAGTGGTGACGATGATCGCCCGGTAATAGAATAACACTAACACAATAAAGAATATGAGGGAATTAATTATTTTATGTTTCACAATCTTGTTTCTCCCGCTGTCGATGGCGGCGGAAGGGACGGGGTTGAAGGTTGAAGGGGGAACACCCGGAACGGATTACAAGTATGAGGATAATACATACACTATTCTGACAGACACAGAATTAACAATATCCGGAACGACTACAGCGGATCATATTGCTGTGGGGGAAAATGTGACAGCGAATATTATATTCAATGATTTGTCCATTAAGTTTGAAGATGGAAATAATCCAATTAAAGGAACATGTGCCTTTTATATATATAAAAAAGCTCATGTCACAGTAACTATCACTAGTACTAATACTATTCAAAGTGGTGCACTTTTAGCTGGTATTCAGATAGAAAAAGACGCTTCCATAACAATTCAAGGGGATGGTACACTAAATGCACAAGGTGGTTGGGGAGGCGCTGGTATCGGTGCCGGAAAAGCAACTTCTTGTGGAACAATTAATATTAACAGTGGCACTGTAAATGCTTTTCCCGGAGGTTGGGCTTTTGGTTTAGGCGGAGGCTGCTTTTTAGAGATGGAGCCAACAACAGATGCTATTATTAATATAAATGGAGGAATTGTAAGTGCTGGTGGAAAAGAATGGGGTTCTTCTAGCATAAATGGTACAATAAATATAAATGGAGGGGAGATTACTACTTCTTATCATGGAAGTAGTTTTTACAAATATAATTTCAATGGTCTACAGACTATAACAGGAGGAACATTTAATAATTATACTTTCAATAATGAAACCACAATTAAAGGTGGAACATTCACAAACTGTACCCTCAATAAGATTATATCTTTTGATGAGACTAACGCTTCTTTCTCAGATTGCAATCTGACTTTTACAAATCCGGCAACATTAACAAAAGATTATTCGGGCTGTACTTTCAATGGGGAAATAACTATTAAAAGTGGGAAATTTACAAACTCTACTTTCACTGGAGAGATAACAGTTAAAAATGGAACATTTACTGACTGCATCTTTGATGGAAAAGTCTTTTTATATAATGGCTCATCTACCGGTGATTCATCTGTAAAAGGTTCAGAATGTTATATATATGATGGAAATTGGATTTTTAATAATAATGAGGCTGCCATTAATAGTTCAAAAGTCAATATTTATGGAGGTTCTATTAAAGCAAATGGAGTTTGGGGTGCCGGCATTGGAGGAAATAGTAGTAGTAATGGGAAAAATGTCACAATATATGGAGGATACATAACTGCAACTAGCGTGTATGGAGCCGGTATCGGTGGTGGAGATGGATATTCTGGCGGTGGTCAAGGAGGCACAACAATAATTTATGGAGGAACTGTTGTTGCTATTGTTAATTACTATGATGCAGCCAGAGGATTTGGTATTGGCTCCGGAAGAGCAAATCGTGGATCAGGCATTACTAAAATATATGGTGGTTCTATTAAAGGAACGATCGATGGTCAGCCAATAACAACTGGTGATCAACCTGTTTATTTAGGCAAGTTGGAAGTTCAAAATGTAACCGATGTTTCAGTAGATGGTAAACCTTATTATATTGATCGGAATATAGATGAGGATGATAATCTTTATTTATATATGACAGGAGATAAGCATACTGTAACTGTGCGTACAAGTGGTAGTAATAATGTTACGACTTATAACGCGACTTATGCATCGCAAGGTGTAAATAATGACGGGACTAATAAAGGATATTTTACATTTGATAGTGGAACCTCATCAACACCCACTGAGAGCTCTTCTGTTGCTTTTAATTTCTCCAATTATGACATAATTTACGGTACAGATAAGCTAACAGTAAAATTAACGGTGACAAATAAAGTAACAAGAACCCGTAGTGCCGCTATGAACAGTGTGCAATTGGCGTTAATAGATGAAGAGAATAATGTTTTATTGTCTGACTGGAAAGATGTTACTACAGATGGTGAATATGAATTTGAGTTTGATACAAAAAAACTCAATGCAGGTACTTATACATTAACTGCTCAGTATGGAGGAAGTAGTGAGAGTAATCCATCCAGTAAACAAGAAGTTCCATTGATTATTGCTCAGGCCGAAGGTACTAAAGCTCCCGAATATGAAGATCCTACGCTAACGGCGATTTATAAAAATAAATTAAGCGATATTCAATTACCTACGGGATGGACGTGGGATGTACCAGAGGCAGAGGTAGGCAATGTCGGAGATAATACATTTGCAGCAATCTTTACACCTAAGGATACAAGGAATTATAAGGTGGTTTCAAAAGATCTTACCGTAACTGTGAGTCCTTTACTTGTAAGCAAGTTGGATGACCCAAAAGTTATATCGTCCCAGCCGGTGACCTATGGCATAACGTTATCTAATATAGAAATTACTGATAAATGGAAGTGGGTAGATGGAAATACCATACCGAGAGTTTCGTCTTGGAATTCATATCCGGCTTATTATGAAATAGAAGATGATACAAATTATGATTGGAGTAAAATAAGTGGCTATAATAAAGGTCAACATCGAGTAATAAGAGAGATTGAGCTAGATGTAAAACCAATATATTTAGAGGCTAAGGATTTTATATTCACTCCTCCGGAAAATCTGATTTATGATGATCAAGGAAAAGAGGCGAAAGTAGAAGTAAAAGATAAAAGTATATCCTATAGCAATTTTTTTATTGAATATTATAATACTAATGGTGAATTAGTAAGAACACCTAAAGAGCCGGGAACATATACTGTATCTATTACTTTTTTTATGTCTACTAATTATGTTTTGAAAGAAGATCCATTAACAGATCTCAGTTGGACATTTACCATTAAAGAGCTACATAATATTACTATTACTTCTTCGATAGCAAATGGCAGAGTCACAGTAAATAAAGAAAAGGCAACCGAAGGTGAAACAATTATCTTAAAGGCTAATCCTGCTAGTGGATACGAACTCGAATCTTTATCTTATACTCAGTTGTCTGATGGAGCAACTATTTCCATCACTAATAAAACATTCATTATGCCTGAAAGCGATGTAACGGTAACGGCTACCTTTAAGAAAACAACTGTTACACCACCGCCTGTCGGCCCGATCGACCCCGATCCGACTCCGGTTTATTACACCGTCACGCTTCCCGCTATCGAAGGCGTAATAACAGACCCTACTGCTGGAAGTTTCGATATACAAGCATGGGATAGCTTTAGTTTCTTCCTCACATTAGAGGAGGGATACCGGGAAGGTTCCGCTCCGGTAGTAACAGCCGGAGGTAAAGTGATAACACCGCGGGTATCCGATGGTAAATACATCGTCCCGAATATACATACAGACATAAAGATTGAAATCTCGGGTATCGTAAAAGACGTGGCCACCGGTAACGAACCGCTTCCGTCCGGCTTCAGTGTCTCGACGGCGAACGGTCTCCTCCTGATAACAGCGCCTTATCCCACACGTATGTATCTGACGGATACTTCCGGTCGCCTGATCCTAACACGCCAGCTTCCGTCTGGTGATACCCGCATCACGGATCTTACTTCCGGCATCTATATCCTGGTATTGGAAGGGCAAAAGAGTAGGAAAATCATGCTGAGATAGTTACAGCGCCGCTTCCATTCTCACTAAATCACAACAACGGAACTGCATAATAATACAATGCAGTTCCGTTGTTTTATATGAAAGTCAAAAGATTCGGCTATTTGGCCGTATTTTGTTCGGTCATTTGGCACTATTTCATCCGGTCGTTTGGCGAAAAGTCCGTAGCATACACCAACATTTGGCACCGCTTGCAATCGAACTGCAGGCGGAGCCGAGTGTCTTTATATAACAGATAGTACGGTTCCTTATATGGAGATTTCTGTTTTTGATAAGTCGGACACCATCCCATACTATATCGCAGGCAATGTTTGGTAAACATCAATGGAACATCCTTTTCCGGCTTCAATTCGAATGCTTCGGCAATACTCTCTACTCCATGTGCCTTGTAAAAAGCGGTTGCCCGGCTGTTCGACACATTTCCCAGATAAGTTAATTGCTTTTCAGGGAACGGAATCTCTTTTGCCGGCTCCACCTTACGTGCCAGTTCCCGCTGATAACGGATAGCACGATCGGCCTGCAACTTCTCCACTGCTTTACGACGCATATCCGCCAGCAAAGAGGAAGGGACGAACCAGTTCTCACTCATCTGTACGACAATCTCCGAGGCTTCGAACGGTGTATTACCTAATTTGGAAAGCTGGGTACGGATATTGTCTGCCTGGTCACGGCGAGCTAATTCTTTAGTAAATGGCTCAGTAAGCATGACGCGGGCACCTGTTTCATCTTCTATCACTAAGGTAAAGCCGAAAGAGTTATCCAAAAACTCTATTTTTACGGAAAGCTTACGCTCGGCAGACGGTTTGGCCAACTGCTTTTCAAATACCTGATCGAAATTACGATAAAGAGGTGTCTTCGGCTTTATCGCCGGCATATCCAACGGAAAAACACGATTGGCCTCTACCCTGTTCACACGGAAACCCTCCAGCTCGCCCCTGCCATTAAAAAAGACCAGACCATCGCCATTATTCAACTGCTTCAGACCAGCCACCGTAAACGAGTTTCCTTTCAGCTCTTTTACCGTTCCAACCGGTTCCCCCAGCGACTTAGGCGTATTGAATGCTGTAATATCTTTGCTTCGTTCATGCAGGAAAAACGGAGTGAATCCCCTGTTAAAACTCTTCTCCGCCACCGGCTCAAAGGCATACTTACTCGTTCCTGCCGATGCACGACAATATTCCGGACGATGCGCCAAAATCACATCCAGCTTCTTCCGGTAATAAGCTGTTATATTCTTTACATAGGTGACATCTTTCAACCGCCCTTCTATCTTCAACGACGAAACACCCGCATCGAGCAATGCTTCCAGCTGATCGGAACGGTTCATATCTTTAAGAGACAACAAATGCTTATCATGCACGATCTCCGTTCCATTCGCATCTACCATTGAGTAGGGTAAGCGGCAATATTGAGCACATTCCCCCCTATTGGCACTTCGACCGCTAAGCGCAGCGCTCAAATAACACTGACCGCTGTAACTGACACATAAAGCACCATGCACAAAGACCTCCAACGGCACAGTCGTCTGTTCGGATATCTGACGAATCTCGTTCAGTGACAATTCACGTGCCAGAACGACCTGTGTAAATCCGGCAGCCTCCAGGAACTTGACCTTCTCCGGCGTGCGGTTATCCGTCTGGGTACTGGCATGCAAAGGAATAGGCGGCAGGTTCAGGCGGGTAATCCCCATATCCTGCACGATCAGTGCATCGACTCCTGCCTGATAAAGTTGCCGGATCAACTGCTCCGCTTCGGGCAATTCGTCTTCACGAAGCAGGGTGTTTAATGCCACATAGATACGGGCATTATACAGATGCGCATAATCACAAAGGGCACGAATATCGTCCAGCGAATTTCCGGCAGCAGCACGCGCACCGAATTTGGGTGCACCAATATAAACGGCATCAGCACCATGATTAATAGCTTCAATGCCACAGGTCAAATCCTTTGCCGGAGCCAGGAGTTCGATACGACGAGGTTTTATTGACATATATTGTTATTGGTTGTTATTTGATTGGTGCGACCGTAGGGGCGGTTCTCGAACCGCCCCCTACAGGCTGCCCAAATTCTTGATATCTTCGATATTGAACGGCGTTTCCTGATATACGTAATAATTCAGCCAGTTCGTAAAGAGCAGGTTGGCATGGCCGCGCCAACGGACAACCGGACCCTGAGCCGGATCATTATTACGGTAATAGTTGTGAGGGACCGAAATAGGGAGTCCCTTATTCAAATCGCGGATATATTCATCACTCAATGTATAAGGCGAATATTCCGAATGACCGGTAATATAAAACTCACGTCCTCCGCGTGACATCGCCATATAAACACCTGATTCTTCGCTTTCGGAAAGCAACGTCAGCTCCGGTACCTTCCGGATATCTTCGCGGCGAATCTCCGTATGACGGCTGTGAGGCACATAAAACTCGTCATCGAATCCTCGGAATATCTGTAAAGAAGGCTCCCGTAGCGTATGACGGAACACGCCGAACATTTTTGCCGGCAAATCATACTTAGGCACACCATAGAAATGATACAATCCTGCCTGCGCCGCCCAACAGATATACAATGTAGAGGTAACATGCGTACGTGCCCAATCGAAAATCGTCGTCACTTCTTCCCAGTAACTCACATCTTCAAACGGCATCTGCTCTACCGGTGCACCGGTGATAATCATTCCGTCATAATAATCTTTCTCTATATCGTCGAAGTCTTTATAAAACTCCTGCATATGTTCGATCGGCGTATTCTTCGGAGTATGCCCTTTTATTTTCATAAAGTCAAGCTCCACCTGTAAAGGCGTATTACTCAACAGACGGATCAGATCGGTCTCCGTTGTTATTTTTAATGGCATCAGGTTCAGCACCACTACGCGTAGCGGACGAATATCCTGTTCCGATGCCCGAAGGGAATCCATCACAAAGATGTGCTCCTTTTTAAGGAGTTCAATAGCGGGTAAATTCTTTTGTAAATTTAATGGCATAGTAATTCCTCTCTTTATTGTTTTTAGGAATACAAAGATAGGAATAAGTTAGCAGTTAACGTTTTTCCCGATAAAAAAAGTACCTATAGACAATCCGCAGAAGGTCGTCTATAGGTACATATTATTTACTCGCGGTATTTTCTTTCAAAAGGATTCTATTTCTCCGGGGATAAAGTATATCCGCCCCCTAATGCCTTATACAGATAAACGACAGCCAGTAATTCATTCTGTACGGCATTATTCAAACTGATCTGCGCATCCAGATATCCACGCTGGGCATCCAATACATCGATATAATTAGTCACTCCATTGATATATTGCAGTTCTGCCAGCTTCAGGTATTTAGCAGAGGCAGATTCCAGTCTTTCCTGTGAGAAACGGATTTCTTTCGCTTTACGGATCGTGATAATGGCATCGTTCACTTCTTTAAAGGCTCCGATTACGCTTTTTTGATAATTATACACTTCCTGCTCGTAACGGGCTTTCGATGCTTTCAGCTTCGCCTTATTCTTTCCCATCGCAAAAAGAGGTTGAAGCAGGTCGCCTGCCAAGAACCACGCCGGGCTCTTCAACAGATCGCCCAATTCTTCACTTTCAATACCGAAGTTACCTGTCAGGCTGATCTTCGGGAACAAGTCGGTATAAACTACTCCTACTTTGGCATTGGCTTCACGAAGTTTCAATTCAGCCTGCCGCATATCCGGACGACGTTCCAGCAAAGCAGAAGGCAGTCCCACCGGCAATGCATCGGGTAAACGTTGTTCGCCCAGCGGCAATCCCCGCGGAATATAGCCGGGATATTCTCCCAAAAGCAGGGATATATCATTTTCCTTTATCCTGACCTGACGCTCCAACGACGGGACAAGTGTTTCCGTACGGGCCAATTCTACCAATGCCTGGTTGTAAGATGTTTCAGAGGTCAAACCGCCTTCAAAACGAAGTTTAGCTAAACGCACACCTTCACGGCGAGCTTCCAACGTCTGCCGGACAATATTCAACTGCCGGTCGAGGGCACATAATTCATAATAAGCGGCAGCCACTTCCGCGACTAAAGTCAACTGAAGACCACGCTGGGCTTCTACCGATTGCAGGTAGGCGGCTACTCCGGCTTCATTCGCCCAACGCAGGTTTCCCCACAAATCGAGTTCCCACGAAAGCGTCAGTTTGGCTCCATATTCAGGATCGGGATCCGGATTATCACCACCGTAGTTCAAACGTTCCTTCTGCCCGTAAATACGTGCCCCGATTTCAGGGAACTGTTCAGCAAAAGTGATACGTTTGGCTGCCATCATTTCCTTGATCTTGGCAGCCGCTATCTTCATATCCTTGTTATTTTCCAGAGCGGTCGTTATCAACCGTTGCAAAGTCGTATCGGCATATAAACTTTCCCAGGGTATATTCTCTACGGAAAGCGTATCCGATTCTCCTTCAAACTGAGCCGGAAGATTCAAGTCCGGGCGGGCATACTTCTCTCCTAACTTACAGGAAGAAAGCGATACCAAAGCAACTGTGACAACTGCAATAAAGAGGAAGAATTTCTTCTTCCGGAGAATTTTCTCTTTCGGAATGATCCGGCTAACCCGTTCCAATTTCAATACCTTCTTCACTTTATAGATAAAGACAAAGAAGAACGGAACCAGCACAATACCTACCGTGATAACCACCAACATGCCAAAGAACACCCCGGTTCCCAAACTGTGACGGGAGGCTGAACCCGGTCCGCTAGCCAATACCATTGGAAGCATACCCAGCACAAAAGCCAGAGAGGTCATCAAAATAGGACGGAAACGCATCTGAGCAGCATGAATGGCTGCTTTTACCACATCTACGCCTGCATCGACCTGTACCTTGGCAAACTCTACGATCAGAATGGCATTCTTTGCAGCCAAACCGATCAAGGTTACAAGTCCGATCTGGAAATAAATATCGTTATGCAATCCGGTAGCCCAAATTCCCAAATAAGCACCTAAAGCAGCAACCGGCAACGACAACAGTACAGCGATCGGAACAATCCAACTCTCATACTGAGCTGCCAGGAAAAGGAATACAAACAGGAATACAAGTGCCAGCACCATACCGGTCTGTCCTCCAGCTTTCTTTTCCTGATAAGACAATCCGCTCCATTCCACACCGATGTTATCCGGCAGATGTTCCCGGGCGATCTGTTGCATAGCCGCCATCGCTTCGCCGGAACTGTATCCGGGAGCGGCAACCGCACTTATAGCAGCCGTAGAGAACATATTGAACTTCTTGATCGTACCAGGTCCGGTTGTATAGCTTGTCGTTCCTAATGCAGTCAAAGGTACCATCGAGCCATTCTGTGCTTTTACGAAGAACAATCCCAGGCTTTCCGGAGTGGCACGATAAGGGGCTTCCGCCTGGATATATACCTTATATATACGGTTGAACATATTGAAGTCATTCACATAGACTGATCCCAAATAAGCCTTCATCGTCGAGAAAATATCGGTCAGTGGAATACCCAGGAATTTAGCTCGGTCACGATCCACATCAAAATATAACTGAGGAATCTGCGGTTGCAAAGCAGAAGAGACACCTGTCAGCTCCGGAGCTTTCGATGCATACAACATGAAAGTATCGGTCGCACTTACCAGATTTTCCCAACTGGCTTCTCCGCGGGCTTCCAGCTGCATTTCCAAACCACCGCTTTCTCCTAGACCGGGAATAACAGGCGGACGGTTCAGATAGGCTAATATTTCCGGATAATATTCAAACTCCTTACGGGCAACTTCCATAACATCTTCAACTCCCATGCCGGAAGATTTACGTTCCTCCCAGGGTTTCAGGATAACGGTAAGGGTAGAACGGCTTTGCGATGTTCCCACACGAGTACTGCTACCGGTTACGTTTTGCACATAGGCCACAGCCGGTTGTTTCTCCAAAAACTCAATGGCACGGTCGGTTACCTTACGGGTACGTTCAAGGGTTGCTCCTTCAGGCATTACCAACTCAACAGTAAAAAAACCCTGGTCTTCCTCGGGTATAAAACTGGTCGGAATAAAACGGTTCAGTACAAAAATGAAAACAAGTACCATACCAAAACCAGCCAGAATACGTTTAGGATTTCCTATAGCCTTTGACAGTAAATGAATATATTTATTATTTCCTTTATGTAACCAGATATTGATTTTGCGGAACACGAAGTTCTTCTTTCCGGTTGTCGGACGTAAGATCAAGGCACACATAGCAGGACTCAGAGTCAATGCCACTACCGTTGAAAGTAAGACCGAAACAACGATCGTTATAGAGAACTGACGATATAGCGCACCTGTAATTCCACTCAGGAAACTTACCGGAACGAATACGGCAGCCAATACCATCGAAGTCGCGATCAACGCGCCGGATAATTCATGCATAGCTTTATGAGTGGCTTCCCGGGGTGTGAGCTTTTCCTCATGCATAATACGTTCTACATTTTCCACAACCACAATGGCATCATCCACTACAATACCGATAGCCAGGATCAATCCCAACAAGGTCAGCATATTCAGTGAAAATCCCATGATCAACATGAATCCGAATGTTCCGACCAAAGAAATAGGTACGGCAATAGTCGGAATCAAGGCTGCGCGCCAGTTCTGCAAAGACAAGTACACCACCAAAACGACCAGGAACAAGGCCTCAAACAAGGTCTTATACACTTCATGGATAGATTGAGAGATATATTCCGTCATATCAAACGGAAATCCGTATTCCAGTCCTTCCGGAAAGTTCTGGCTGATCTCTTTCATCGCCTCCTTCACATTCGTAGCGACTTCCAGCGCATTAGCTCCCGGCAACATATAAATACCGAGGATAGCAGCATTCTCTCCATTTATTCCACTTTCAGTAGAATAGGAAGAGGCTTCCAGTGAAATACGAGCGACATCACGCAAACGGACGATAGAACCGTCCTGGTTAGCACGAACAACTATATCTTCAAATTCCTTTACAGTCGAAAGACGGCCACGAGCAGTAATTGGTATAGTGACATCCACATCGATAACAGGTTGTTTTCCCAACTCACCGGCTGCAGATTCGCTGTTCTGCTCTTTCAGGGCATTTTGGATATCTTTCACCGTCAATCCCATATTAGCAAGACGGTCAGGATAGACCCATATCTGCATACCATAATAACGGCTACCGATGTTCGATACACGTCCTACCCCCGGAATACGGCGAAGGACATCGAGCACATTGATCGTTGCAAAGTTACTCAGGTAAATTTCATCAAAGCGCGGATCATCCGAGCTCAAACTTAATGTCATCAACTGGCTGGCGGATTGTTTCTCTACCGTGATACCGTTCTGTACGACATCAGACGGAAGACGCGACTCTGCCAGCTTCACACGATTCTGAATTTCTACAGCAGCCAAATCAGGATCTGCCGAAACATCGAAAGTGACCGTAATGGTCAAACCTCCTGAATTGCTACTACTACTCTGCATATAGATCATCCCCGGAGTTCCGTTCAACTCCTGTTCGATCGGTGTAGCTACAGCCTGCGACACCGTCAACGCACTGGCACCCGGATAAGAGGCACTAATCTTCACAACTGGCGGCGTGATCTGCGGATACTGATCCACCGGCAACAACATCAATCCGATAATCCCGACAATAACAATTAATAAAGAAAGTACAGTCGAGAATACGGGACGGTCTATAAAGAATCCCGGCTTCATTCTCCTGCCTCCTCTCTATATGCTGCGACAGCTTTATCGTCACCAGCCTGAACCGGACGAACCAACATACCGGGAACTAACTTATGATAACCTTCTACTACCACAGATTCATTCTCACCAAGACCACGCTCGATAACAATATTGTTTCCTATTTCCGGTCCTGTCTGTACAAAACGTTTCTCTGCAACATTATCACGACGGATAATATAAATGAAGACACCGCCTTGTTCAATAGATATAGCCTTTCGCGGAACAACAATAGATCGTTCACGTACATCTAATAATAATTTCACGCGGGTAAACTGTCCGGGAAGTAGTTTCTGATTCGGATTCGCTAATTCTGCACGCACACCGAAAGTTCCAGTTTGTGGATCTACGATCGGATCAGCAAAATCAACAATTCCTTTTACCGGATATTCTGAATTATCGGCAAGGGTTACAGTTACGGTCGGTTGCCAGGATCGGGTTGTGTCCTGTTCACCAAACTTGATATTGCGACGTTCAGCGCGCAGATAATCCAGTGCCGTCATTTTAAAATCCACCAATACCGTATCGCTTTTTACAACAGCGGCCAGTTTTGAATTAACTCCGGGACCAACCAAAGCTCCAACATCGACAAAACGTTCACTGATATATCCGGCAATCGGGGAAGTGACAGTTGTATAGCCAAGTTCCAGCTGTGCCTGATCGAGGTCTGCTTTACTCATAGCTATATTAGCCTCCGAATCATCCAGGGAAGCCAATGCGTTATCAAGATCCAACTGGCTCGCTGCATGTTGTTCATACAAGGGTTGTAAACGTTCCACATCTCTTTTGGCTTTTGCCGCCTGCGCTTCATTCTTCTTCAACTGTGCTCTTGCTTTTTCTACACGGGCTTTATAAAGAGCTGAATTGATAATAAACAGAGGTTCGTTCTGTTTCACCTGTTTACCTTCTACAAACAGCATCTTTTCGAGGTAACCTTCTACACGGGCATGTATCTCTACATAACTCGCAGCACGGATACGTCCTACGTATTCACCAAATATTTGCACATCTTCTTTCTGAGGCTTGTCTTCAATGACAAGGGGACGCAACGGTTCTTCTTTTTTACGACAACCTGTTGCCAGCATTAAAAGGGCGACTAATACGATACTTCCTTTTACTAATCTTTCTCCTACCATTACTAATATCTATAAATGACACTTAAATATTCTATTGTTCTATCTCTCTATTGTAAGAATGAAATAATCGTACCATTGTTCAATACAATCTGTTAAAAAACGCTATACTCTTAAATATTAACCATATAAAACTATTATCAGATAGAGCGAGTTTTCTACTAAAATCTACTTTCGTGGAATTATTCCACAAACGAATGTTACTTAGTCCACAAAATTAATATAAATCAAAAACAAATAATGTATTTATGGATAGTCATAAAACAAAAAAAGAGTCCACTCTTTCGAATGAACTCCTTTCTGTCTTTCAGCTTTCGCCTGAATAAAACGGCGGCTATCTACTCTCCCACTTT
>OGUK01001637.1_pt1 | contig 13918 bp, 8 predicted proteins | sample 1553151 | NCBI WGS metagenome assembly OGUK01 (sample SAMEA2580208, study PRJEB22360) | human gut metagenome | biome: human gut; feature: human-associated habitat; material: faeces | place: Denmark | collected 2008/2010
GTTCCTGCCGCTGGCGGGGTTGCTTATAGGCGGCATCGTGCTCCTGCGTCCCAAGGCCGATCCCCAAGCAGCTTTTGTGGCCGGGATGGAGATGGAAGGGCGGGCCGATTCGGTCGACCTGCGGCCGTTCGACCCCAATACCGTGGACTACGACGGACTTCGGCGGCTGGGCCTGTCGAAGCACGAAGCCGTGAGCCTGCTGAAATACCGTGCCGCGGGGAAGATCTTCCGCATCCCGGAGGATGTGACGCTTTGCTACGGCATCAGCGATTCGCTCTACCGCCGCCTGGCTCCCTATATCCGTATCGGGCGCAAATATGCCATCGCGCCCCGGCAGTATCGTACGGGACGCGTCGTGCCCGAGCCCATGCCGCCCTCGCGGTTTCGCATCGACACTGTGGGGGCGCGTTACCTGCGGGCCATCGGGGCGTTGTCCAAGCGGCAGGCCGAGGCCTTCATCCGCTGGCGCGACCTGAGCGGGATCTACGACATGGAGGAGTTGCGCGCCTGCTATGTCGTGAGCGATTCGGTGGCTGCGGCGCTCGAACCCTATATTATCTTTCCCGAGCGCGGAGCTGCGCCGGTCGACGAACCCGTGGAGATCAATACGGCCGATTCCGCGACGCTGCGCGGTGTGGTGGGGATCGGAGCGCGGACGGTTGTGTCGATCATGAACTACCGCGCGAGGCTCGGCGGATTTGTCCGTCTGGAGCAACTCGCAGAGGTTCCGGGAGTCACGGAACGCAATTATGAGAAAATTTTGAAACAAATTTGCTGCGATAGTTGTGAAATTCGGAAAATTGATATTAACTTTGCAACCCCGAAAGTCCTTAGGCGGCATCCGTATATTCCGCCGCAGAAGCTTCGGAAATTACTTAAAACAAGACAGTTGAAAGGAGGTTGGAGTACCGCTGAGGAATTGGTTGAAGACAACATATTGACCCGCGAAGAGGCAGCACGGCTGGCTCCTTACCTGCGGTTCGGTACCCGAAGCGGGGCTGACGATACGGACAACGACACGACATGGGGCGAGGTATCAGGTGATGCGAACCCCGGAGGAATTTAAGTAAACGACGAAATTAAAAAAACAAAAAAAAGAATACTACTATGATTATCATGCCGGTAAAAGAGGGCGAAAACATCGAACGCGCCCTGAAGAAGTTCAAACGTAAATACGAGCGCACGGGCGTCCTGAAGGAACTCCGCCGCCGCCAGTATTTCACCAAGCCTTCGATCGCCAAGCGCGAGGCGATGCAGCACGCTGTTTACGTAGAGCACATGTACCACGACGAGGATTAATCCCCGTTGGTACCCGTATCCATATGCCCCGGCTGAAATAGCCGGGGCTTTTTTGTCTCCCTCTTCATTTCCCGACCTTTCTTTTCCAGCCCTTCTGACCGTGCCGAGCCCTTCCACGCTTGCCGGCCTGTATAATCATCTTTTCCAATCTCTCCCGGCCTTTTCCCGGCTCCTCTCTCTTCTTCCCCTGCTTTTTTCCGCTCCTTTTCCTGCCTGTATTTCTGCTGCATTTTGAGTGAAACTAAAAAATATAGTTGAAAAACTATTTAAAATAGTTGTGAATGAAGTTTTTTTAGTTACCTTTGTTCCCGTAAGCCCTGTCGGCCGATCGGAGCAGGGCGGATAACAGAAACCAAGACCGGTATGATGGAAAAACTGACACGCAGGGAAGAGGAACTGATGCGCTGCTTCTGGGAGCACGGCCCGCTTTTCGTACGCGAGCTCGTGGCGCTCGCCACCGAACCCAAGCCCCATTTCAATACGCTTTCGACCATGGTGCGCGCACTCGAAGCCAAGGGGTATGTCGCCCACAATACCTTCGGAAGCACCTACCAGTATTACCCGGTGGTGACCGAGGAGGAATTTTCGCGCCGCACGCTGGGCGGGGTCATCCGTAAATATTTCGAGAACTCCTACCTCGGGGCCGTTTCCGCCCTGGTCGAGGAGGAAAAAATCTCGGTCGACGAACTGCGCGAGCTGATCGACCGTATCGAAACCCAAAACCGTCGTTAGCCATGTACACACTGATGCTGTACAGCCTGAAGGTCGGCGCCTGCCTGGCAGTGTTCTACCTTTTCTTCAAACTGCTCCTGAGCCGCGAGACCTTCCATCGCCTGAACCGGATCGTGGTGCTGGCGGCGATGGTGTTGTCGTTCGTGTTGCCGCTGTGTGTCATTACGGTCTACCGCGAACTCCCTGCCGTGCCGGAACTCCCGGTGACGGAGGATGCGGGCTACGCCCCGTCCGCGGAGCCGGAATCCCAACCTTTCCCGTGGGATAAGGCGGCGACGGCCGCTTTCCTTGCGGGAGCCGCCGCTGCGTTGTTATGGACGCTCGGGTCGGTATGCGGCGTATTGCACATGATCCGCCGGGGGCACAGGGAGCGATTGCGCGACGGTTCCGTGCTCGTACGCACCGACCAGCCGGTCGTACCGTTCAGCTGGTACCGGTATATCGTGATGTCGGAAAAGGATCTGGCCGAAAACGGCGAGGCGATCGTGCTGCATGAGAAGGCTCACCTGAGGCTGCGCCACTCGTTCGACCTGTTGGTGACCGACCTTGCGGGGTGCCTGCAATGGTTCAATCCTGCGATGTGGCTCCTGCGCCGTGAGTTGCGCGCCATCCATGAATACGAAGCCGACGAGGCGGTGCTGGACAGCGGCGTCGATGCCCGGCAATACCAATTGTTATTAATAAGGAAAGCTGCCGGCGGGAGGTGGTACTCAGTCGCCAACAGCTTTAATCACAGTAAACTTAAAAACCGTATTACCATGATGTTACGTAAAAGATCGTCGCGGTGGGCAGGGGCCAGGGTGCTTTTCCTGCTGCCGTTGACGGGGCTTGCCCTCGGGGCGTTCGCCCGCACCGCCTATGTTTTTCCTGATGACAAAGGTAAAAAAGAAAATGTTTCGATCCGCATCGAAGGGACGAATTTTTACTCTTCGGACGGAAAATCCGGCAAGCCGCTTTTTGTGGTCGACGGCCTCGAAGCGGAGTCGATAGAGTCGCTGTCGCCCGACCGGATCGCTTCCATAACGGTGCTCAAGGACGCTTCGGCAGAGGCCCTGTACGGCGAGAAAGGCAAGAACGGCGTAATTATCGTGACGACGAAGGATGCCGTCGGTGGTGCGCAGGATTATTCGGTCGACGCCGAGGACGGCTCTGTCAAGGTCGTGGTGCGCGGTTCCGGGAAGATGTCGGATGTCAGGGTGGTCGGCAGTTCTACGGTGCCCGCAGGTAAGGCCGGGATCGACGCCGGTGCGAAAACCCGCGGACGTGTCGTGTCCGTTACTGGCAGCGACGGGAAGAAGACTGTCGTCAGCCAGAGCCGGGTGACCGTCACCGACGACGGGGGCGTGACCGTCATGAAGACGCAACCGGACGCGGTGCAGGTTGACGGACTGTCGCCGGGGCAGGCGACCCAGGCCGCGGAAGCCGGGTTCAAAGCCGCAGAGGAAGGGATGAAGGCTGCCCGTGCCGGACTGGAGGCTGCCCGCGAATATATGTCGGGCGAGGAGTGGAAAAAGGCTCAGGCCGAACTCGACAAGGCACAGAAGGAACTCTCCTCGGCACGCAGGCTGTCTGCCGCGCAACTCGCAGCCGTCCGCGAGCAGGAGGAGGCCGTGCGCAAGTATATGGCCAGCGATGAGTGGAAAGAGGCGCAGAAGCAGATTCAGCAGGCGCAGGAGCATTTGGCCGACCCCCGGGTACAGGCGGCCCTGGCGAAAGCTGCCGAGGCCGGGTCGACGGCAGCCGGCGTCGAGATCCGTCGCAAGGTCGCCGAACATATGGAGCAGACAGAGGATGCCGGTACGCTGAAGAGCAGTACGATCGTGATCCGCGGATCGGGCAAGGCGCCGTTTGAAAAGGGAAAGGAACCTCTTCTCGTGATCGACGGCAAGGTGTATAAGGATACCAAGAAACTGGAGGGGCTGGATCCCGGCCGGATCGAGAGCATGTCCATACTCAAAGATGCCTCGGCGGTCGAGAAATACGGCAGAAAAGCCCGCAACGGTGTCATCGAGATTACGACCAAGAAAAAATAATCAGGCCATAAGTATATATAAAAAGTTCGTGCCCGGGACGGTTCTGCCGCCCGGGTTTTTTCGTCGGCCATGCGATACGGGCGTGAAACTTGCAGAATTAGGAGGGAAAAAGTTATCTTTGCATGTAAAATACAAAACAGAAGCTATGAAACGCCTGCTATTTTTTCTTACGGTCGCAATGTTCGTTTCATGCGGCCGGACATTCGAGCAGCGCACGGCCAAATATGCCGAGGTCGGATCCGTGAACGATAACCGTGCTGCGGTGCTCGATATCAACGAAGGGGTCGGCCGTTGGGGGTATGTCGACGGGACGGGACGGCTGGTCATCGAATGCCGTTATGCCGATGCCCGGAGTTTCGACGACGGACTGGCCGCCGTGCAGGAGCCCGAAGGGCTGTGGGGCTATATAGATACCGCAGGCCGGGCGGTCGTGGCGCCGCAATTTACGGTGGCCGGGGCGTTCGACGACGGCATGGCCTGGGTGCAGGCCGGCGAGCTCTGGGGCCGTATCGACAAAACGGGGAAAACCGTCATTCCCTGCCTTTATTCCGAGATCGGTGAACCCGATGAACGTGGCTGGATGCGTGTCCTGCGCGACGGTAAATGGGGCGTCCTGCGCCAAGACGGCGAGGTGGTAGTCCCCTGTGCCTATAACCTGATCGGCGAGCCGAACGCCTACGGGCTGATCCCCGTGACGAGCGACGGCAAACATGGCTTCCTCGGCGCCGACGGGCGCGAAGTGCTGCCTTGTTTCTTCTCCTATATTTCCGATTTCAAGGACGGCTATGCCCGGACGAACTACGGCGGCAGCATGGTGCTGCGCGACGAGCCCTACGGCGGTCAGTGGGGACTTATCGACACGCTGGGGCACGAGACGATCCCGTGCCGCTACTACTACCTCGACACCCCGGGCGAGGGGCTCGCTGCGTTCAGGCTGGAACAGTTCGGCAATTACGGGTATGTCGATGTCAAGGGGAATGTGGCTATTTCGCCCCGTTTCTCCGTGGCGCGGCCCTTCTCGGGCGGGGTGGCCGTGGTGAGCTACAACAATGTCAATTTCGGGCTTGTCGACCGCAACGGCGGTGAAGTCAGCTCGTTCCGCTATAAACGCATCGGCAGGTTCAACGACGGGCTGGCGCCTTTCAATACCGACCTCTACGGCATGAATTTCCAGGGTATGGAGCCCCGTTGCGGCTATATCGACACCGAGGGACGCGAAGTGATACCGGCCAAGTGGGACGATGCCGCCGAGTTCAGCGAGATGCGTGCCGCCGTGATGCGCTTCGGTACCAATGCCGAAGATTTCTACGATGCCCGCTGGGGCTATATCGCCACGAACGGTCAGCTGGTCGTGCCGCTCAAGTACCACGAGGCCTATCCGTTCAGCTGCGGGCTGGCGCGTGTCTTCATCAAGGGGCTCGGGTACGGGTATATCGACCGGCAGGGGAACGAAGTCGTTCCCTGCAAGTACCAGGAGGCCGAAGATTTCCACGATTTCAGAGCCAAGGTCAAACAATACGACCGGGTGCTGACGATCGACGAGACGGGACAGATCGTCGAGCAATGACGCTCCCCGGGCGGGGAATGGCGAAAACGGGGGCCGTGGCCTCCGTTTTTTCATGCCTGCGGCTTTCGCTTGCGGGCCTGTTGCGGCGCGTTGCGCTTACTTGAACCCTACGATCTCAGGGCGGGTGGGGCGGTAGCGGTACTGTTCGACGCGCGTGGCGTTCGACAGGCGGAAATATTCGCTTTCGACCAACCCGCGTTTGCCGAAGGCGATTCCCAGGCGGATCTGCACCGTGTTGAATACGAGCCGCTCGTTGCGGAGCCGTACACCCACTCCGAACGAGGTGAAAAAATCGTTTTTGAAAATGTTAGGCGAATAGCCGATCAGTCCGAAGTCTGCGAACCCGAATACCGCGATGCGGAACCCGAGGGGCTGGTAGGGGGTGAAGACCACCGTTTCCGTGTTGAGGATCATGCGGTTGGTTCCGGTGACGTACTCTTTGAGCGCCTGCAACCCGTTGTCGTGGGTGAAGCGGATCATTTCGTCGCTGCCTTCGCCCCGGTTCCAGCCTTGCGTGTAGTTGAACGCCAGGAACTGGCGGATGCGGCTGCGCCGGAACAGAAACAGGTTCGAGAACCACTTCAGGTCTACGTCGACGGCACTGTGGCGCCACATACCGCTTTTGAGGTCGATGTAGCTTCCCAGCGTAAAGCCGCCCATGATATAGCCCATCCCCCGGAAGCCGCCTGTCTGGTAAGACATGCCGAGGTACATCTCGTCGTTGAACTCGCCCCACGAATAGCCGCTCACCAGCTCGGCTTTGTAACCCGTCGCCAGATACTCGCGGGTACCGAATCCGTAGACCATGTTCGCCGTGTAGAATTTTTCCCGGTAGAGCCCCCCGCCGAAGAGCATGGCGTCGTGGTCGTGCAGCGCGGGGTTGTAGTCGGCCGTGACGGGCGGGCGGCGGCTGAACCGGGCATAGCTGTAACGGCCCGTCAGGAAGACGCTCGATTTGATGGAGCGGATGTAGTGCGACTTGCCGCCCCATACGTCGAGGTTGCGGACTTTCACGAGCAGCGAGGTGTCGAGGTCTACCATGTAGCGTTTCGATTTTATGTCGCTGTACGTGAGGCCGATCTCGTAGTCCGTCGGCCGGATGAACTCCTTGCGCAGCCCGAGGTTCAGTTCCGAGTTGTAGAAGTCGCGGCCGGCTGAGAAGTCGGCCGTGTAGAATGTTCCCAGCACGTTGGGGATTTTGTATTCCACGATGTTGCCGCCGTAGGAGAAATCCCTGCGGCTGAAATTGGTCTTGAGTTTCAGGGTGTTGCCCGTGCCGAAAATGTTGGCGTCCGAAAGCCCGACCATGGTGCGCCCTTCGCCGTGTATGCCTGCGTCGATGCTGATCGTCCAGCTGTCGCGCGTGCGGATGACCATGTTCACGCGCGTCGAATCGAGCGAGTCGGGTACGACGATCACCTCGGTATCGGAGATGTAGGGGCGCGAACGCAGCAGCTGCTTGTTGCGCACGACCAGCTGGGGATCGAACTTGTCGCCCGGCTTGAACAGCAGGTCGCGCCGGATAACCCGTTCGCGGGTCAGCATGTGGGTTTTGTTGCCTGCGCGCTCGAACCAGTTGCCGCATGAGTCGAACGGCATCATGCGCTCGATGGTGATGTCGCCTACGGTTTTCCCGGCGTAAGGTTCCAGCAGCCTGCTTTCGTCCAATACGCGCCCGTTCATCGTCGTATCGAGTACGGGTTTGACGAAGAGCATCCTGTAAAGCATGCGCGGAACTGCGCGGCGGTTGGTTTTGGATTGTATGCTGTCGTAAAGGCGCTGGTTGCGCTCCGAGGTCGCCGTGTTCAGGCTGTCGGGGGAGAATCCGCCGGGGGAAACCCTGTCCGGCGCCCGCATGCCGGGATTGACCGTGCGGGCGAAACAGACGCTTTGCGCAGCGAGGAGGGTCAGCACGAGTATGCAAATCCGGCGATACATATCGTCAAAGATAACGTATTTTTTGATGAAAAAGTGCGCCTGAACCTGCTAAAATACAGTTTCTGGCCCGTAGGAGTTACCCTTGGCAAAAAACGGGAGGTTTCGGGTGCCGGTCTGCCCTGCCGTTGAGACTGACAATGCACCTGCTAAGGCAGCTGTCATTGCGGCTGTTGTGAAGACTGTCGATCCAGCAGCCGTTGCGGCTGACATAGCGGCTGCCTGTCGGCGGGCATGTGCCGGGACAGACGGCCGGGCCCGAATAAAAAAGACGACCCCGAAAGTCGTCTTTTTTCTGTCATATCCGGATTGCAGGTTTACCTGCGCCCCTCTTTGGCTTCGATGCACTCGGTGGCATGCGGCACTTTCATCAGCCGCTCCTTGGGGATGAGCTTGCCGGTCGTCTTGCAGATGCCGTAGGTCTTATTTTCGATGCGCACGAGGGCCATCTCCAGGTTCCGTATGAATTTCATCTGGTGTGCCGCCAGACGTCCGCTCTCCTCTTTCGAGAGGGTCGCTGCGCCCTCTTCGAGGACTTTGAACGTCGGGGAGGTATCCTCCGTGTCGTTATCGGCCGTGTGGGTGATAGTGGCGCGCAGCAGCTCATAGTCCGCGCGCGCATTCTCAAGCTTTTTCAGGATGAGCTGCTTGAACTCCTCGAGTTCGGCGTCGCTGTATCTGGTTCTTTCGTCTGCCATAGTCGTCTTCTCCTTGTTGGTTTTATGTAAAATTAAACAATTTTTCCGTAAACACCAAATTTTATATCGTTATATACGATATCGTCCGGACGCACCCTTTATATCGTTCTCAGCAAGACGCATTTGCCGTTCCCGAAGCGGTTTTGCCGCCCTTGTTCGCCCGTCAGATGCGTGTTACGGCGATCCGGATCGGCTCGTCGTCGACATCCGAATCCACGACCACGCCTCCCTCGGGCCGTGCGGCCGCTTTCACCTCGACGGCGAGCGTCTGCGATGCGATATATCCGGCATATTTGGCGATCGCGCCGGCTACGAACTCCTTCTGTTCGATCTCGACGCGGATCTTGTCCGTCACCTCGAATCCCGAGTCCTTACGGATATTTTGGATGCGGTTTATCAACTCGCGTGCCACGCCTTCCGCCCGGAGCTCTTCCGTCAGCGTAATGTCCAGCGCTACGGTAAGTTTGCCTTCCGATGCCACCAGCCATCCCGGCATGTCCTCCGAGGTGATCTCGAAATCGGCCGGGGTCACGGTGATTTTTTCATCCCCCAGGTCGAGTACGGTCTGGGCCGCGGCTTCGATCTGGGCGATACGCTCCTGCGAGAACTCCGCGGTCATGGCGGCGATCTGCTTCATGTATTTGCCGTAGCGCGGGCCCAGCGTCTTGAAGTTGGGCTTGATGCGCTTGGTGATGATGCCCGTGGTGTCTTCGATCAGTTCGACCTCTTTGACGTTCACCTCGTTCATGATGAGGTTCTTTACGGCCGAGATATGCTGTGCCATGGCCGGGTCGAGCACCGGGATGAGGATTTTGGTGAGCGGCTGGCGCACCTTGATCGACACTTTGCGGCGCAGGGCGAGCACCATCGACGATACGCGCTGTGCCAGGGACATCATCTCTTCCAGGTCGGTGTCGATCAGCTTTTCGTCGGCCTTCGGAAAAGTCGAGAGGTGTACCGACTCGTCCGCGTGGCGGCCGCTGACGGCATTCAGGTCGCGGAAGATACGGTCGGTGATGAAAGGTGCGAACGGTGCCGCGAGCATCGAAACGGTCTCCAAGCAGGTGTAGAGCGTCTGGTAGGCCGCCAGTTTGTCGTCGTTCATACCGCCGCCCCAGAAACGCTTGCGGTTCAGGCGCACGTACCAGTTCGAGAGGTTTTCTCCCACGAACTCCTGGATGGCGCGTGCCGCCGGGGTCGGGTCGTAATCCTCGAGCGAGCGGGTTACCTCCTTGACGAGCGTATTGAGCAACGAAATGATCCAGCGGTCGATCTCCGGGCGTTTTTCGACGGGAACTTCCGGCTCCTTGCCCGTAAATCCGTCCACATTGGCGTAGAGCGCGAAGAACGAGTAGGTGTTATAGAGCGTCCCGAAGAACTTGCGGCGTACTTCGTCCACGCCGTCCCGGTCGAATTTGAGGTTGTCCCACGGCTGCGAGTTGGAGATCATGTACCAGCGCGTGGCGTCGGCCCCGTAGGTTGCGAGAACCTCGAACGGGTCGACGCCGTTGCCCAGGCGCTTCGACATCTTGTTGCCGTTTTTGTCCAGCACCAGCCCGTTCGAAATGATGTTCCTGAAGGCTACCGAGTCGAAGAGCATCGAGGCGATGGCATGTAGCGTGAAGAACCAGCCGCGCGTCTGGTCGACGCCCTCGGCGATGAAATCGGCCGGGTAGACCGACTTGAAATAGTCGCCGCCGTTCTCGAACGGATAGTGCAGCTGCGCGTACGGCATGGCACCCGAGTCGAACCACACGTCGATCAGGTCGCTTTCGCGCTTCATCGGCTCGCCTTTCGACGACACGAGTACGATATTGTCCACATAGGGACGGTGCAGGTCGATATTGCGGGTCGAGTAGTTCTCCTTCGACATGTCGCCGACCTTGAAATTCTTGTAGGGGTTCTCCTTCATGAAGCCCGCGGCGATCGACTTTTCGATCTCGCCCATCAGCTCCCCGATCGAACCGATGCACTTCAGCTCCGAGTAATCCTCCGTAGCCCATACCGGCAGCGGAGTGCCCCAGAAGCGCGAGCGCGAAAGGTTCCAGTCCACCAGCCCTTCGAGCCATTTGCCGAAGCGTCCCGACCCGGTCGATTCGGGTTTCCAGCGGATCGTCTTGTTCAGCTCGATCATCCGCTCGCGCAGCGCCGTGGTGCGGATGAACCACGAATCGAGCGGGTAGTAGAGCACCGGCTTGTCCGTACGCCAGCAGTGGGGGTAGGAGTGGGTATGCTTTTCGATCTTGAACGCTTTGTTCTCGGCTTTGAGCATCACGGCCAGGTCGATGTCGAGCGTTGTCTCGGCATCGCAGGCGATCTCCGGGTTGTAGGCGTTCTTGACGTAGCGGCCTGCATACTCCTTGTATTTTTCGACGTCGATGTTGTTTTTTACGAATTCCGGGTCGAGGTCTTCGAGTACGAAGAACTTGCCCTGCTTGTCGACCATCGGCTGGTTTTTGCCGGCTTTGTCGACCATGAACAGCGGGGCGATGCCTGCGGCCTTGGCCACACGGTCGTCGTCGGCGCCGAACGTCGGTGCGATGTGCACGATGCCCGTACCGTCCGACGTAGTCACATAGTCGCCTACGATCACACGGAATGCGTCGCCCGTCGGCTTTACCCAGGGGATCAGCTGCTCGTAACGGATCCCCTCCAGTTCGGGCCCCATCCAGCTTTCGCCCGTGATTTGGTAGGTTCCCTCCATCTTCTTGGTGAAGTACGATGCGACGAGGTCTTTGGCGAGGATGACCGTCTGGGGTTCGTCGGTATAGGGGTTGCGGCATTTGACCTTCACGTATTCGATCGCGGGGCCTACGGCCAGTGCGGTGTTCGAAGGCAAAGTCCACGGCGTGGTCGTCCACGCCAGAAAATAGAGCGGCCCTTCGGCGTCGCCGAAGAGCTTTTCGCTTTTCGCGTCGCGGATGATCCTGAACTGCGCCGTGCACGTTGTGTCCTTCACGTCGCGGTAGCAGCCCGGCTGGTTCAGCTCGTGCGTCGAAAGCCCCGTGCCCGCAGCCGGCGAGTAGGGCTGGATCGTATAGCCCTTATAGAGCAGCCCCTTGTCGAAAAGCTGTTTGAGCAGCCACCACAGGGTCTCGATGTATTTGTTGTCGTAGGTGATGTACGGATCGTCCATGTTGACCCAGTACCCCATCTTGCGGGTCAGGTCTTCCCACGCCCCCGTGAATTCCATGACGGCCTCGCGGCAGGTGCGGTTGTACTCCTCGATCGAAATCTTCCTGCCGATGTCTTCCTTGGTGATGCCGAGCTTCTTTTCGACGCCCAGCTCCACGGGAAGCCCGTGCGTGTCCCAGCCCGCCTTGCGGTGCACGAGATACCCTTGCTGTGTCTTGTAGCGGCAAAAGACGTCCTTGATCGTGCGGGCCATGACATGGTGGATGCCGGGCATCCCGTTGGCCGACGGGGGGCCTTCGTAGAATACGAACGCGGGGTGCCCCTCGCGCGTGGTGATGCTCTTGTGGAATGTGTCGCGGGCGTCCCATTCGCCGAGCACGTCGGCGGCTATCTGGGCCAGGTCGAGGCCTTTATACTCATTGAATTTCATGGTATATGTGTTTTTTATTTCGTTCGGGGTCGTACGCCGGCATGGCCGGAAGTGCCGGAAAGATTCCTCTTTTTCCGACAACTTGCAAAGATATAAAAAAGATTTGAAAAGCGTGCAAAATTGCACCTATTCCGTCCGTGGCGGCATCTGCCCGGAGCGGGCTATTTCCCGGCCGGGATTTCGACCCAGAAGCACGACCCCGCGCCGACGGCGGAATCGACGCCGATACGGCCGCCGAGCTGTTCGGCGATGTTCTTGCAGATCGGCAGCCCGAGCCCGGTGCCCTGCGTGAAGGTGTCGACCTTGTAGAACCGGTCGAAAATCTTGGCGCGTTCCTCCTCGGGGATGCCGATGCCCGTATCGCGGACGTAGAACCGTACCCATCCGGGGCGTTGCGAGAACCCGATCGTTATCGAACCTTTTATCGTGAATTTCACGGCATTGCGTACGAAATTGCCGAGTATCTGGTGCAGTCCCTGCTTGTAATCCTCGAGCTGGAGCCGGGGCAGGCTGTCTTCCAGCCGCAGGACGACCCCTTCGGCGACTTGCAGGCGGAATGTCTCGGCCACCTCGCGGCATAAATCGCGGGCGTCGAATTTCGTACGGACGATCTCTATGCGTCCCGATTCGATCCGGGCCAGGTCGAGTACGTCGGAGATGATTTGCAACAACAGGGTGTTATTTACCAGGATCAGGTCGGCGAATTCTTTGCGCTGGTCGGGATCGGCCTCCGTAGCCATCAGTTCCGAAAAGCCTACGATCGCGTTGAGCGGCGTGCGAATTTCGTGGCTCATGTTGGCCAGGAAGGCCGATTTGAGGCGGTTCGACTCCTCGGCGCGGTCGCGTGCCGAACGGAGGTCCTGCTCCAGCCGCTTGCGCGGCGTGATGACGAGCGACGATCCGATGAGGTTCAGCGGGCGCCCGTCGTCGTCGCGCTGGTCCACGGTGGCCTGTGCCTCCACCCAGTCCAGATGCCAGCGTCCTCCGGCGTCGGAGGCTACGCGGTACTCCTCGCGCACCTTGTCCTTCCGTCCGGCGATCAGGTCGTCGTAGGCGCGGCGCACCCGTTCGCGGTCCTCCTTGTGGATCTTGGCGAAATAGCTTTCCGAGGGGACTTCCAGCTGCTGGTCGGCGTTCGCCTCGGCGAGCATTTGGCCGTGCACCGATTTGTTCACGTCGCACAGGATCGACCCTTTGCGCAGGTCCCATTTCCAGGGCACGATGTCCGCCACGTCGAGCGCCATCGCCAGCTTGTGGTTGATCGAATCGAGTTTCTGCTGCGTTTTGTAGAGCGCCGTGCCGTCGAGGCAGAAGATGTCGATGTGTTCTTCGAGGTACGAGCGGCTGATCACCACTTCGTAGAAGATGTCGCGCGGTTCGTAATAATAGGGGTAGGTGATGGTCCGGTTCTCGGTCTGTGCGATTTTTATCAGCCGCATGAATTCGGTCATCGGGAAGGGGAACAGTTCGCTGACCCGTCGTCCGATCGCCTGCTCGCGGGGGATGAATATGCGTTCGTAACGGGAGTTCACGTCGCAGTAGAGGGCGTCTGCGGGGTTGCCGTTTTCGTCGTAAATCACCTTCATCTGGATGTAGACGATCGGCATGGCGTTGAACAGGTTCGAATATTTCGCCAGACTTTCCGATTCCCGCTGCCGGGCCGATTCCACGCGGTACATCATGCGAATGCGCCACTGTTGGATGCCGATGAAGGCCAGCAGCAGCACGATGCCTCCGATCGCCCATTTGTACTGTTCGAGCGTCGATACCGGTTTGTTGTAGAAGAGCGTGTTGGCCGGGCAGGTGTGCGGCGAGAGGTCCTTGCGTTCGAGGGCTGCGTAGTTGAAGACCGGGCGGGCGTCCTGCGGGGCGTAGAACGGAATGTCGCGTGGCTGGTGTCCGGCCAGAACGGCGTCGATGGTCGAAATGACGTGTGCGTTCACCTCGGCGTCGTCGTATACATAGCCTCCGACCAGTCCGCCGTCGCGGATGTCTGCGGGCATCAGCGCGAACATCGGGGCCTGCACGCTGGCGATGACGCGGTAGGAGGCGGTGCGGGAGGCGATGGTGTCGGCGCGTTCTACCTGCG
>OGUK01001643.1_pt1 | contig 13884 bp, 9 predicted proteins | sample 1553151 | NCBI WGS metagenome assembly OGUK01 (sample SAMEA2580208, study PRJEB22360) | human gut metagenome | biome: human gut; feature: human-associated habitat; material: faeces | place: Denmark | collected 2008/2010
TTTTCCTGGCTGCTATTTTAGACGCTACGGTGCTGACTGAAGCCGGTTATGTGGGAGAAGATATTGAAAGTATTCTGACCCGTCTGTTGCAGGCTGCCGATTATGATGTGGATGCAGCACAGCGGGGAATTGTATTTATTGACGAGATAGATAAGATAGCACGTAAAAGTGACAATCCTTCTATAACCCGCGATGTCAGTGGTGAAGGTGTACAGCAGGGCTTGTTGAAGCTGTTGGAAGGTTCGATCGTAAACGTACCTCCCCAGGGCGGAAGAAAGCATCCTGAACAGAAAATGATTGCGGTGGATACAAAAAATATCCTGTTTGTCTGCGGGGGAGCCTTTGACGGAATCGAAAAGAAGATTGCTCAACGTCTGAACACCCGTGTCGTTGGATATTCTGCCAGCAAGGAAACTGCCCAGGTCGACAGGAATAATTTCCTGAAATACATTACGCCGACAGACCTGAAGTCGTTCGGATTGATTCCGGAGATCATCGGCCGTCTGCCTATTCTGACTTATTTGAACCCGCTTGACCGGAGCACGCTTCGCAGCATCCTGACAGAACCGAAGAATTCGATCATCAAACAGTATGTCAAACTGTTCGAGATGGACGCCATTAAACTGACGTTTGATGAAGAAGTTTACGAATACATTGTAGACAAAGCTTTGGAATTTAAGCTGGGAGCCCGTGGCCTTCGTTCAATCGTCGAGGCTATCATGATGGATGCTATGTTCTGCATGCCGTCAGAAAAGAAAAAGAAACTCCATGTTACTTTGGAGTATGCGAAGGAGAAGTTTGAAAAATCAGATGTAAACCGTTTGCAGATAGCGTAATGCCTGCGGTTTGTAAAATATAATAAGTATGGCGAAGAAGGATAGTATAACTGAGCATTTAAAGACTCATTTTGGTTTTGATACCTTTAAAGGGAATCAGAAAGCAATCATTGAAAATGTGCTGGCCGGGAATGATACCTTTGTGTTGATGCCCACCGGCGGAGGTAAGTCTCTCTGTTACCAGTTGCCTTCTATTATGATGGAAGGTACGGCGATCGTAATTTCCCCCCTGATTGCTCTGATGAAGAATCAGGTAGATGCCATGCGTAATTTCAGTGAAGAAGATGGGGTAGCCCATTTTATCAATTCGTCGCTGAATAAGTCTGCCATCGACCAGGTGAAGGCTGATATAATGGCCGGTCGTACAAAATTATTGTATGTTGCCCCGGAGTCGCTGACCAAAGAGGAAAACGTGGAATTTCTGAAAAATGTGAATATCTCGTTCTATGCTGTCGACGAAGCGCATTGTATTTCTGAGTGGGGACATGATTTTCGTCCGGAGTATCGTCGGATACGCCCCATCATCAATGAAATAGGGAAACGTCCGTTGATCGCATTGACAGCCACTGCCACTCCGAAAGTGCAGCATGATATCCAGAAAAACCTGGGCATGATAGATGCTTCAGTTTTCAAATCCTCCTTTAACCGTTCTAATTTATATTACGAAGTTCGTCCGAAGGATGAAAATATAGACCGCGAGATCATTAAATATATTAAGGCCAACGAAGGTAAATCGGGTATTGTTTATTGTTTGAGCCGCAAGAAGGTGGAAGAGTTTGCCGATATTCTGAAAGCAAACGGGATCAAAGCCCTTGCCTATCATGCCGGAATGGATTCGGCGCAGCGTTCAGCCAATCAGGATGCGTTCCTGCTGGAAACGGCAGATGTCATTGTGGCTACTATCGCTTTCGGTATGGGTATCGATAAGCCGGACGTGCGTTATGTCATTCATTACGATATACCGAAAAGTCTCGAAGGTTATTACCAGGAGACAGGCCGTGCCGGCCGTGATGGCGGCGAAGGCCAGTGCATTGCCTTTTATGCTTACAAGGATTTGCAGAAGCTGGAAAAGTTTATGCAGGGAAAACCTGTAGCGGAGCAGGAGATCGGCAAACAGTTGTTGCTTGAAACAGCCGCTTATGCCGAGACTTCCGTGTGCCGCCGTAAAGTTCTGTTGCATTATTTTGGTGAAGAGTACCTGGAAGATAATTGTGGAAGTTGTGATAATTGTTTGAACCCCAAAAAGCAAGTGGAAGCGAAAGAATTATTGAGTGCAGTACTTGAAGTGATAAGTACGTTAAAGGAAAAATTTAAGGCAGACTATATTGTCAATATGTTGGTCGGAAACGAGACCTCCGAAATTCAATCTTACAAACACAATGAAATGGAAATCTTCGGTTCCGGAACGGACGAAGATGACAAGACCTGGAATGCAGTGATCCGTCAGGCACTGATCGCCGGGTATCTGACAAAAGATATCGAAAATTATGGTCTGCTGAAGATTTCGCCGAAAGGGAAAGACTTCATGAAGAAACCGGTGTCTTTCAAAATAACGAAGGATAACGAGTTTGAAGAAGAGGAAGAAGAAGTACCGGTACGCGGTGGTGCTACTTGTGCTGTAGACCCGGTTCTTTATTCTATGATGAAAGATTTGCGTAAGAAACTGTCCAAACGTCTGGAAGTTCCTCCTTTTGTGATTTTCCAGGACCCGTCATTGGAAGCAATGGCTACCATTTATCCGGTGACATTGGATGAATTGCAGAATATCCCCGGTGTCGGGGCCGGCAAGGCAAAACGCTACGGGCAGGAATTTATTACGCTGATCAAAAAACACGTCGAAGAAAACGAGATCGAACGTCCGGAAGATTTGCGTGTACGTACGGTTGCCAACAAATCGAAACTGAAAGTTTCCATTATCCAGCGGATCGACCGTAAGGTGGCTTTGGATGAGATCGCCTTGACGAATGGTCTTGAATTTAACGAATTGTTGGATGAGATCGAAGCGATCGTTTATTCCGGAACACGCATCAATATCGATTACTTTGTCAATGATGTGATGGACGAAGATCATGTGGAGGATATCTATGAATATTTCAAGGATTCTGAAACGGACGATCTGGAAGATGCGATCGAAGAATTGGGCGGTGATTATACGGAAGAAGAAATTCGTCTGGTACGCATTAAGTTCCTTTCAGAGATGGCCAATTAATACACGGATCCTTCTTAAACAGGAATTAAAAAGGTTCTTTCCCGCAAACAGAACTGCAGGAAAGGACCTTTTTAGTTTCCATCCGGGAGCAAATTCAGTTTCATTCGGATGAAAATTATATTTCTTTCGAAAGGAATTTTTCAAACATTGCATAGTTCCCGGAAAAATCGTATATTTGCGCGCAATAATTTTTAAAGCATACGTTTTATGTCATTTATTGCAGACAGGTTAGTTATGGACGGATTAACATTCGATGATGTATTGTTGATCCCTGCTTACTCAGAAGTTCTTCCCCGAAATGTCGACCTCACGACAAAGTTTTCACGAAACATTACGTTGAATATCCCGATGGTATCGGCGGCCATGGATACGGTTACCGAGGCAAAGATGGCTATCGCTATTGCCCGCGAAGGAGGAATCGGCGTTATTCACAAGAACATGACGATTGCTGAACAGGCAAAGCAGGTTCAGAGCGTTAAGCGTGCTGAGAACGGGATGATCTATGATCCCGTAACCATCACGAAAGGGAAACGTGTAGCCGATGCATTGGCTATGATGGCGGAATATAAGATCGGCGGCATACCTGTGGTGGACGAAGGCGGTTATCTGGTGGGTATTGTGACCAACCGCGACCTTCGTTTTGAAAGAGACATGAACCGTTCGATCGATGAGGTGATGACGAAAGAAAATCTGGTGGTGACGGATCAGTCGACTGACCTGGAAGCTGCAGCGCAGATACTTCAGGAACACAAGATCGAAAAACTGCCGGTGGTGGACAGTCATAATAAACTGATCGGACTGGTAACCTATAAAGATATTACGAAAGCGAAAGATAAACCGTCTGCCTGTAAAGACTCTAAAGGACGTTTGCGCGTAGCTGCCGGTGTCGGTGTGACGTTCAACACGTTCGAACGTGTTGCTGCCCTGGTGGAAGCCGGAGCCGATGCGTTGGTTATCGATACGGCTCACGGGCATTCGAAAGGAGTGGTCGATGTGCTGAAACAGATCAAAGCCCAGTATCCGGGTATCGACTGCGTGGTAGGTAATATCGCGACGGGCGATGCAGCCAGATACCTGGCAGATGCCGGAGCAGATGCTGTTAAAGTAGGTATCGGTCCGGGATCTATTTGTACGACCCGTGTGATTGCCGGAGTCGGTGTGCCGCAGTTGTCTGCTATCTATGATGTGGCAAAAGCACTCAACGGTACAGGTATTCCTTTGATTGCCGATGGCGGACTCCGCTATTCAGGCGATATCGTGAAAGCCATTGCTGCCGGCGGATCATCTGTGATGATGGGATCGTTGTTGGCGGGAGTTGAGGAATCACCGGGTGAAACAATTATTTTCAACGGACGTAAGTTTAAATCCTATCGGGGTATGGGATCGCTGGAAGCTATGCAGAAAGGATCGAAAGACCGTTATTTCCAGGATGTGGAAGACGATGTGAAGAAGCTGGTTCCGGAAGGTATTGCTGCCCGCGTACCTTATAAAGGTTCTCTGTTGGAAGTCATCGATCAGATGGTCGGCGGTCTGCGTGCCGGTATGGGATATTGCGGAGCCCATAATATTGAAGAACTGCACAAGGCTAAGTTTACCCGTATCACCAATGCCGGTGTACAGGAAAGCCATCCGCATGACGTTGCAATTACACAGGAAGCGCCTAATTATAGCCGTGGCGAATAATAAATGCGCATAAATCCCGTTATATAAAAAACACTAATTTAATCGGGTAGCATACTTTTTGGGGATGCTATCCGTTAGATTAGTGTTATTTTTGTAATGTGTACGTAGTATGATAAACGGATTTTTGATGAAAAAGTTACTTGTATTATCTTTGTTATTCGCTTGTTTAACCGGAGAAGCCGCTAATAAGGCAGACTCTGTAGTAATGACTGTGGCCGGAAAACAGGTATCGCTGGATGAGTTTGTTTTTATGGCACGGAAGAATGGTGAAGTTAATTTATCTGATCGTAAATCGTTGGAAAGTTATGTGGAGCTGTATAAAAACTTCAAGTTGAAAGTGGCGGCAGCAGAAGCAGCAGGTCTGGACAAGACGAAAGAGTTTACCGACGAGCTGGAAGGATACCGCGCTCAGTTGACATCGAGTTACTTGTCGGATAAAGACGGGGAAGAGGCTGCCGTTCGGGTTGAGTATGACCGTTTGGGAGAAGTCCTGGAGTTAAGCCATATCCTGTTCCGCCTGCCGGAGAAGACGGTTTCGAAAGATACGGTAGCTGTTTATGAAAAAGCCATGAAAGCCTATGAACGTATAAAGAACGGGGAAGATATTGCCGTTGTCGGTCAGGAGCTTACCAAGCTCGATTCTACCAAACAGACCGGATACGAATATACGCGTTGTCTGATGCCTATGCAGACTATAAAAGCGTTTGAAAATTACGCCTACTCCATGAAGCCGGGCGAATTATCCATGCCGGTTCGTTCTACCCTGGGATTTCATATCATCAAACTGCATAGCCGCAAACCCAATCCGGGTATGCGTCATGTCGCTCACATCCTGATCCCGTTCCAGAAGGATTCTGTAACACGCAGTGATAGTGAAACGCTGGCTTTGGCTGAAGATGTTTATCAGAAGATACAGAACGGTGCCGACTTCGGGAAGCTGGCTGAAGAATATTCATCGGACGGAGCTTCGGCACGCAAAGGTGGCGAGCTGCCTTGGTTCGGTGTCGGAGAAATGGTGGAACCGTTTGAAAGAGGCGCCTTTGCCCTAAATACTCCGGGTGAACTTTCAAAGCCCGTCAAAACACGTTTCGGTTATCATATCATCAAACTGATTGAAAAGCGCGGAATACCTTCTTTCGAAGAAAAGAAAAAAACATGGTCACGCACGATGGCGCAGGGCGAACGTAATTTTGAATATTACAAGGCATTCGACGAACGCCTGAAAAAAGAATACGGCTATGTGTTCTATCCGGAAGCATATGCCGAACTGCAGGCTTTGTGTAATGATCATTTCCCTACCGATAAGGAATTCTATGAAAAGGCGAAGGATATGGATAAGACACTGATCCATTTGGTGGATACCGATTTCCCGCAGAGTGAGTTCGCTTACTATATTCAGCGCTGTCCGTTCTCGACAAAAACATATGCAGGTGATTTTATGCAGGAAGTGTTCGACCTGTTCGTCCGTGATATTGTCACGACAGCCGAACGTAAGAATCTCGAAACCAAACATCCTGAATTTATACATCTCATGCAGGAATATCGTGACGGCATCCTGTTGTTCAATATCAGTAACCAGAAAGTCTGGAGCAAGCCTGCTGCCGAACAATCCGAGCTGGAAAGTGCCTGGTTGAAGGAGTTGAATAAGGAATATCCTGTTACGATTAACTGGAAATTGTTGAAAAAACTAAAGAAATAAGAAAGAGAAGGTTATGAAGTATTGCTTCATTTTTATAGCATTCGTATCTTTGCTGTGTTCTTGCAAACGGACCCAGCCCACCGACGATGCGGATGTGCTGGTAAGAGTGAAGGACCGGGCGTTGAAACGTTCGGATGTGGTTAGTCTGATTCCGCGGGGGACGTCCTCTGCGGATAGTTTGTTGTTAGCCGAAAGCTTTGTAAAGAAATGGGTGAAAGATGCCCTGGTTTACGAAGTCGCCCAGCGGAATCTGGGAAACGAAAAGGAAGAGGTCGACAAGCTGGTAGAAGAATACCGCCATTCGCTGGTCCGTTACCGTTATCAGGAGCGCCTGATCAAAGAGAAATTGTCGGCTGATATCCGCGAAAGCGATAAGCTGAACTATTATGAAGAGAATCAGAAAAAGTTTACACTCGATAAAGCCCTGATCAAAGGACTTTTCCTGAAGATACCGGCAGATGCTCCCGGTTTATCGGACGTAAAGGGGTGGTACAAATCGACTTCTGAGGCTTCTTTGGAAAAAATTGAGAAGTATAGTGTGCAAAATGCCGCTATTTATGACTACTTTTACGACAAATGGGTGGATTTTGACGAAGTGATGGATAATATCCCTGTTCATGTATCCAATCCGAACGCCTATCTGAAGGCGAATAAATTCGTGGAAGTGGCAGACAGTAGTTATTGCTATCTGCTGAATATTAAGGAGTATCTTCCGGAAGGAAGTGTCGCTCCCTATGATTATGCCAGTGCGCAGATCACTGAGATGCTGATCAATCAGCGGAAAGTGGATTTTTTGAAGACGTTTGAAGAAGAGTTATATAAAGATGGAATCAGAGGAGGTGATGTAAAGTTTTATACGGAACCGTAATTTGTAACTTATAAAGGTAGATATGATGAAAAAGATTTTAACTGTATTCTTTCTTGCCTGCTTATCTTGTGTGGCAATGGCACAGGATAATGTGATTGATGAGATTGTGTGGGTGGTAGGAGATGATGCTATTTTACGTTCGGACGTAGAAGCGCAACGTTTGTATATGCAAAACGAAGGCGAACGTTTGGATGGCGATCCCTATTGTGTGATTCCGGAGCGGATGGCAATACAGAAACTGTACCTGAATCAGGCGAAGATCGACAGTATCGAGGCCAGCGAAAGCCAGGTGATACAACAGGCCGACCAGTGGGTGAACTGGGCGATCAACCAGATCGGATCACGGGAAAAGGTAGAGGAATATTTCGGAAAGAAAATTTCGCAGATACGGGACGAACAAAAGGAGAAGTTCCGCGAGCAGCAGATTGTATCGGAAATGCAGCGTAATCTGATCGGTGAGATCAAGTTGACGCCTTCCGAGATCCGTAAGTTTTACAATCAGTTGTCGAAAGACAGTCTGCCGACTATCCCGACAACCGTGGAAGTACAAATCATTACTATCGAACCGAAGATCCCGTTCGATGTGACGGATGCCATCAAAGCCCGTCTGCGTGATTTCACAGAACAGATCAATAGCGGAAAGATGGAATTTTCCACACTGGCCCGTCTGTATTCGGAAGACCCGGGTTCGGCTGCACGTGGTGGTGAGCTGGGCTTTATGAGTAAGACCGACCTGTTGCCGGAGTTTGCCAACGTGGCGTTCAACCTCTCGGATCCGAAACGTGTGTCACAGATCGTACAGACTGAATATGGATACCATATCATCCAGCTGATCGAAAAACGTGGTAACCGTATCAACTGCCGTCATATCCTGTTGAAGCCGAAAGTATCGGAAAAGGAACTGACTGACGCGACGGTTCGTATGGACTCTTTGTATACGGACCTGAAAGCTGATAAATTCTCGTTCGAGGAAGCCGCTACATTTGTTTCATACGATAAGGATACCCGTAACAACAAAGGGTTGATGGTGAATCAGAATCATGAAGGAAACAATTACGGTACTCCGAAATTTGAAATGCAGGAGCTCCCTCAGGAAGTAGGTAAAGTGGTGTATGATATGCAGGTGGGCGACATCTCCAAACCGTTTACCATGATTACCGACAAGCAGAAGGAAGTGGTTGCTATCGTTAAGTTGAAATCCCGTACAGAACAACATAAGGCAAATCTTTCTGATGACTTCCAGGCGATGAAGAATCTGGTGGAGCAGCAGAAGAGAGAAGAATTATTGGATAACTGGATCAAGAAAAAGCAAAAATCCACCTATGTTCGTATTGCCGAAGGATGGCGTAATTGCGATTTCAAGTATCCGGGTTGGGTGAAAGAATGAAAATTGTAAACGAGTATTTCCTTACAGGACTGTTCTGTCTGCTGATTGTTTGTGCCGGTGCACAAGCGCAGGATATTGTTCCCGTCAACCGGGATTCGGTTCCGGGAGAGACACTTACTGCCGATACAGTCACTACTAAAAAGACATTGGTTTATCTGTTGCATGCCGATACGGTGTCTTATGATAAGGACGTGATGAAGGCGGATGCACAGTTTTTGGAGGGAAATGTCAGTTTCCGGCACGACAGTTCGTATATGTATTGCGACAGTGCATACTTTTTTGAGACAACCAATTCATTGGAGGCATTCAGTAATGTTCGGATGGAACAGGGCGATACCTTATTCGTGTATGGCAATTACCTGTTTTATGACGGCAATACGCAGATTGCTTACCTGCGCGAAAATGTCCGTATGGAGAACGGGGAGGTGACGCTTTTTACCGATAGCTTGAACTATGAACGTATTCCTGATATCGGTTATTATTTCGAGGGCGGTCTGATTGTCGATTCGTTGAACCAGTTGTCTTCTTTCTACGGACAATATTCTCCGGGAACGAAGCAGGCTGTCTTCAATGATAGCGTGCGTTTGGAGAATCAGGATTTCACATTGTATTCGGATACGCTCCATTATGATACGGAATCGAAGATTGCCACTATACTGGGACCGTCGATTATAGTTTCCGACAGCGGCACGATCCATTCTTCCCGTGGTTGGTACAATACGGAGACAAGCACCGCTCTGTTGCTGGACCAGTCTGAAATCTATTCGGGCGACAAGATCCTGATCGGTGACTCTATTGCCTATGATCGGGATGCCGGTTTCGGTGAAGCTTTCGGGAATATGTGTCTGCGTGATACGGCTCAGAAGGTGATGCTGGAAGGACAATACGGTTTTTATAACGAACGGACGGAATATGCGTTTGCTACCGACAGTGCCCGTTTCCTGGAGTTTTCGCAGGGAGATACGCTGTATCTGCATGCCGATACGCTTGAGATGACGACGCTGGATTCGACAGCCCGTGAGATCAAGGCTTTCCACGGGGTGCGTTTTTATCGTACCGATATGCAGGGTGTTTGTGATTCCATGCAGTTTAATACGCGTGACTCTATATTATATATGTATGATGATCCGATCCTGTGGAATGAGCAATACCAGATATCCGGCGATACGATCGTTATCTATATGAATGACAGTACGATCGACTATGCACATGTGATCCAGTATGCGTTTGCTGTGCAGCATCTCGATTCGTCTTATTATAATCAGTTGAAAGGGAACGACCTGAAAGCCTATTTTGAAGGTCAGACTGTCCGGCAGATCGATGTTGAAGGGAATGCGGAATCCATCTTCTACCCGTTGGATAACGGTGCGATGATCGGTTTGAATGAAACCAAGAGCGGATTCCTGACAATTTGGGTGAAAGACAATGCTTTGGAACGGTTGAAGATATGGCCCAGTCCGCAAGGAAGCCTTACGCCGATACCCGACCTGAAGCCGGAGCAGAAAACTCTGAAGGATTTTTATTGGTTCGATTACCTGCGTCCGAAAAACAAAGACGATATCTATCATGTGATACGGAAGAAAGTTGAAGATGCACCGGTTCGAAGTAATAAGTTTAAGCACGAGCAATAGCACATTAATTATTAAATTTAGTAAGTCATGGCACTTTTCTCATTTTATAATACACGTAAGCCCCGGCAGTTCAATCATAAGCCGATCTATTGGGATCCCCATAAGGAGGCGATGGAAGAACGCGTGCGTAAAATTAAGCGCGAGATGGGAATGGAAGAATCGCTGGAAGATTATAAGCCGCAGATCAAAGGAACTTTTGTTGAAGGTACTTCTCATCTGAAGAAAAGCCTTGACAGAGGCGACGATGCGCGAAGCCGTAAATATAAGAGTGCAAAACTAATCGTTGGCATTGCTGTCCTGGGTGCATTACTTTGGTTCCTGTTTTGGTCATGAGCGATATAATTCATTTACTACCAGATAGTATAGCCAATCAGATAGCGGCCGGTGAAGTCATTCAACGGCCTGCTTCCGTTGTAAAGGAACTGGTTGAGAACGCGATTGACGCAGGTGCCGGTCATATCCAGGTGAATATAAAGGATGCCGGCCGTACATTGATCCAGGTGGTCGATGACGGGAAAGGTATGTCCGAGACAGATGCCCGTATGGCATTCGAACGGCATGCCACTTCTAAAATATCTTCTGCCGAAGACCTCTTTTCCCTTCATACCATGGGCTTTCGCGGCGAAGCGTTGGCTTCTATTGCTGCAGTGGCTCATGTGGAATTGCGTACCCGTCTGAAAGGAACTGAACTGGGTACGAAGCTCTCTATTGCCGGATCCGACCTGGTCGATATAGAACCGGATGCTTGTACCGAGGGGAGTATCTTTTCGATCAAGAACTTGTTCTTCAATGTGCCTGCCCGTCGTAAATTCCTGAAATCGAATGAAACGGAGTTCCGTAATATCATCAATGAGTTCGAGCGGATCGCTTTGGTCAATCCGCAAGTGGCATTGGTACTGAATCATAATGATACCGAGATATTTAATTTGCCGGAATCCGGTTTGCGCCAGCGTATCATTAACGTATATGGCAAGAACCTGAACCAAAAGCTGCTTTCTGTGGATGCGCAAAGCTCGCTGGTCACTATCTCCGGTTTTGTAGGCCGTCCCGATTCCGCCAAGAAACGCGGTGCCCTGCAATACTTCTTTGTGAACGGTCGTTTCATGAAGCATCCCTATTTTCATAAGGCTGTCATGCAAGCCTATGAACAGTTGATCCCTTCCGGCGAACAACCCAATTATTTTATCTATTTTACGCTTGATCCGGCTACGATCGATGTAAATATCCATCCGACCAAGACCGAGATTAAGTTCGAAAATGAGCAGCCTATCTGGCAGATACTGATGGCGGCCACTCGGGAGGCGCTAGCCAAATCGGGGGCTATTCCTACCATTGATTTTGATGTGGAAGATGCGATAGACATACCGGTCTACAACCCAGTCAGGGAGGCTGATGGCTTTAAAGCACCGACCGTGCAGCTCGATTCGGGATATAACCCGTTCAAATCGTCTGCTCCGAGGTCTTCCTATTCGCCGTCGTCATCACCGGCTTCGTCTGCCGGAAAGTCGAATTTCGACTGGTCACAACTCTATCAAGGCTTTGAAAGCGACCGGGATGCTGTGCGTAAAGACCTGGAAATGATGGGAGAGGTGATCGATACGGAAGAGGATGAGTTGTCGGAACCGGTTGCACCGGTTGCTTCCGGCGAGACTTTGTTTGCAGAGACGACTACTCCCTGTTATCAGTATAAGGGACGTTATATTATCACTTCCTTGAAGTCCGGTCTGGCATTGATAGACCAGTACAGGGCGCACGTCCGCATCCTGTTCGACCAGTATCTGAACAATATGAGGCAACAGAAAGGGGCGTCGCAACAGGTTCTTTTCCCCGAAGTGATCGAATTTACAGCCGCCGAAGCTGCTGCATTGCCCGTACTCCTGGACGATATGCGTTTTATCGGTTTCGATTTGTCCAATCTGGGAAATAATAGTTATGCTGTCAACGGCCTGCCTGCCGGACTGGAGAACGTCGACCAGGTGGTATTGATTAAGGATATCGTGAACCGTGCCATCGAGACCGGTTGCGAAGTGCATGAGGAGATCTGTGAAGCAATCGCCTTGTCGTTGGCTAAAGCTGCTGCTATCCGTCCGGGTAAAACCTTGTCGGCAGATGAAATGGATCACTTGATCGCCACGTTGTTTTCCTGTCCAAATTCGAATCTGACACCCGACGGAAAGACGATTATTTCCATGCTGACTGACGACGAGCTGGAGAAACGTTTCAAGTAAGAAAGCCTGTATTCGTTCTATTATTGTATGGATATTACCGGTCGGCAGATTTTCCTCCGTTTAATGCGATGGTAACCGGTATACCCTTCACCTGTCACCTTGATGTAATGGCCAGGTGAACAGCTTGTTAAGGTGAAACCTGACGTTTCACCTTTGTTATTTTCTGTAATTCCCGGGAACCGGTGCGTACACCGGAAAACGGTATAACCCTTCCTTTCTGAGTTTCCCTTTCTGTACCAGTTTGGCCAGTCTGCGATTGGCCGTTCCTTTGGTGAAGCAACACAGATCCTGAAATTTTTCCCGGCTGATGGATGGATGATCGAGAAAATATCCGGTCAGCAGGTTGTCCACTTCTATTTCTGAATAGCTGGCAGAATGATTTTTCCGTGTGGTGCGTACGAAGTGGGTTGTTTTCAGTGCATCCTTCAAGGCTATCTCCGGTCGGAAGGCTACCGACTTGAAATGTACCGACTCGGCACGTATTTCTTTGGGATATTTAACCGGAGGACATTGCAAAGTCATCTGCAGATACCCCAATCCATTAATGTGAACACGGTCGCCGCGCCGCAAATGTTCGGTTATCATCTTACTGAGCGAGATGAGTGTAGCATGGATATCAGCGGTTGTCAACGTGCTCCGGCCATGTATTTCTTCAGCCAGTTCTTCCGTACTTATTGTTCCGTTTGTTACTATGCGTGCGTGTAGACGCGGTTTTCTCTTGCTACCGGGAGGTATTGTTTTCTTTGTGTTGAGATAGAAGAGAAGATCGACTGTTCGCCTGTGGATCATGCCCAGCTGTATGCCCAATTGAAAGCGGAATTACTTGCCGGCGAACGTTATTGGTTTACGGGGGAAGAAGAAGCAAAGATAATGGCTTCGAATGCTGCTTTTTATTAGAGTACCCGTCACTATAAGAGTCCGGTCGAGGAGGAGGTGTTTTACTCTTGCTTTCGTCCGGCCGAATATGGTGAGGAAGCATTGTCTCTTTCGTCTGCCGAAATCTTCAAACGATTGAAAAAATTTAATCCGGCAGCTATGCGAAGCGTATCGGTAGCCAATTTCGGCAAATTGCTGGTTGCTATGGGTGTGGAACGCAAACATACCAAGTATGGAAACTTTTATCAGGTGGTGTCACTGCAATAGATTGACAAATAGAGTATTGCAAGCAGTGACGGGTGAAGGGTAGTTGTGTTGTTTCTGTTGTAGATATACTTTTAGCTTATTATTTATGTGTGCGAAGGATGCCGGCAAGCCCCGTTGGTTTTAAGCCGGCGGGGCTTCGTGTTAAATAATAATAAATAGTTTAAATTCGAATGTTATAGAGCAGAATCACACGGAAACTA
>OGUK01001658.1_pt1 | contig 13761 bp, 19 predicted proteins | sample 1553151 | NCBI WGS metagenome assembly OGUK01 (sample SAMEA2580208, study PRJEB22360) | human gut metagenome | biome: human gut; feature: human-associated habitat; material: faeces | place: Denmark | collected 2008/2010
AAGGTCACCCTGCGTGGTGAGCGTATGTACGAGTTCGTCGATCGTTTCTTCAACATCGCACTGCCCCGTGTCCGCGACTTCCGCGGCATCAACGGCAACGGTTTTGACGGTCGCGGCAACTTTGCATGCGGCATCAAGGAGCAGATCATCTTCCCCGAGATCGACTTCGAGAAGGTCGATGCAGTCCGCGGCATGGATGTCTGCTTCGTTACCACCGCTAAGACCGACGAAGAGGGCAAGGAGCTGCTGAAGGCTCTGGGCGCTCCGTTCGCTGAGAATAACTAAGGAGGAGATTACAATGGCTAAACTGTCTATGAAGCTCAAGCAGTCTCGTCCTGCTAAGTTCTCTACCCGTGCATACACCCGCTGCCGCATCTGCGGCCGCCCCCACTCCGTGCTGCGCAAGTACGGCGTGTGCCGTGTGTGCTTCCGTGAGCTGGCCTACAAGGGCGAGATCCCGGGCGTCAAGAAGGCTTCCTGGTAATTAACCAGAGGGCTGGATAACAAGTCGGATTCCGCCCCGGGGCAACGATGTTTCGGGGCGGTATCATTATAAAACAAATGAGAGCTAATCTAAGGAGGTTAGTGGCAAATGCAGATTACTGATCCTATCGCGGACCTGCTGACTCGCATCCGCAACGCTAGCACTGCCAAACACCCTTCTGTGGAGATCCCCGCTTCCAACATGAAGAAGGCTATCTGCCAGATCCTGGTTGACGAGGGCTACATCAAGGGCATGCAGGTGAAGAACGACACCGTTCAGGGTACCATCGTTGTCACCCTGAAGTACCAGGCTAACGGCGAGCCCGTTATCGCTGGTCTGCGCCGCGTGTCCAAGCCGGGCCTGCGCATCTACACCAACTGCGAGGATATGCCGAAGGTCATGAAGGGCCTGGGCACCGCAATCATTTCCACCTCTAAGGGCATCATGACCGATAAGGCTGCTCGTGCTGCGCACGTTGGCGGCGAGGTCCTGGCCTTTGTGTGGTAAGAAAGGGGTAAAAGACAATGTCGAGAATTGGAAGAAAACCCATCGTCATTCCTGCCGGCGTTACTGTCACTGTCGATGAGGCAGCACACAGCGTCACCGTCAAGGGCCCCAAGGGCAGCCTGAATTCCAACTATCATCCCCTCATGACCGTCAAGGTCGAGGGCAATGAGGTTTTGGTTACCCGCCCCAATGACGAACCCGAGGCCCGCAGCCTGCACGGCCTGACCCGCAGCAACATCGCCAACATGGTGAACGGTGTTGTCAACGGCTACGAGAAGAAGCTGGAGATCGTGGGCGTCGGCCTGCGCTGCCAGAAGCAGGGCTCCAACCTGGTCATGAACCTGGGCTTCTCTCATCAGGTGAACATCCCCGATACTGAGGATTGCACCATCGTGTGGCAGGATCCCAACCACTTCACTGTTACCGGTATCGATAAGCAGAAGGTCGGCCAGTACGCTGCTGAGATCCGCGCCAAGAAGCCGCCTGAGCCTTACAAGGGCAAGGGCATCCGCTACGAGGGCGAGGTCGTCAAGCACAAAGAAGGCAAGGCCGGCAAGGGCAAGAAATAAGGTAAGGAGTGAAAGACAATGGTTAAGCAGATCGACAAGAACGAAGCTCGTCTTCGTCGTCATCGCCGCGTTCGTAACAAGATCAGCGGCACCGCAGCACGTCCTCGCCTGGATGTTTTCCGCTCCGCCAAGCACATCTACGCTCAGATCATCGACGATGAGCAGGGCGTTACTCTGGTGTCGGCGTCCACTATGGACAAGGACTTCAATGGTTTCGGCGGCAACGTCGAGGCCGCAGCTGAGATCGGCAAGAAGATCGCAGCAAAGGCTCTGGAAAAGGGCATCACCGAGGTCGTTTTCGACCGTGGCGGTTACGTTTATCATGGCCGTGTTAAGGCCCTGGCTGATGGCGCCCGTGAGGGCGGCCTGAAGCTGTAATGAGAGGAGGAAACACATTATGGCTATGAGAAACCGTGAAGACGACGGCATGATCACCAAGGTTGTCTCCATCAACCGCGTTTCCAAGACTGTCAAGGGCGGCCGCATCATGAAGTTTGCCGCTCTGGTTGTCGTGGGCGACGGCAAGGGCACCATCGGTTACGGCATCGGCAAGTCCGGCGAAGTGCCTGAGGCAATTCGCAAGGGCGAGGCTGCTGCTAAGAAGAATATGCACAAGGTTGCCATGAAGGGCACCACTATCCCCCACGAGATCGTCGGTAAGTACGGCGCAGGCGCAGTCCTGCTGAAGCCGGCTGGCCCCCGGACCCGGCTTCTGCCCGGGAGCCTCAGCCGGTACCGGCATGATCGCTGGCGGCCCCGTGCGTGCCGTCATCGAGGCTGCCGGCATCAAGGACATTCGTGCGAAGTCTATGCGTTCCAACAACCCCATCAATGTTGTGTCTGCTACCTTCGCAGGTCTGTGCGGCCTGGTCAGCGCAGAGTCTGTTGCTGAGAAGCGCGGCAAGACCGTGAAAGAAATTCTGGGTTAAGGAGGTAACAAACCATGGCAGATAAGATGCTCAAGATCGAGCTGAAGAAGAGCCTGATCGGCCGCGGCGCCAAGCAGATCGCTACCGCTGAGGCTCTGGGCCTGAAGAAGCCGGGCGACGTTACCGTTCAGCCTGACAATGCCGCTACGCAGGGCAAGATCGCTAAGATCGGCTTCCTGCTCAGCGTCACCGAAGCCTAATCAGGGGGGATACGCATAATGAAACTTCATGAACTGCACGCGATTCCCGGCGCAAACAAGGCTGTGACCCGCAAGGGCCGCGGCATTGGCTCCGGCAATGGCAAGACTGCCGGTTTCGGCAGCAAGGGCCAGAAGGCCCGTTCCGGCGTGAAGCACGCTGGTTTCGAGGGCGGCCAGATGCCTCTGGCACGCCGCCTGCCGAAGGTCGGCTTTAACAACATCTTTGCTACCCAGTACGCCATCGTCAACGTGGCCGATCTGGAGGCAGCTTTCGAGGCCGGCGAAGTCGTCGACACCGAGGCTCTGAAGGCAAAGGGTCTGGTCAAGAAGACCCTGGACGGCGTTAAGGTCCTGGGCAACGGCGAGCTGACCAAGGCTCTGACCGTTAAGGCCGCAGCCTATTCCGCTTCTGCCAAAGAGAAAATCGAAAAGGCAGGCGGAAAGGCTGAGGTGATGTAAGGTGTTCCAGACATTCCGTAACGCATGGAAGATCCCCGAGCTTAAAAATCGTCTCCTGTTCACGCTGGCGATCCTCGTGGTGTATCGTTTGGGCTGTGCTATCCCGGTGCCTTTCGTGACCAGCTCTGCGCTGACGCAGATGTTCTCGAACGGCAACATGCTCGCATATCTTGATATGATGAGCGGCGGCGCACTGTCCCGGTGCACGCTCTTCGCGTTAGGTGTGACACCCTATATCAACGCATCCATCATCGTGCAGCTGCTCACTGTGGCCATCCCCTCGCTGGAAAACATTGCGAAGGAACCGGACGGCCAGCAGAAGCTGCAGCAGATCACCCGGTATGCCGGCGGCATCATTGCTCTGATCATGAGCCTCGGCTACTACTTTGTGGTCCGTAACATGGGCGCACTGAAGTACACTTCCGGCGCGGCTGGTATCTTTACCGCCGTGGTCATCATCGCGACCTTCACCGCAGGTGCTCAGCTGATCACCTGGTGCGGCGAGCAGATCGATGACAAGGGCATCGGCAACGGTCTGTCCCTTCTGATCTTTTCTTCGATCGTTTCCAACTGGTCTTCTCTCTACACCACGGTGGCTGGTCTGCTGACCCGCGCCGCTGCTGGCGAGAGCCAGTTCTACATCTTCCTTCCCCTGCTGCTCGTTCTGGCACTGGTCGTGATCGTGTTCATCGTCATTATGACGAACGCTGAGCGCCGCATCACCATCCAGTATGCCAAGCGCGTGGTGGGCCGCAAGCAGATGGGCGGGCAGAACAGCTACCTGCCGCTGAAGCTGAACATGACCGGCGTTATGCCCATCATCTTCGCTTCCGCTCTGGTCTCGATCCCGGGCACGATCGGCAGCTTCATGCAGGTCGACCAGGCTGCGCATCCGTTCTGGTACGCATTCTTCCGTACCTTCAACTATACGTCGCCGCTTTACGTCGTCATCTACCTGCTGCTGATCCTGGCCTTCAACTACTTCTATGTGGCCATCCAGTACAACCCTGTTGAGATCGCCAACAATCTGCGCCGCAACAACGGCTCGATCCCCGGCTTCCGTCCCGGCAAGCCGACCAGCGATTTCATCACCCGCACGCTGAACAAGATCACCCTTATCGGCGCGATCTTCCTCGCTGTGGTGGCTGTGCTGCCTATCGTTCTGGGCAACCTGACCGGTATGAGCATCCAGCTGGGCGGTACCAGTCTGCTGATCGTGGTCGGTGTGGCACTCGATACCACCCGCAGCCTCGACAGCTTCATGACGATGCGCAGCCACAAAGGCTTCCTCGGCTGATCTGTAAAGAATAAGCACTGATGTAAGAAAGCACTGGAAAGGAGAGCATGCTCGGACTTTTCAGTGCTTTTTTGCTTTGGTGAGCCGTTAGCGATTTCAAACCGCAGCGGACTCAATGAAAAACCATCCTTTATATAAGGAGAGGAGAATTCCTATGAATCTGATTCTGTTGGGCGCCCCCGGCGCAGGCAAAGGTACGCAGGCTGAGATCATCTGCGCAAAGCTGAACATCCCCGCCATCAGCACCGGCAACATCCTCCGGGCTGCTGTCAAGGACGGCACAGAGATGGGCCTGAAGGCAAAGAGCTTCATGGACGCCGGCGCACTGGTCCCCGATGAGGTCATCATTGGCATCCTGAAGGACCGCCTGTCCGAGGATGACTGTGCAAACGGCTTCATTCTGGACGGTGTGCCCCGCACCATCGCACAGGCAGAGGCCATCGAGAAGATGGGCATCCGCATCGACAAGGTGCTGGAGCTGTCTGTCGCTGACGATGTCATCGTCAACCGCATGGGCGGCCGCCGCGTCTGCGAAAAGTGCGGCGCAAGCTACCACATCGTCAACAAGAAGAGCAAGGTCGAGGGCGTGTGCGACTGCTGCGGCGGCAAGCTCGTCATCCGCAAAGACGACCAGCCCGCTACCGTGCTCGACCGTCTGAAGGCATATCATGAGCAGACTGAGCCGCTGGTAGACTTCTACCGTCAGCGCGGCAAGCTGGCTGTCATCCCCTTCAACGATTCCATTGAGGCGACCACGGCAGAGATCATGAAGGCTTTGGAGGCATAAAAGTGATTCAGATCAAGAATGCGAAAGAGCTGGACGGTATGCGCAAGGCAAATGCCCTGAGCGCAGCTGCCCTGAAATACGGCGGTGAACATATCGAGGCAGGTATGACCACCTGGGAGCTGGATAAGCTGATCTACGACTTCATCGTGAAGCACGGCGGCATCCCCAACTTCAAGGGTCTGTACGGTTTCCCCGGAACGGCCTGCATCAGTTTGAACGATACCATCATCCATGGTATCCCTTCGCATGACATCGTCATCCGCCCGGGTGACATCGTGAGCATTGATACAGGCGCAAAGGTCGATGGCTTCAACGGCGACAACGCCTGCACCTATGCAGTGGGCAAGATCGACCTGGAGGCTCAGCGCCTTCTGGACGTCACCAAGGCCGCTCTCTACAAGGGCATCGAGCAGGCTGTGGCCGGCAACCGCATCGGCGACATCGGCTATGCCGTCCAGAGCTACTGCGAGGACGCCGGCTTCTCCGTCGTCCGCGAGTTCGTGGGCCACGGCACCGGCAGGGAGCTGCACGAAGACCCCGAAGTGCCGAACTACGGCCATCAGGGCCGCGGCCCCCGTCTCGTCCCCGGCATGACCATCGCCATCGAGCCCATGATCTGCCAGTACGACTGCAAGATCACTCAGGCCAAGGACGGCTGGACGGTCAAGACCAAGGACGGCGGTCTGGCTGCTCACTTCGAGCATTCCATAGCCATCCTTAAGGACCGCACCGAGATCATGACCCGGAGCTGGGACGACCCCAACTTTGACCCCGATACCTTCAGCTTCAAGTAAGGCTTGAGACCGAGACCTCCCTTTCCGGGGAGGTCTTTTTGGTTTTGAAAGACGTTATTTATGCAATTCTGACAAGTTTTGGTGAAAAAGATTCATCTCCACGGTGGAAATGGCAATGCAGAGGGCGGGAAAAGACCATTTTGAAAAAGCAAGAAATTTTTATCGGAAATACGGAAAAAACCACTTGCAAAATAGACACAAAAGGTGTATAATCTATAAATGGCCGTGACAGCCAGATGCTTTCTCGGTGGACAGGGATTTTCTGCCCACTTTGCGGATTTTGTGCCGCAGGAGAAGAAGTATGTGGCTTTCATCGCCGCCTGTCCGTCCCAACACGACAAACTGAGCAGATCCAATGAGGAGGCAATTAGCTTGTCTAAAGAAGACGTCATCGAAATTGAAGGCATCGTGCGTGAAGCCATGCCCAACGCCATCTTTAAGGTGGAAATGTTGAGCGAGGACAAGAACACCGGGAAGCTCACTCCCAGTGGTCACATCCTCTTAGCGCACATCTCCGGCAAGCTGCGGACCAATTTCATCCGTATCCTGCCCGGGGACAAGGTAACCGTGGAAATGTCGCCCTACGACTTGTCGAAGGGCCGCATCACCTGGCGCTCTAAATAAGCACCAGGGTATCAACCAAAAGGAGGTTCAACATCATGAAGGTCAAGCCTTCCGTGAAACCCATCTGCGAAAAGTGCAAGGTCATCCGCCGCAAAGGCCGCGTGATGGTCATCTGCCAGAACCCCAAGCATAAGCAGCGCCAGGGCTAATTCGGGCGCCTGGGGGTCAAGTGCGTAGAGTCCCGGCGCAGACCCCGACACTGACATGGGATGATTTTTGGAGGAAAACTACTATGGCACGTATTGCCGGCGTTGACCTGCCCCGCGAGAAGCGCGTTCAGGTGGGTCTCACCTACGTTTACGGTATCGGTCAGACCACTGCCAACAAGATCCTGGCAGCTACTGGTATCAACCCCGATACCCGCGTCAAGGACCTGACTCTGGAAGAAGAGGCTAAGATCCGTGACTACATCGATCAGGCTAACATCATCGTCGAGGGCGACCTGCGTCGTAATGTCGCTCTGGACATCAAGCGCCTGGTTGAGATCCAGTCCTTCCGTGGCACCCGCCATCGTAAGAACCTGCCCTGCCGTGGCCAGCGTACCAAGACCAATGCACGTACCTGCAAGGGTCCCAAGCGCACGGTCGCTAACAAGAAGAAGTAAGGAGGTTCTGAGAAATGGCAAGTGCAAATAACGCCAAGAAGGGCGCAAACGTCCGCATGAAGCGGAAAGAGCGTAAGAACATTGCAGCCGGTCAGGCTCATATCCAGTCTACGTTCAACAATACTGTCGTCACCATCACCGACCTGCAGGGTAATGCAGTGTCTTGGTGCTCCTCTGGCTCCCTGAACTTCCGCGGCAGCCGTAAGAGCACTCCGTTTGCAGCTCAGTCTGCAGCAGAGACCGCTGCCAAGGTCGCTATCGAGCATGGCATGAAGACCGTTGAGGTCTACGTCAAGGGCCCCGGCGCTGGCCGTGAGTCCGCTATTCGTGCGCTTCAGGCCACCGGTCTGGAAGTCACCCTCATCAAGGACGTGACTCCCATCCCCCACAACGGCTGCCGTCCCCCGAAGCGCCGTCGTGTCTGATCGAAGGAGGAAACTGAATTATGGCAAAGAATACGCAGCCTATCGCAAAGCGTTGCAAGGCCCTGGGCATTTCTCCTGCGGTCATGGGCTATGCAAAGAAGAATACTACCCGCAACTCCAATGGCAATATGCGCAAGAAGCAGTCTGAGTACGCTACTCAGCTGAAGGAGAAGCAGAAGGTCAAGTTCATCTACGGCGTTCTGGAGAAGCAGTTCCACAACGCTTACCTGAAGGCTGAGGCTATGCCCGGCAAGACCGGTGAGAACCTGCTTCAGCTCATGGAGCGCCGTCTGGACAACGTCGTGTTCCGTCTGGGCTTTGCTCAGACCCGCCGCGACGCTCGTCAGCTGGTCTCTCACGCTCACTTCACCGTCAACGGCAAGAAGGTCAACATCCCCTCTTACCTCATCAAGGCCGGTGATGTCATCGAGGTCCGTGAGTCCAGCCGCAGCTCTGCTAAGTTCGCTAAGCTGACTGGCCCCGAGGCTCCCGTCGTGGCTCTGCCCTCCTGGCTGGACCGCGAGGCAGGCACCCTGAAGGGCGTCGTCAACAAGCTCCCCGAGCGCAGCGACATCGACTACGAAGTTGCAGAGCACCTCATCGTCGAGCTGTACTCCAAGTAATCCATTAAGAAGGCCTGGCCTTCCGTGTGGATGGCCGGTTTTCGCATTCTTTTCTTTGAAAGAATTTAATAATGGGCCGATGGCAACATCGGTTTGACAAGGAGGGCATAGATATGATGGAGATTGAACGTCCCAAAATCGAAACGGCAAGCCTGTCTCCCGACGGCCGCTACGGCAAGTTCGTGGCAGAGCCTCTGGAGCGTGGCTTTGGCATCACACTGGGCAACAGCCTGCGTCGTGTGCTTCTTTCCTCTCTGCCCGGTGTCGCCGTGACCAGCGTCAAGATCGACGGCGTGGTTCACGAGTTCTCCACCATTGAGGGCGTCAAGGAAGACGTTACCGAGATTGTCCTGAACCTGAAGGGTATCGCTGCAAAGCTGTACACCGACGGTCCGAAGACAGTGCGTGTTGAGGCAGTTGGCCCCTGTGAGGTCACCGCCGACAACATCAAGCAGGGCGATGATATTGAGATCCTGAACCCTGAGTGGCACATCGCAACCCTGGGCGAGGGCGGCAAGCTCGTCATGGAGCTGACCTTCGATAAGGGTCGCGGCTATGTGCCCGCTGAGCGCAACAAGCAGGCCATCATCGAGAAGAATGACATCAACACTCTTCCCGTTGATAGCATTTACACCCCCGTGCTCAAGGTGAATTATAATGTCGAGAGCACCCGTGTTGGCCAGGCCATCGACTACGACAAGCTGACCATCGAGGTTTGGACGGATGGCACGATCAATGCACAGGAGGCCGTTTCTCTGGCTGCCCGTGTGCTGACCGAGCACCTGAACCTGTTCGTCAACCTGTCCGACGAGGCCGCTGGCGCTGAGATTATGGTGGAGAAGACCAACGACGATAAAGAGAAGGCTCTGGAGATGACCATCGAAGAGCTGGATCTGAGCGTCCGTTCCTTCAACTGCCTCAAGCGCGCCGGTATCAACACGGTGGAGGATCTGGTCAGCAAGAGCGAGGACGAAATGATGAAGGTTCGTAACCTCGGCCGCAAGAGCCTCGAGGAAGTCATGGCTAAGCTGGACTCTCTCGGCTTCAAGCTGAACACAGACGATGAGTAATATTAAAGTTAAGGAGTGAAACGGGATGCCCGGTACCAGAAAGCTCGGTAGAACCAGCGACAGCCGCAACGCTATGATGCGCGCTATGGTTACCTACCTGTTAGAGAATGGCAAGATTGAGACCACTGTCACTCGCGCCAAGGACGTTCGTTCCATGGCCGAGAAGATGATCACCCTGGGTAAGGCCAGCGACCTGCACACCAAGCGTCAGGTCTACGCCTACATCACCAAGGAAGATGTTGCAAAGAAGCTGTTTGATGAGATCAGCCCCAAGTATGCTGACCGCAACGGCGGCTACACCCGCATCATCAAGATCGGCGCTCGCCGCGGCGACGCTGCTGAGATGGCAGTTCTGGAGCTCGTCTGATCGACTCTGACTGAATAAATCAGTATCAAAAAGCCCTTTCCCGTCTGGGAGAGGGCTTTTTCTGTTTTCGCCGCTTGGCAGAGCCCTCCTTGCGTGATATACTGATACTGTTATGGTATGCAGATTTCCACGAGCAGGAGGGAATATGTTGAAAATCAAAGGATGGCTGCGGGCGGCTGCGCTGTGCGTGGCGTTCTGCCTGCTGCTGACCGGGTGCAGCATCCCCATGCCGGAAGAAACGGTGCAGGTGGAGGAACTGCTGCGTGCGCCCCGCCTTGCGGGCGATTACGGCGCATTGCAGACCGCCCTGAACGACTGGCTGGGGGAGAGCGCCCAGCTGAAATATCCGCTGCAGGGCGACCTGCTGTCGCCCTTTGTGCTGCAGGATTTCGACGGCGACGGCGAACAGGACGCAGCGGTGTTCTACACCACGGCCCTCACCTCCAATGTATGCGTTGCTTTCTTACGCAAGAACAGCGGGGGTGCCTGGCAGGTGAGCCAGACCGTAGAGGGCCTGGCCGATTCGGTGGACAATGTCCGGCTGGCTCAGCTTCAGGCGGGCGGCACGGCCCAGCTCGTCGTGGGCTATGCGGCTTCGCAGGATGACCACTATCTGGCCGTTTACTCCTATGAGAACGGTGAGGTGTCGGCTATCCTTGAGCAGGCCTATGAGCAGTACCTCGTGGAGGACATCACCGGCGGCGGCAGCGAAGACCTTATCCTGATGTCCACGCTGGAAGACAGCGGCGTCCAAATCGAGCTGCTGACCGTCGATAAGGACGGAAGCTTCCAGCAGGTGGCCGTTATGGCACTGTCGGGCGATAAGTTCTCGGGCTGCGCCTCGGTGGCGGCGGGCCTCGGCGCGGACGGAAAGCACTATCTGGTGCTGGACGGCTGGACGGGCATCTCGGGCAATAATCTGGCCTCGGTGCTGCTGCGGTTCGACGATGAGAGCCAGCAGATGGTGCCGGCCTCTCAAATCAGCAGCGAGGAGCTGTACAATGCCTCGCTGCGCAATGTCCCAAGCCTCGTGAGCCGCGATCTGGACGGCGACGGCACCGTGGAGATACCGACCCAGCCCGACGAAGCGGGTCTGCTGAACATGAGCCAGAGCCGACGGATGGATTTTATCGTCTGGATGGACTACACGGCGTCAGCGCCGGAAAAGAGTTTCGGCCTGTTGGATGAGGAGACCGGCTGCTATATCGCCCTGCCCATCGAGTGGGAGGGCAACCTGATGCTGACGGACAGCACGGACGAGGAAGACGCCGTGGAGCTGCGGACGGTAGACGAGAACAAGCTGGTGCTTACCCTGCGGCTGGCTTCGTCCAGCGAGAACGCTGTGGGATGGACCCGCCTTGGTGTGGTGGCGTCCCGCCAGATGCAGGCAAAGCTCGGCCCGGATGTGACCATAGAGGACCCGGATTACCGGCTCTCCCGGTCGCTGTACCGGCTGAATTAGCCCTCTCAGGCCGTTTCACGGCCAGCTTTCCCAAGGGGAGAGCCATTGGCAGGCTGGGGAAGTCTGAGCGGACTGAATAAAAATGATTTTTCGTAACATGCCGGGCCTTGCGCATAAGGCAAACCGGATAGAAACGGAGGAACGATAAATGGTCAAGGTTCTGGTAGTGGAAGATGAGGCCAGCATTCGTGAGATGATAGCGCTGAACCTGCGTCTGGCCGGGATGGAGGCTGTGGAGGGAGAGCCGGTAGGGAGGCGCGGGAGGCGGACAGCGCCGAAGCGGCTCTGCCTCTTCTGGAGCAGCGCCCGGGCTGTGACGCGGCCATCCTGGACGTGATGCTGCCGGGCATGAATGGCTTCTCGCTCTGCGAGACCATTCGCCGCACCGACCAGAAGATCGGCATCATCATCCTGAGTGCCAAGGGGCAGGAGCAGGATAAAATTCGCGGCCTGTCCATCGGTGCCGACGACTATATGACCAAGCCCTTCAGCGTCAGTGAGCTGCTGGCACGTGTGGAGGCGCTCTGCCGCCGCGTGGGCCGTTCGGCCAGCGCCGAGGCAGGGGAGCAGGCTCCGGCCTCACTGGTGAGCGGCAGCTTCGTGCTGGACGAGAACCGCCGCGTCCTGCTCAAGGCGGGCAAGCCCATCGAGCTGACTCAGGTGGAGTTCCAGATCATGGAGCTGTTCTTCCGCAACCCCGGTGTGGCGCTGGTGCGCGAGCGCATCCTCAAAGGTGTCTGGGGTGAAAACTACTTCGGCGACGTCAAGATCGTGGACGTGAACATCCGCCGTCTGCGGATGAAGGTGGAGGATGAGCCCAGCCATCCGGCACATATCCTCACCGTGTGGGGATATGGTTATCGGTGGGAGGAATAACGAAGAATATGTTCTCTTTTGGTTTCAAAAGAGAACCAGAAAATCACCAGCGATTTCGACGCGCTGGACCCACGAGAAAGGGGCTGCTCGCCCCTTTCAGACCCCGAAGGAGAAGTCGAAATGGAAAAAAGCTAGCCGCTTCGCTTAACGCTTTTTTCTCGTTTCTCCGATTTGGAGTCGCTATGCGACGGGGACGCGGTGAGGGCAAAGTAAAATTGACAGGAAAGGAGAAAACGCTATGCGAAGCGGTATCACCCGGCGATGGCTGCGGGGCAGTCTGCTCATTACGGTACTGCTGGTGCTGCTGGTGGAGGTCATGTTCCTCTACAGCGCCACCCGCAGCTACTACAACGGAGTCCAGCAGACCATGTACCGCCGCTTTTCGTCCATCACCGGTCAGCTCAAAATGTACACCGGCGAAACGAGCCAGAAGACCGCCGCCAGCCGCAGCGTGGCTCTGCGTCGGATGGTGGAGCAGTTCTCCGATAAGGACAAATACGAATTTATGCTGCTGGACAGCTACGGCGGCGTTATCGCCTCGTCCAGCGGCACCGATGCCGAGGGCATCGTCACCCGCACCGACTTTGAGCAGGCGCAGGACGCCGTGGACGGGCAGGGCATCGCCATCTACCGCACCCAGAGCGGAGAGATGGTCATGGCGGCCTGCTGTCTCGTACCCTATGCAGCCGAAGATGTGGCCGCCATGCGTCTCGTCACCAGTCTGACACTGGTGGAAGAACAGCTCAAACGCACCGTGGTGGTGGCCCTCATCATGGGTGCGGCGGTGCTGGCCTTTACCATCATGTCGGGCCTGTACTTCGTGCGGAGCATCGTGGTGCCGCTGGGACAGGTGGAGCGCACCGCCGCCGGCATCGCCCGGGGTGAGCTGGACGTCCGTCTGCCCGTCACCGGCGACGAGCGGGATGAGGTGGACCGCCTGCGCGGCACCATCAACCGAATGGCCGAGGGCCTCGAAGAGACGGAAAAGATGAAAAACGAGTTCATCAGCTCCGTTTCCCACGAGCTGCGCACCCCGCTCACCTCCATCCGGGGCTGGGTGGAGACGCTGCGCACACTGGACGACCCCTCCGACGAGAACTACCGCAAGGGCCTCGAGATCATCAACAACGAGACGGCCCGCCTCTACAACATGGTGGAGGAGCTGCTGGATTTCAGCCGCCTGCAGAATGGCCGTCTCAAGATGACCTGCCGCCCCCTCGACCTTGTGGCCGAGCTGACCGATGCGGTGCTTTTCTGCGAGGCCCGCATCCAGCGGGAGGGGCTTGTGCTGGTGTACAATGAGCCGGAGGAGATGATCCCGGTCTACGCAGATCCCGACCGTCTGCGGCAGGTGTTCATCAACATCCTGGACAACGCCATCAAGTATTCCGCCCCCGGCGGGCGCATCACAGTCAAGCTCTGGGCGGGCGAGTACAAAGCCTTTATCGAATTTATCGACCAGGGCCGCGGCATCCCGCCCGAAGACCTCGAGAACGTCAAGACCAAGTTCTACAAGGGTAGCAACTCGGTGCGCGGCAGCGGCATCGGTCTGGCGCTGGTGGACTCCATCATGACCGCCCTCGACGGCACGATGGACATCAAGAGTACCCTGGGCCGGGGTACGGTGGTGACACTGGGCCTGCCGCTCTATAAAAAATAAGAAGCCGTTTTCTAAGCATTGCAC
>OGUK01001663.1_pt1 | contig 13735 bp, 8 predicted proteins | sample 1553151 | NCBI WGS metagenome assembly OGUK01 (sample SAMEA2580208, study PRJEB22360) | human gut metagenome | biome: human gut; feature: human-associated habitat; material: faeces | place: Denmark | collected 2008/2010
CCGCCGGGGCCACCAGAGGATGCCGACCACGACGGACATCATCCCGAGCTGGTAGAGGTTATACCAGCTCTGCACGAAAACCGGGTCGAGGCGCGCCATGATATATTTGTCGTACAGCCCGCTGACGGCGCCCGTCACGGCCGCTAGGGCGATGAACAGAATCCAGAGGTTATGGGTGAAGACGACCCCTTCGCGGCGGCTCGAACGGCTCAGCAGGAAGAGCGACACGAGGGCCAGCGCAACGCCGGTCCACTGGTAGGCGTTGAGACGCTCGCCGAAGATCACGAATGCCCCGACGAGCACCATAACGGGGCGCGTGGCGTTGATCGGCCCGACGATGGTGATCGGGAGGTGCTTCATGCCGAAGTAACCGAAAATCCACGAAGTGAGCACGATGGCCGATTTCAGAACGACCAGGGCGTGGGCCTCCCATGTGCCGGGAGCCGTCGCCAGCAGGGTATGGTCGAACCATCCGAGGCCGAACTCCGCCGAGAGGATCGCGGGCAGGAAGAACAGCGTCGAAAAGAGCGTGTTGAGCAACAGCACGGGCAGCACGGCGTTGCCGGTGAGGGCCTTTTTCTTGGCCGCATCGTAGAAGCCGAGCAGCGCCGCCGAGGTGAATGCCAAAGTGAGCCACATAGCGATGAGGAAAGGCGGCCGGAGCCGCCTTTATCTATTTGATTTCGTCGCTATAAACGGCGCCGGGAAGATCGTGGAGGTTGTAGCGCGAAGCCATCGACATGCCGTAGGCCCCGGCCGACTTGATGGTCAGCAGGTCGCCCCGGTGCGTGCGGCGCAGGGTGACGTTCTCGTCGAAAACGTCCGTCGATTCGCAGGCCGTGCCGACAACCGTGTATTTCTCGCGCACCTCGTCGTCCTTGGCCGTGATGTTCTCGATGTTGTGGTACGAACCGTACATCGCCGGGCGGACCAGCTCGGTCATCGAAGCGTCGACGATCACCAGCTTGCGGCCCGTGGCGGTGGTCTTGTTGAACAGCACCGTCGTGATCAGCTCGCCGCATTCGGCGACGATCGAACGTCCGAACTCGAAGTGCACCTCGCGGTCGCCGATGCGCAGGTGGTTGTGGACGATCGAGAACAGCGACGCGAAGTTGGGGATCGGCTCGTTCTCGGGAACGTCGTAGTTGACGCCCAGGCCGCCGCCCACGTCGACGAAACGGAACTTGCAGCCCAGTTTTTCGAGGTTCTCGACGATGACGTTGACCTTGTTGCACATGTTCTCGAAGACATGCAGCTCGCGGATCTGCGATCCGATGTGCAGGTGCAGTCCGATGATGTTGACGTTTTTGAGCGACCGGATCTCCGCGGCGTGCTCAAGCACTTCCTCGTAGGAGATGCCGAACTTGCTGTCCGCCTGGCCCGTGTCGATGCAATGGTTGGTCTTGGGGTCGATGTCGGGGTTGATGCGCAGCGCGATGTCGGTCTCCTTGCCCGCCTCGGCCGAAAGGGCATCGACCAGCTCCAGCTCCTGAATCGACTCGCAGTTGATGGCCTGAATGTTCTGCTCGATGGCGTATTTCAGCTCCTTGTCGCGTTTGCCCACGCCCGCATAGACGATGCCCTTGGGGTCGAATCCGGCCTCGACGGCCTTGCGCAGCTCGTTGCCCGAGGCGCAGTCGATGCCCAGCCCGTATTCGCGGATGACCGCCAGCAGATGGTCGTCGTAGTTGGCCTTGATGGCGTAGTGGACCTTGTAGCCGTATTTCTTCGACTCGTAGACGACGCTTTCGAGGGTCTGGCGCAACAGCGCCATGTCATAGAGGTAGAACGGGGTCTCGTAGCCCCGGAGCTTGGATGCGATTTGTCTGCTTAACATCTTTAACCTAACTTGTTGAAGTCGCAAATATAAGCAATTTGTGCCATTCCGGCAAACGGAAGCCCTCCGATATATTCAAAAATTTATGTATATTTGCCGAAGATTTTACCCTTATATATGAAAAACATCCGAAATTTCTGCATCATAGCCCACATCGACCACGGCAAATCGACACTCGCAGACCGTCTGCTGGAGAAGACCAACACGCTCAACCAGCGCGAAATGCAGTCGCAGGTGCTCGACGACATGGACCTCGAACGCGAAAAGGGAATCACCATCAAGAGCCACGCCATCCAGATGGAGTACACGGCCCGCGACGGACAGCGGTACACGCTCAACCTGATCGACACCCCGGGACACGTCGACTTCTCGTACGAAGTGTCGCGCGCAATCGCCTCGTGCGAAGGGGCGCTGCTGGTGGTCGACGCCACGCAGGGCATTCAGGCGCAGACGATTTCGAACCTCTACCTCGCCGTGGGGCACGACCTGGAGATCATCCCCGTGCTGAACAAGATCGACATGGATTCGGCGATGATCGACGAGGTGAAGGATCAGGTGATCGACCTCATAGGATGCAGGGAGGAGGATATTCTGCTGGCATCGGGCAAGACGGGACTGGGCGTCGAAGAGGTGTTGGAAGCGATCGTAAACCGCATTCCCGCTCCCACGGGCGACGAGGGCGCGCCGTTGCAGGCGCTGATCTTCGACTCGGTGTTCAACCCCTTCCGCGGGATCATCGCCTATTTCCGCGTCTTCAACGGCACGCTGCGCAAGGGCGACCACGTGAAGTTCTTCAACACGGGCAGCGAGTACGACGCCGACGAAATAGGCGTGCTGAAACTCAAGATGCAGCCCCGGCAGGAGATCAGGGCCGGGGACGTGGGGTATATCTGCTCGGGGATCAAGACCTCGTCGGACGTGAAGGTCGGCGACACGATCACCTCGGTGACCAACCCCGCCAAAGAGGCCATCGCCGGATTCGAGGACGTGAAGCCGATGGTCTTCGCGGGCGTCTACCCCGTGGAGGCCGACCAGTACGAAGACCTGCGCGCCTCGCTCGAAAAACTGCAGCTCAACGACGCCTCGCTGACGTTCGAGCCCGAAAGCTCGTTGGCGCTCGGCTTCGGGTTCCGCTGCGGGTTCCTCGGGCTGCTGCACATGGAGATCATCCAGGAGCGGCTCTACCGCGAGTTCGACATGGACGTGATCACCACCGTGCCCAACGTCTCGTACCGCATCACCACGACGCAGGGCGACGTGGTGGAGGTGCACAATCCCTCGGGGCTGCCCGAGGTGACGAAGATCGCCAAAATCGAGGAGCCCTATATCCTGGCGCAGATCATCACCAAGGCGGAATTCCTGGGCAACGTCATCAAGCTATGCATCGACAAGCGCGGCGTGATGAAGAACCAGACCTTCATCACGCAGGATCGCGTGGAGGTGAATTTCGACATGCCCCTCTCGGAGATCGTTTTCGACTTCTACGACAAGCTCAAAAGCATTTCGAAAGGCTATGCCTCGTTCGACTACCACCGCACGGGCTACCAGCCTTCGAAGCTCGTCAAGCTGGACATCCTGCTCAACGGCGAGCCGGTCGACGCGCTCTCGTCGCTGACCTATACCGACCATGCCTATGATTTCGGGCGCAAGATGTGCGAGAAACTCAAGGAGCTGATCCCGCGCCAGCAGTTCGACATCGCCATACAGGCCGCGATCGGCGCCAAGATCATAGCCCGCGAAACAGTGAAGGCCGTGCGCAAGGACGTGACGGCCAAATGCTACGGCGGCGACATATCGCGCAAGCGCAAGCTGCTCGAAAAACAGAAGAAAGGCAAGAAACGCATGCGTCAGATAGGCAACGTGGAGGTGCCGCAGTCGGCATTCCTCGCCGTTTTGAAAATGGATTAACCGGGAACAGACCATGAAGAAGACCATCATCGACCTTTTCGAGGACTCCGTCGTAAAGTACGGGGCAAAGACATTCCTGCTGGAGAAAAAACACCGGGCATTCGAACCCACGACCTATGCCGAGACCAGGGAGCAGGCGCTCGAGACCGGCGCGGGGCTGGCCGCGGCGGGCATACGCCCCGGGGACAAAGTGGCGATACTCTCGGAGGGGTGCAATGCATGGATCACTTCGGAACTGGGCGTCTTCTATGCCGGGGCGGTCAGCGTGCCGCTGTCGGTGAAACTCGAAGAGTCGAACGACCTGCTGTTCCGTATGCGCCATGCCGAAGTCAGGGCGCTGTTCGTATCGAAATACCAATTGTCCAAGATCCGGCGCATACGCGCGGAGCTGCCGCAGGTGGAGCATATCATCGTCATCGGGCACACGCCACTCGAAGCAGGCGAGACGGCGCTCGGGACGCTCCGGCGCATGGGCCGCGACTACCTGGCGGCAAACAGGGAGGAGTTCCTCGCAATCGGCCGTTCGATCCGCAACGACGACTACGCAACGATCACCTACACGTCGGGCACGTCGGCCGACCCGAAAGGCGTCGTGCTGACGCACCGCAACTACACGGCCAACGTCGAACAGTCGCTCTCGCGCATCGACATCCCGCCATACTACCGGACGCTCATCATCCTGCCGCTGGATCACTGCTTCGCGCATGTCGTGGGGTTTTATATCATGATCGCATGCGGGGCGACGGTCGCAACCGTGCAGGTGGGAGCCACGCCGATGGAAACGCTCAAAAACATCCCGCAGAACATCCGCGAGGTGCGGCCGCATTTCCTGCTGTCGGTGCCGGCGCTGGCCAAGAATTTCCGCAAGAACATCGAATCCTCGATCCGCGCCAAGGGGCGTTTCACGGAACGGCTCTTCAATTTCGCGCTCCGCACGGCCTATCTCTACAACAGGGACGGGTACAGCAAGGGGCACGGCTGGCGCATAGTGCTCTGGCCGCTGGTAAAACTCTTCGACGCGGCGCTGTTCCGCAAGGTGCGGGAAGCGTTCGGCGGGAGCCTCAGGTTCTTCGTGGGCGGCGGCGCGCTGCTCGACGCGGAGCTGCAGCGGTTCTACTACGCCATCGGCATCCCGATGTTTCAGGGTTACGGCCTCTCGGAAGCGACGCCCGTCATCTCGACCAACTCGCCCAAGTACCACTGGCACCGGTTCGGGTCGTCGGGCAAGATACTGATCCCGCTCGACCTGAAGATCGTCGACGAAACGGGACGGGAGCTTCCCCGCGGACAGAAAGGCGAGATCGTGATCCGCGGCGAGAACGTCATGGCCGGATACTGGAAAAACCCCGAGGCGACGGCCGACACCCTGCGCAACGGATGGCTGCACACGGGCGACATGGGGTATGTCTCGGAAGACGATTTCCTCTATGTGCTGGGGCGTTTCAAGAGCCTGCTGATCGCCAGCGACGGCGAGAAATACAGTCCCGAAGGCATGGAAGAGGCGATCGTGGACAAGTCGCCCTACATCGACCAGATCATCGTACACAACAACCAGAGCCCGTTTACGGGCGCCATCGTCGTGCCGAACCGCGAGGCCTTGCGGCGCGAACTGGACAGCCGCGGGGTAGCGGCCGAAAAACGGGCGGAGACCGCGGCGGCGATCCTCGGCGGCGAAATAGACCGTTACCGTGCGGGCGGCATCTTCGGCGGGGAGTTCCCCGAACGGTGGCTGCCGGCGGGGCTGGCGATCGTAGACGAGCCTTTCACCGAACAAAACGGATTGGTAAACAGCACGATGAAGGTCGTACGCAACAAGGTCGAAGAACACTTCCGCGACAGGCTGGAATACCTCTATACACCCGAGGGGCGCGACCTGAAAAATCCGAAAAACCTGGCATCGCTGAAAAAAATTGTCGATTGATGTGAATTTGATACCCGGAAAACTTGAAAAATAAAAAAAAGCGGAGTATATTTGTACTCCGAAATGCGGGAGTAGCTCAGTGGTAGAGCATCAGCTTCCCAAGCTGAGGGTCGCGGGTTCGACCCCCGTTTCCCGCTCAGAAGAGGCCTCAAGGGGTCTCTTTTTTTGTGCACGGCGCCACGGCACAGCATGAGGCTGTCCTGCGAGTAGCCCAAAACAAAAATCACCCCCGTCCGCAGCATGTTCGGACGGGGGTGAAGCCGTAAATCGGGGACTTGTTACGCAGTCCCGTTCAATGGCAAGGCAATGTCGGCCTGTCAGAAAGTGCGGCCCTGGAAAATATTACCCTCGGAGAGCGGCAGGAGTTCGCCCCGCAGCGTGATGCGCCGCGAGTTGAAATTGGGCGAGATGTCCACGCTGGCCTGGTTGCCCCCGTTAGGAAGGTTGATATAGACCTGTGCGGAAATCCCCGTGCCGATGACGTTCATCGACACACGGATGTTCCCCTTCTTGTCCACGCTCTGCCTGTAATCCGAGGTGCTGCCCGAGACCGTTACGCCGCCAAGGCCGTTGGGGCCGCTCACGGGGATGTCGAAAGCCACCTGCACGACGGCCTTGTCGCCCTGCACGGCGACGAAATTGGTATTGGACGAAACCTGCGCCGTCGAACCCGACTTGAAGCTCACCTGGTCGGCTTCGAGTACGAACTCCTTGGCCTCGATAGCCTTCCTGGCCTCCTCGAAAGCGAGCCGGTCGCGTGCGTCCTGTTCGGCCTTCATCTGCTTGCGGGCCATTTTCCTGGAATTCGCGTCCTGCGACTGGGCATAGCCCGTACCGGCACCGGCAAGCAGGATTGCAACGGTTAAAATCATCAGCTTTTTCATATCCGTTCTGTTTTAATCTATTCTCTCTCATATACAATAGCGTTGCCGGAGTCGGATTTATTATATAAAAAGTCGATTTTATTGCCGGGACAACGGGCGGGAGTGCCGCCGGGGGCTGAAACCACATGCCGCAAAACCTCGCTGCCACCCGTCCGATGGCGGCGGCAAGGACAACAGAGGCGGCAGCAGGGGCGGCAGGGACAGCGGATTATGCCCGAAGCGATTATTTGATTATCTTTGCCCGGTCTGCCGGGGTTTCCGGCAGGCGCGAACTACTAAACACAAACAAACGGATGTCAACGATTTCGGCGGCGGCCTTTGCAGACACGAAGCCGCATTACGACATACTCGACGGATTGCGCGGAATTGCGGCGCTGACCGTCGTGTGGTTCCATATTTTCGAAGCCTTTGCGACCAGCCACCTGGATCAGAGGATCAACCACGGCTATCTGGCCGTCGATTTCTTCTTCATACTCTCGGGGTTCGTAATCGGGTACGCCTATGACGACCGCTGGAAAAAGATGACGGTCACGGAGTTCCTCAAGCGCAGGCTCATCCGCCTGCATCCCATGGTCGTGATCGGTGCCGTGATCGGTGCCGTCATGTTCTATTTCCAGGGCTGCTCCGTCTGGGACGTGACCAAAGTCACGGTGCCGATGCTGCTGGCGGCGACGCTGATGAACGCCTGCCTGATTCCGGCAAGCCCCGGCACGGAAATCCGGGGGCTGGGCGAGATGTACCCGCTCAACGGCCCGAGCTGGTCGCTGTTTTTCGAGTACGCCGGAAATATCCTGTACGCCTTCTTCATACGCAAACTTTCGACCGGGGCACTTTCCGTCGTGGTTTTCCTGGCCGGGTGCGGGCTGGCGGCATTCGCCGTCTGGGGGCCGCTGGGCGACATCTGCGTCGGGTTCGCCATGACCGAAGAAAATATGATCGGCGGTTCGCTGCGCCTGATGTTCGCGTTCTCGGCCGGTCTGCTGCTCTCGCGCGTATTCAAACCCGTGCATATCCGGGGCGCCTTCTGGATATGCGGCCTGTGCGTCGTCGCCCTGCTGTCGGTTCCGCGCATCGGTGGCAATGAAAATTTGTGGATGAACGGACTGTACGATACGTTCTGCGCCGTCGTCGCCTTCCCCCTGCTGGTTTTTCTCGGGGCGTCGGGCAAGACCACCGACAAAGTCACCGCCCGGGTGTGCAAATTCCTGGGGGACATATCCTATCCCCTCTACATGGTGCACTATCCCTTCATATACCTCTACTACGCCTGGGTCAAGAACGGCGACCTCACGTTCCGGGAGTCGCTGCCAGGTGCCCTGGCACTTTTCTTCGGTTCGGTAATCCTGGCATGGCTGTGCCTGAGGCTGTACGACGAACCGGTGCGCAAATTTCTGTCGAAGCATCTGCTGCGGAAGGGATAGCCCAGCAAGCGCCCCGGCCGGGAGCCCTCCCGCAACGCCGGGGAATTCCCCGCAAAGCCACCGGGTTTTGCGGGGATTATATAGTATATAGGTACACGGCGGACGGGAGAGGGCGGCAAGGCGACACGAGAAAGCGTACGGGAAAAGGCGACAGAAGAAGGCGGATTGGAGAGGAGGATAAGGAACGCCCCACGGAAGGTTTCGAAAAAAAACTTATCGCTTTCGTTTCGAATCCCGGATATTTTTTATAGATTTGTAAAGGCCGCCGCGGGGTAGTCCCCGGCACGGGAACGGAATGCGGACAAAAGCGGCAACGACGCATCTATAACAACTCGAATATATGGAACAGTACATTTTGTCATTGGATCAGGGGACGAGCAGTTCCCGTGCGATCGTATTCGACCGGAAAGGGCAGATATGCTCGATGGCACAGCGGGAATTCACGCAGATATTCCCCAAGCCGGGATGGGTGGAACACAACCCGCACGAGATATGGTCGTCGCAGGCTTCGGTGATCGCCGAGGCGATCGCGGCCATCGACATCAACGGCCTAAACATCGCGGGCATCGGCATCACCAACCAGCGGGAGACCACGATCGTGTGGGATTCGGAGACCGAAGAGCCGGTCTACAACGCCATTGTCTGGCAGGATCGCCGCACCTCGGAGTACTGTGACCGGCTGAAGGCCGAGGGGCAGACCGAATTCATCCGGGAAAGGACGGGGTTGATCGTCGACGCCTATTTCAGCGCCACGAAGATCAAATGGATCCTGGACAACGTGGCCGGGGCGAGGGAGCGTGCCGAGAAGGGCAAACTGATGTTCGGCACGGTCGACTCGTGGCTCATCTGGCGCCTCACGCGCGGCGAGGTGCACGTGACGGACGTGAGCAACGCCTCGCGCACGATGCTCTTCAACATCCATACGCTGCAATGGGACGAGGAGCTGCTGAGGCTGTTCGGCATCCCCGCCTCGATGATGCCCCAGGTGAAGTCGTCGAGCGAGGTATACGGCGCGACGAAGACCACGATCTTCGCCCACAAGGTACCCATCGCGGGCATCGCGGGCGACCAGCAGGCAGCGCTGTTCGGACAGATGTGCGTCGAGCCCGGGTCGGTGAAGAACACCTACGGCACGGGGTGCTTCCTGCTGATGAACAGCGGGGAAAAGCCCATCACATCGTCGAACAACCTGCTGACGACCATCGCATGGAAGATCGGCGACAAGGTCGACTACGCGCTCGAAGGGAGCATCTTCGTCGGCGGGTCGGTCGTGCAGTGGCTGCGCGACGGGCTGGGGATCATCCGTTCGTCGTCGGAGGTCGAAGCCCTGGCCGCCTCGGTGCCCGACACCAACGGCGTCTATTTCGTGCCGGCGCTCACGGGGCTGGCAGCCCCGTACTGGGATCAGTATGCCCGGGGAGCCATCAGCGGCATCAGCCGCGGCACGACGGCCGCGCATATCGCCCGCGCGGCGCTGGAGGGGATCGCCTACCAGACGCTGGACATCGTGGGCGCCATGCAGCGCGACTCGGGCATCACGCTCCGGGAGCTGAAGGTCGACGGCGGCGCGGCACGCAACAATCTGCTGATGCAGTTCCAGTCCGACCTGCTGGACACGCGCGTCATACGCCCGGGCGTGACGGAAACCACGGCGCTGGGTGCGGCTTACCTGGCCGGACTGGCCGTAGGCTACTGGGGAAGCATCGACGAAATCCGGCAGCAATGGCAGGCGGAGCACGTATTCGAACCCACGGCCGACCGCTCGCAGATCGGGAAGGCCGTCGCAGGGTGGGAAGACGCCGTACGCAGGGTACTGCGCAACAGCAAAGACTAAAATACCGGGATTATGGAAATCACACTGTTTACCAAGTGCCTATTCGAATTCATCGGGACACTGGTGCTCGTACTGCTGGGCGACGGGGTCGTCGCATCGACGGTACTGAAACAATCGAAAGGTTTTAACGGCGGATGGGCCGTAATCACAATCGCGTGGGGCCTGGCCGTGATGTGCGGCGTGCTGATCGCGGGCCCCTATTCGGGGGCGCACCTCAACCCCGCGGTCTCGGTCGGGCTGGCCGTGGCGGGGTCGTTCCCGTGGGCGTTCGTGCCCGGGTACATCGCGGCACAGCTGCTGGGCGGTTTCTGCGGGGCCGTACTGGTCTATGTCTATTACAAAGACCACTTCGACGCCACGGACGACCCGGCGACCAAGCTCGGCGTATTCTGCACCATGCCCGCGATCATGGACAAGCCGCGCAACCTCTTCTGCGAATTCCTCGGCACGTTCCTGCTGGTGTTCGTGATTCTGGCCATCGGCAACGAACAGAACACCCCCGAAATCGGGATGGGAAGCCTCGGAAGCCTGCCCGTGACGATGCTCATCATGGCCATCGGCATGTCGCTGGGCGGCACGACGGGCTATGCCATCAACCCGGCGCGCGACCTGCCTCCGCGTGTGGCCCACAGCATCCTGCCCATCAGGGGGAAGGGCACGAGCGGGTGGGGTTACAGCTGGGTACCCGTAACGGGGCCCGTACTGGGCGCACTCGCCGCAGGGCTGATTTACGGATGCGTCTATATGTGCGGCTGACGGCAGCAGCCCCCATACCTCCTCCATGGCCGCTCCTGACAGGGGAGCGGCTTTTTCGTATCCGGCAGGAAGCGGGGAGGGGAGGCCGAAAGCGAATAATCATCATAAACCGTTACCGTGCCGGACATGACCGCGACGGAAACCGGTTTCCGGGGTGAATATTTCATTTAGTCCGCTAAATTTCAGATAAATAAAACAGGAGGTGGATCCGGAGGCAAATCCGGGCATTAAATATTGCATTATCAGTATATTATATATAAATGACAGTCCCTGCAAATACGCTTCAAAGGCCACTAAAGCACACAATATCATCGACATAAATGCGGATAATTGGCTATAATTTTGTATCTTTGCACCCAGTGACCAACTCTTCTTATTAAATTTACTTGATTATGTATTCGCCAGATTCCGCCTTTACGGGGCGGCATCCGGTTGTCGGGCCATACCCGGCCAGGATGACACGCACCCGTAATTATGAATTCGACTTCATGTCGTGTTTCTCGAAACACATCTCCGACTACGAGAAAGCCGGGCGCAAAGGCTCGGCTGCGAACTACCGGTCGTCATACAGGCTGCTGCTGAGTTTCCTCGACGGCCAGCACCTGACGTCGCAACACCTCTCGGCCCGCTGGGCAGAGCGTTACGAACGCTGGCTCAGGGCACGGGGCGTGACAACCAACACGGTGACGTTCCACCTGCGCAACCTGAGGGCGGTCTACAACCGATCCGTAAAAAAACGGCTCATACCGGCCTCGTTCCCAAATCCCTTCACCCATCTGACCGTCAGGCAAACCGTAACGCGCAAACGGGCGCTGTCACGCGAAACCATCAAACGGATATGCACGGCCGACCTCTCGGCGCTGCATCCCAAGTACTCCCTCGCACGCGACATCTTCATGTTCAGTTTCTTCACCCGCGGCATGTCGTTCGTGGACATGATCTATCTGCGAAAAAGCGACATCAGCGACGGTGTGCTGACATACAAACGAAAGAAAACCGGCCAGACACTCACGCTGCGCATCGAACCGCCCCTGCAGCGCATCATCGACCGTTACAACGGCGATTCACCTTATATACTGCCCGTGCTCGCCCGCGACGACAGTTACCGCGCCTACCGTCAGCAACAGCGCGAACTGAACAAATTCATCCGGAAGATCGGCGCGATGCTGGAAATTTCCGAACCGCTGACATTCTATGCGGCACGCCATTCATGGGCGACACTGGCACGCGACTGCGGCACGCCGCTGACGGTCATCAGCGCCGGCATGGGACACACCTCCGAACGAACGACGCGCATCTATCTGGCGCAGCTCGATCACGACGTCATCGACAAGGCCAATCGGAAAATCATCAACCTGTAACGATCAGGCCGATTCAGGCAGCGTTCGGATTTTTCTGGTATCAGGAAAAAATTTTGCAGAAGCGAGAAACAAGGCCCATTACTGTAAATAATGGGTCTTGTTCGTGTAAAATGCTGGTTGTCAGATGCTAAATAGCAGATTCGGACACAATTGCGGGAGAAAAAATCGAATGCGGTGTCCGGATTTTCGATTTTTTAAACAAGGGACGGGTTATTACGCTAAAAGTCAATTAATTAGCTGTGATGCGTAAATTTTTTTGCATGAAATGTTTGGTTGTGATTATAAATAATCCTATTTTTGCCGATGACGGGAAATGATTATAAAACAATTGTTTACGTTCCGAAGACCCATTATTTACAGTAAGGAGTCTCGGAGACGCAGTGTAACTATCTGACTAAAAGGCTGGTACAAATTGACACTTTCACTTAAGATTTTATGGGCAGTAAAGATTCTGCTCGCACTCCGCAAGGCGTCGGAAGCCGGCGCCCCTCCCATGAAGAGCCGCGAACTGATGGCGGCATGTCTGAATCCGGGCGCGGACACCTACATGTACCGCCGGGTCCTGCGCGAACTCGCCGCCAAAACCGACTATGCGACCTGCATCATCCAGTCGGGAAGGACCTACTATGAATGGAATCGCAACCTGCGGCCGACGCTCTACGACCTGACGCTGCGGCTGGAGGGCGGAATGCACGAGGTCACGAACGGCTTCTGGTCGTGCGAGAACCGCCATGTCATGCAGCCTTTATACAAGGCCAACAAGCAGTACGAATCGCTGACGCGCGAATATCTTTCCAATATCCATATCGACGAACTCGACTCCCCGGCGCTCTCCGCGCGCAACCGGGCCAAATAGCCGCACACATACCTGCCTGCGGCCGGACCGACGGAACGACACATCAATCACCAATAAACATTAAAAAATGAAACGTCTCTACCTCATTGCATTATTCGCCCTCGTCTGCGGCGGCGCTTCGGCGCAGGAGAACGGCAACCGGGATGCGCAAAACCGCGTCGTACGCGGCCCCTACGAAACCAACCGGCTCTCCGACAACATCTTCGTCGGCATCGCCGGAGGTATAAACCTCTATTTCGGCGAGCACGACTCTCAGGGAAAATTCGGCAAACGGCTGGCTCCGGCGCTGGACATTCACGTCGGCAAATGGTTCACCCCCTCGATCGGCGCGCGCGTCGGGTACACCGGCCTGCAGGCCAAAGGCCGGACCACCGCCGGAACCATGTACGCAAAAAAACAGGACGGCGACTGGTTTCAGGAGAAGTTCGGCGTGTCGTACCTGCATGCGGACGCTCTGTGGAACTTCTCGAACGCCGTGAGCGGCTACAAGGAGGAGCGCACGTGGAACTTCATGCCTTTCGCCGGCGTGGGCTGGGCCCGCTCCTACGGCAACGACACCCATGACAACGAAATCGGATTCGACGTCGGTCTGCTGAACGTCGTGCGTCTGTGCAAGGCGCTCGACCTCACGCTCGAAGCGCGCTGTCTGCTGGTAAACCAGCGTTTCGACGGCGTATCGGGCGGCCGCATCGGAGAGGGAATGCTTTCGGTCACCGCAGGTTTGGCGTACAAATTCAACCGCCGCGGATTCACACGCGTCTCGAAACCGCAGGCGGTGGATTTCACGCCTTACCTCGACCGGATCAGGCGTCTCGAAGAGAACAACAACGACCTCGCATCGAAAAACACGGCGCTCAGCGACGAGAACGAGAAGCTGCGCAACATGCCGCCCAAGGTCGTAGCAGAGAAGAAGGTCGCCGCATCGCCCGTAGCGCTCTTCTTCAAGATCGGCAGGGC
>OGUK01001686.1_pt1 | contig 13614 bp, 10 predicted proteins | sample 1553151 | NCBI WGS metagenome assembly OGUK01 (sample SAMEA2580208, study PRJEB22360) | human gut metagenome | biome: human gut; feature: human-associated habitat; material: faeces | place: Denmark | collected 2008/2010
GCCCGGCAGCGGAAATTCACAAATTAACGCTATATTTGTTCCATCGAATATTTATCTACATTATGTAGCTTTCATGTTTTTGTAACGGGAACTTTGACAATTTGAAATGAAATACAAGGAAAATGGCCTTCAGAGTTGACAAATTATTACCTAAAATTTCTCATTGTATTGTTTGTCGGATATTTATGTTTAATTATATTTTGGATGCAAAATCCTTGTGTCCCCGGTTCGATTCCTGGTGGTACCACTTAATAATCAGAGGGTTGCAGAAATGCGACTCTCTTTCTTTTTGGTGTAAAACGGGCGAAAAACAGGGTTTGTTTTACCCAGTGTTTTACCCATGAGCACAACTATCGAGGTGGTATGCTTCAAATACAAGCCTCTCAAAAACAATGAATTTCCTTTAAGAATACGCATTACAAAAGACCGCAAGACCAAATATATCAGCCTTGGAGTGTCTGTTGCCCCGCAGTATTGGGATTTCGACAGAAATCAGCCCACATTGGATTGCCCTGACAGAGAATATCTGGAGAAACTGATTGCCAATAAATTATGTGAGTGTAAGGGCAAGGTTGTGGAACTGAAATCCGAGAATCGGGAATTTACTGCAACAACCCTTAAAGAACAAATCTCCAAACCTGTGAAGGCTGTGACCGTCGGAGAACTCTTTGAACAGATCATCCGGGAGTTGCAGGATGAACGCAGGACAGGTTATGCTACCTCTGTGGAGCAAGTTTATCGGTCGTTGCTCAAATTCAATAAGCACTTGAGTGTCTATTTTTCTGACATCGACCATTTGTGGCTGAAACGCTATGAATTGTGGCTCCGTAGGCAGGGTAGGGCCGAGAATACCATAGGTGTCCGGTTCAGAACCCTGAGAATGGTCTTTAATCAGGCCATAGAGCGCGGGTATGCCAAGATGGAGCAGTACCCATTCAAGAGTTACAAAGTGGGTAAATTGCATGCGGAAACTCCAAAACGGGCCATATCCAAGACTGAGGTGAAAGCCGTTATGGATTTCCCATGTGAGGGGCGGGATTTTTATACCCGGTTTGCCATTGACCTTTTCGGCTTCTCCTATTTGATGGGCGGTATTAATTTCGCAGACATGGCCAATCTCACTCGGCAGAACATTGTGGATGGCAGATTGGTTTACAGGCGGCAGAAAACCGGGAAATTGTTGAATCTGCCTATTCACAGCCGGGCTATGGAGATTATTGAAAGTTATGCTTCCGGGAACATCTACCTGTTTCCTATCTATTCAAAGGAACATAAAACGATCCAACAAAAATTAAACAGGCACCACAAGGTCATTACCAAGGTAAACCGGGCTTTGGCCGAGATAGGCAGGGAGTTGAAAATACCGATTAAACTCACAACCTATGTAGCTCGGCATAGCTATGCCACGGTGCTGAAAAGGGCTGGTGTTCCTACCTCTATTATTTCTGAATCTCTCGGGCACAGTTCTGAGCGAGTGACCCAAATCTATCTGGACAGTTTCGAAAATGAACGGATGGATGAGGCGATGCGGAATCTCCTGTAAAGTTGTACACCTATCTTCCTAATATAATTTGGAGATAGGTGTGCAATTTTGTAAATTTCGGAGAACTAATCTCAAACTGATATGGAAAACCAAAAGAAAGACCAACTGGTATATGAAATAGATTTGAATGCACCTACCATATTTTCGATGGTAAACGAAGCAAAGGTTAATCCCGAAAAGGCTAACGCTGCCATTTCTTTGGATTATATTGGAAATGCTGGGGATGGAGGTGCATGGACAATGCGATTGGAACAAGGTGATAAATTGGGGGACTTTGTGGATAGAGTGCCTTTTGGTGTCTTGGATAAAACTATTACCGGGTTGGGGGCTACTACTTTGGAGTTGGAAACACAAGTTCGAGATTCTATTATCGTAGTGCCTACAAAGTCTTTGGCCTACAATAAACATCTTACTACTGAGCAACGGATGGGACGGAATAGCTCCATGTATATAGGAAGCCCGATCGGGAATATTCTGACAGATATAACGATTGAAGATATACAAGAATATTTGGGTCTTGATAATGGCAAGCGCAAGAAATTTTTAGTTGTGGCAGATAGTCTGTGGAAAGTCATTAAAGCAATCGGTCCGAGAGTGTATCACGATTACTTTTTAATGGTCGATGAAATTGACACGATGCAGTCTGATAGTGTGTATCGGCCTAATCTCGAAAAAGTGATAGATTATTATTTCCGATTTGACCGAACTATGCGAGCGGCGGTAACTGCGACGCTAAGGACTTTTTCAGATGAACGTTTGTTGGATGAATCTTATGTAACGACAGTTTGGGAACATAATCCGGTACGTGACATTCGATTGATTGAGGCCAGAGAGGTGGATGTAATGGCGGAAAAAGTGATACGAAATTTGCTGGAACGTTCGGAGGCTGAAAAGATTTTAGTTGCCTATAATTCGCTCGATGGTATTCTGAACATTATAAATATTATATCGCAAGGAAAACACCCGGAATACAGGCAATTATGCGGCGTATTGTGTAGTGGCCGAAATCAAGATAAGGTAAAGGATTATGTGGAGAATGTATTGGATGAGAATAACAACCTGCAAAAGCGTATTGTCTTTATGACTTGCGCCTATTTTGCAGGAATTGATATTAACGACAGATGTCATGTTATTTCCATTTCTTCCAACTATCAGCCTTTTACTTTGTTGTCTCCCGAAAGACTGACCCAGATACAGGGTCGATGCAGAAACGGAGTTTTATCTGAAACAATAATCTATGATATAACTCCGATGGAGAATACGAAACAAACCTTGAAAGAGTATAAAACTGTTTTGATAAATAAGGCTAAAAAATTCTCAAATGCAGTTGACGGGCTCAATCAACTTTGTAAATCCGATCCTGATTTGTCTGATATGGGTGTGTTTGTAGAACAGATACTCACCATGAAAGCCGAAGGTCAGGTTGCCAAGAATTATCCAGTCACGATTATTCGGAAAAATATAGATGGCAAGATTGTACCTGCTTATTTCAATATAGATGCTCTATTGGAAAAATGGGAATTGCATCATACACTATATAGCCAGTCTGGGGCTTTATTGGAAAAATTGAAAGAACAACATCATGTGGATTTTGAACAATCTGAACAAGAAAAGTCTGGGCGACATATTGGTTCTATCCAACAGGTGAAAGCTTACAATAAGGAAGTGCTGGCCCAAACCTTATCTATCGCAAAAGAGGCTTTGTTGAATTGGGAGCATGAGGGTGCTAATATGGAAGCGCTTGATGGCTTAATGAGGAGCACCAACAGACAAGAGGTGCTATTTTACACACGGTTCAAACGATTGTATCCATATTTTGAGACAGAATTTTTGGTGGATAAATTAATTGAGTTGCAGGGTGATAAACGCGAGTTTATGAGTTTGAATAATTCGCTTATATTTTGGGCATTAGATGATACTCATGTTTTTAAGTCTCATGTTCTTGCGAAATTTGAGTGTGAAAAACTTACCCAAGGACCAATTAGAATTCGTCAGACTGAACGAACCGTTAAAATGAAAGAGGTAATTGATGCTTATTTTAAAGGACTAAAATTGGATCGGACTGCTTATCCTAAATTATTTACTCAATTCTTTAATGCAAAGTCGAAGACCCGTAGAACCGGTATATATAGGATAACCTCGCTTAATCCGTATAATTATCCTGTACCCAAGAAGAGAATTACAGATGCAGATAAGGTAAATTTAGTTGAATTATTTGTTTGGCCTAATAGACCGGCGTAAACGCCTATCTTTTAGATTATAGGCGAGATAGATGTTCAATGCTAAGATTTATTGCGCAGTTATTTGTTATATAATTATAAAACTAAGTGCGCATAAGGGCGGGATTATCCAACTCCTGCCCTTATCCTAAGTAAGTGAATCTGTTGGTGTTGGCAAACATTATTCTTAATAAGACATTATTTCCTGAGCCCTAAGTTCTAACTATTTTATTTTTTATTTTTTTCAGTTTTATCCGCACACGTTTGCCCCAATCACCACATGACCTCTCCCTGCACTCGGCGTGGGGATGGTCCCCCGCCACAACCATTTAAAATTAATATTTGTGGTATGGAAAGCAATCTGAAATTTATCGAGACGTGGGAGATAGCCCAGTTCAAGGCCCAGCAGGGAGTTGAGAAACTGGAGGTAAAACAGAATCCCCACACGGGCAAAGTTTTCTTTGTCTATGGCTTTGAAACAGGCCCTTGCAGTCGGAAAGTAGAGACAGGGCAGCTGACAGACCCGGTGGTGTCTCAGGTGTGCAATGCCGAGACAGGAGAGATGTTTATGATGCTCCATCAGCGGGGCGAGGGAGGAGCACCCACATTGGCTGTCTTTTAGGCTGATTAGGGATTCTCAGGACAGGCAGGAGGCTTTGGGGCTTTCTGCCTGTTTTTTTATGTTCAGATAGATATACACTTAATTTCATACACCATGTTAAATATCCGCCCCTCTACAAGAAAACAGGCCAAAATCAAACTGGCCCTCCAAGGCTGTGCAGGCTCGGGCAAAACCTATTCAGCCCTCCTGTTGGCCTATGGCATGACCTCGGACTGGTCTAAAATTGCTGTCATAGATTCAGAAAATGGCTCTGCCGATCTCTATGCTCACCTCGAGACCTACAATGTGGTCTCCCTCGGCGGTGATTACTCCCCGGAGAATTACATCGAGGCCATCACCCTCTGTGAAAATGCAGGTATGGAGGTAATCATCGTGGACAGTATCTCCCAATGCTGGGACTATCTGCTGGATTTCCATGCAGGACTGCAAGGCAACTCCTTTGCAAATTGGGCCAAGGTCACACCCCGTCAGAATGCCTTTGTACAGAAAATTCTGCAATCACCCGTGCATATTATCTGCACCATGCGCACCAAGCAGGATTATGTCCTCAATGAAAAGAACGGCAAGATGGTCCCGGAAAAAGTGGGCTTAAAAGCCATGCAAAGGGATGGCATGGACTATGAATTTACCGTCGTTCTGGATATAGACCTCAAACACCATGTGCAGGCTTCCAAAGACAGAACAGGTCTGTTCATGGGCCGTCCCGAGTTTACCATTACTCCCAAAGTAGGCCAAGCCATCCTGAACTGGTGCAACCTCAATCCTCAATCAAACATCATTCAACCCCAAACCCCTCAAAACTATGGAAACAGCGCTCCAACTCCATCCCGTTAGACAAGAGATCATTCCTCTGCCGACACAGCATCCTCTCACCATTACACAACCGCTCAGGACGGATAAGACCACACCCTTTATAGAGGCCAATACCAAAGAGGTTTCAATCCGCCACCTGCAAAGTGATTGTGTGGTCCCGGTTTTCTCCAAAGACAACGAGGTAACCATTTCACACCCTGCCTTTGTGGAGACAGTCCATGAGGCGGCACAGCAGTTCTTCCGGGGAGAAACTATCGACAGCCCCTCTGTCCGGGTAAGTCATATCATCAAGGGCAGAATCCCCGAGGCTATCCACAAACCCGTGAATCAGCTTTTAGAGACAGACAAGACCATCTACTATGAGCGGATGATGTTCTGCTTTGAAATCCCCACTATCCACGAGGACATCGACGGAAACCCCTTAAAGCTGACGGTAGGAGGAGTAAGGGCCTACAACCATGAAAACCTCTACAACAAGAAATCTGCGGAGAAATTCAAAGTCTTTGTGGGCTTTCAGAACATGGTCTGCTGCAATATGTGTGTCTCCACAGACGGCTATAAGAGCGAGATCAAGGTGATGAATACACAGGCCCTCTTTCAGGCTGTCATGGAGCTGTTCCAGCTCTATAACCCCGAGAAACACACAAGGCAGATGCAAACCCTTGTGAACTCTTCCATGACAGAACATCAGTTCGCTCAGCTCTTGGGAAAGTCACGGCTTTATCAATGCCTGCCCCAGGAGGATAAAAAGAGACTGCCCCAACTGCTGATGACAGACACCCAGATCAATCTGGTGGCAAGGGCTTATTACCAAGACGAGGCTTTTGGAGTGGATGCACAGAGCAGAGAGATTTCCATGTGGAAGGTCTACAACCTCCTGACAGGGGCTAATAAGTCCTCCTACATCGACAATTTTCTGGACAGGGCTCTCAATGCCTCGCAACTTGCTGAGGGAATCAACAAGGCTCTGTCTGGAGAGAGTGAGTACAGGTGGTTTGTGGAGTAAGACAGGCTGTCGGATTTTCCAAAACTGCACCTTATAGAGGAATAGAACAAAAAAAATCGACAGCTTGAAACTTTCCGCACTTACTTTCGAAATAATTCAAAAGTATGTGCGTAGGGTTTTCCCGGAAATCTCCCTCTGTTATTAACTTACCATCCCAGCTATAAATGGGTTTCTTACCGGAAATGCTATGGCCTGTCTATTATCCATTATGATATGAAAGTTGGAGTGTGCGCACTTAATTGCTTATAATAATAGAATCTATCTGCGCGGGAGTTGTACATCTATCTCTCTTATATAATGGAAAGATAGGTGTACAAGCCCTCCAAAAGAGCGCCGGAAATTACCTTTTGTCTGAAATTTGTGTATTTTTGTGAGTATGAATGACAAGTTGCAACAGATCGACACCCTTTTAGGTGAACTGAATCAATACCGGGCCAATGAAAATTACCGCATCACAGAGGCCCTGGAGATTGAGTATACCTATGACAGTAACCGCATCGAGGGAAATACCCTGACCCTCCATGAAACGGATATGGTGGTCAACAAAGGTATTACCATTGCAGGCAAAGGGTTAAGGGAGCATTTGGAAGCTATCAACCATAAAGAGGCCATTGATTTTATTAAGGATATTGCCCAAAAGAAAGAGCCGATCTCGGAACGTGTGCTTTTGGATATTCATGCCATTGTCCTGCACAGCATAGACAAGGACAATGCAGGGAAATACCGCCGTGTGCCTGTCATTATCAGCGGCAGCAAGCATATTCCTCCCCAGCCTTACCTGTTACAGCCCCAAATGGACGAGTTGTTTCAATGGTACGAGGCAAACAAGGATTCCATGCACCCGGTTGTATTGGCCGCTCAGATGCACGAGAAACTGGTGTCTGTTCATCCCTTTATTGACGGGAATGGCAGGACAGCCCGTTTGTTGATGAATCTGATATTGATGCAACACGGTTATCCCATAGCCAATATCAAGGGGGACAATGAGACAAGGCGACGCTACTATGAGACTTTGGAGGAGGCATCCTCGGGAGATAACTCGGCTTTTTTGGAGTTTATCGAGGATGTGGTAATTCAAAGTCTGACGTACTATCTGAAAATCATCCGGGGATAAACCGGAGATTTGAATACCAACGGGAGGTGTGGAGCGATCCATGCCTCTCTTTTTATTTGGGGGCACTCAGCTATCATTGTGAGACGTGCCGATTATGCACTATTTTAGAGTACTGAATTTATGAAAGATTTGTATTTGACACTTGTCGGAGGGCTTATATTTGTCTTTGTGGCCTACATAAGGGCAGACCCCCGCAAGAAAGAGTAAACATTTTCTAAGGTCAATATTGATTTTCTGAAACTTTAAACCGAAATTTGTTTCTGCAACAGTCCTAAAAAGAAGGATGAGTTATTGCATTTTCCAAGTTAGTTTTCTACTTTTGTGGAACATACTAACTGACACGGAAAGTGTAAGTTTATTCCCATAAAGCGAATCTGGAAAATTCATTGATGGTGAGAATAAGCGGACTTATCCTTTCGTCGTATACTTACCCAAGTATATAGGCGTAGGGCTGTTGCTTGTTTTATCCATCGAGGTATTCCAGAACCTGCTTTAGTAAAATAGGCTTTCAGTCCTGCGCTTTCTTTTTGCTACTAACCATCTGTGAGGGACGGCAGAGGAAACTCTTATATTTTAGTTTATGGATACTTATAACGATTTCGAGCCAATCGGCTTATCTAAAGCGATTGGCATCCGCTCTACTTCTTATAAAAAATATGTTGCGGGAGCTATTGTAGAGTCAGACGCAAGAATAACTGATGTGATAATATCACCAAAAGAGAATACAAATCAACTCGAAGTTACCATAACACATACACGCAAATTTATAAGGATAATAGAGCGGCGGACTTTCGTTTTTGACCTCTGTTTTACAATGAATGATAGGTTGCTTTGTGTATCTGTTCCAAAAACTTCAAACAAGTCATCTATGATTATAGAGATGGCTAAACAATTTTTTGGCTACACCTGTGCTTCAAAACATTATGAGGACGATGAACCGATATCTTGTAGCATTTTTACCGAAAATCACAATGTTGTAAAAGTGGCATTTTCTTATGAAGATCCGGAATATATGATTGAATATGAAAATTTGCAGCCACTTCCAATGAGTTTATCGCAACAGAAGCAAGAAAATATGGACCCTGTGGAACGGCTTGTAAAAGAGAGTGTGGAAAATTTAAGAAAGCACAATCCGAATTTAGATAAAAAAGCACTTGAGGCTGAAGCCATTTATTTAGCTGCTTTCATCTATTTAAGGGGAAGCGATAAAATTGATTTTAATGTTGATTATTTTTCCAGTGGCTTATTGGATAAAATTGATAGTGGTAAATATCAAATAGCAGACAAGGTTTTTAATTATATGATAAAATTCGGTAGCGGTATTTATACCACGAACGAAGCTAACATTGGTATAGAGGCATATAAGATGAATATACAACTTTGCCCGGATTATGAAGTTTATATAAGAAATTACTTCATTAGAACTCACAAAATAGGTGCAGGCGCAGAATATGAATTGTTCAGTTCTCCCCGAAATTGTTTATGGAATGAGGGCAAGAAATGTTGTGATAGCCCAACTCAAAGGGATATATACTATAAAATAAAAGGGGATGCATTTGAATTGATGATTCCTCCGTTCAATCCACTTATAACCGGCCGAGTTGTTGCCAGGTCCGAATGCAGGATAAAATGCCAATCCAATGATAATAAGCGGACATTTATTTTTCATTACGATGGGAATATCTCACCGAGCACACTTACCCTCATATATATGTTTAGAAATGACAAGGGTGATATGATAAGCTATCACAAAAAATAAATATGCGGAACAATGTATATTCTAAATAAGCATAGATTAGATATGGGTATTTTGATAGGTGATGACACCTTATCAAGAATAGACCTCTTTTTGATTCCTGTAATATCAGACGGAAAGATTGGATTTATAAACAAAAAAGGAGAAATGGTTATAAGTCCTCGCTTCGAAGATGTAAGAGACTCTTTTATATCCGAAGATTCATTGGTTCGGGTGAAAGTTTCAAATGGCAAATGGGGTGTTATTAATTCTATTGGGAATTTTATTATTCCGTTTGTATATAAGCAAATCAACAAAGCGGGCCGATATTTATATGAAGTCCAAATAGAAGAGTACAATCGGAGTTGCCGAGGTCTTGTTGATTCGAATAATCAGACTATTGTTCCTTTCGGTGTTTATGGGAATTTTTATCCTGTTTATGAGGGAGGTAAGTTTATCATTGTGAAAACGATTGATCTCAAAATGGGCATTTTAAATGAGCGTGGAACACTTGTTATTCCGGCGATCTATGATGCGATGCAATTTCCCGGTTCAAGTTTGCCAATAGTAGCAGCATGGCGAGGTAATGAAATTATTAAAATTAATTTAAAGGAGTTAGGGTAAAATTATGCAAGAATATTTTATACTTGACATTTCACCCGTACAACATGATACTTATGGAGATGCGGTATTAGTCATTGCGAATCCTATTTTGAATATGGATGCAGGCAAATCTGTTATTGTATATTCATATGAAAATACGGCTTATTTTTTATTCCCAAGAAATCAAGCATTAATTAATGAACTTGTGGATATTGCCCGTGCCGAAAAATCGTGGTGTCCCTGCATAGATAATTTTGATGATACATATATGAATGCAAATGGGCAACCGCATCAATTAGTTCATTTGCATATGAGTTTTTATTATGGATAATTAAGGGGAGGACTGTTGCACAGAATCCTATATTTGTTAAAATGAAAAACTACCTACTCATATTTGCGGTGTTGCTGATGTCAGGATGTGGAAATGGACAAAGTCAACAAACCATAACCACCGAATCTGCAAATTCTTTAATCTTGGTAGATAGGGATACTATTCAACCTCCTATACGCTCCGATTCAACCTCTGTAATATGGTTTGATAAGTTCATAGAACAAGTCAGCTCCTATGAATTTTGGAAAGATGTATGTCCGGACGATGATGATAAAGAGTACTTTGAATATTTTGAGTATGTGGATTCTGCAAGGTTGGATTGGACTTCCATCGTTAGACGGTATCAGCAAAAATATTATCCTCAAGCCAAACAACTGTTATTGGGATTAGGGAAAGTAGGGACAACCCATTTTGACATATTCCAAAAGCCTCGACTGGATGATATTCATTATATTGATACTCTTCTATCAGTTTGCTATCTCAGCACAAATTGGCAACTGTCCTCTGCGTTTAATCGTGAATTGGAGAAATATTTATCTCTACCAATCACTTTCAACGAAACAATGCCTTTATTTGAAAATAGCCAAGGAAATAATAGTGAAGGAGGTTTGATGGACCGATCATCCAATGGCATCTTTGTCCAGCATACACCTGATAAGAAATACAAAATATACAGCTATGATGATCTCACGGGAGGGACAGGACGCAATTACTGCACTTATTTCCAATACCTCAAAAATGGTAAAGCTAAATGGCTGAAATTGCCTGATGAATCCCCTCAAATTCAAAAGGTTTATTCATTTCAGTATAAAGGACAGACATATTATGCAATTATCGGGTTCCAAAAAAGAGAATCTTTTTCATGGTCAGAGTTTTTTGAGGTAATATCAATAAAAAATGGAACAATAAACTCTCATCCGGAATTTTATCCTGAAGATATTCAACATGATCTATATACAATATATGACAAACGAAAAATAGAAGAATGCTTAAAGAAAGATAATTCTAATATTGATACTGCCTCAATAAACAGGATATTGAAAGAAGCGAAAGAACAAGCTGAATATTTTCATATCTTTTCTTATCCATATGATTCCGATAAGATTGAATTCCGCAATATGGGAGCTATTCTTAATATTAATGTTGATTTTGCCCCGGAAACATTATCTGTAAGTTATAATGATGTGATATATACAGGTATCTCTACGACAGAAAAGGTGAGAACCGGGAGATATAAGACTATCCAGCGAAAAAGTTTTAGACTGAATTTATAATTTTGAACAAAATGAATATCCCAATAATAGGATTACCCCAAATAGGGTTACCCCTCCTCATAGTAAAAGCACAGGCCAAAAACTTGTGCTTTTTGCTTGATACGGGGAGTAACATCAATGTCCTTGATAAAAGAGTGGCTGAGTTCTTCCAACTTTCGGGTGAAACAGCCCAACAGCAACAATTCGGGATAGATGGAACACTCCAGACCACAGATGTTGTTAAATTGACTTTCTCGCTGGAAGAACGGGAGTACAAAGCAGATTTCTCGGTGATGGATTTATCCTCGGCTTTTGGAAAAGTGGAGGAGGAATCTGGCATACAGATTCATGGTCTGTTGGGATGTTCTTTCATGGAACAGCAGAAATGGGTGCTCGACTTTGAAAAATTGTGTTTGTCCATCCCTTAATAACCTCTCTTGAATTGTACGCCTAAATCTTATAATGATAAGAGAGATAGGTGTACAAATATGTAATGAATTTTGTTTAACCCAACGTCTTGTTTTTCCCTGTGTCTTACCCAAAATAGGTGGATAACTTGGAAATGAATCCTAAGATGCAGATAGTGTAACTATTGTGATTTTCAATGGTTTGTACTGAAAAGTTTGGAACCCTTTTATCTTAATAAAATAAATCCTTCAATTTCTAAGTTACTATTGCAATAGCTTGTTGATTCAGCCATTTTTTCTTCGATCGAATAAAATTTGCCATCCCGAAAATTTTTCATATCTTGCAAGAGGTTATTTGACATGTGGTATTTTCGTGCAATTAACTGAAAATAAATCGTTACCTTCTCGTTACCTATTCTCCATTAAAGCAATGTAACAACTCGATAAATCAAGTCGTTATATTGCTTTAATCCCGCACCGAATCATCGGTCTGCCGCTTTTTCCTTATAGGTTGTGGCCGGGTTTTTGCACGTGCCGGTCGAGCCTCACCGCCGGATTCCTCCCCGCGAAAGCACCTCCTCGAAGTAGGCGATGGTTTTTAGGAGACCGTCCCGCAGCTGGATTTTCGGCTCCCAGCCGCCGAGCATGTTGCGGGCGAGCGAGATGTCGGGCTGCCGCTGCTGGGGGTCGTCGGCGGGCAGGGGCAGGTGGACGATCTTCGATTTCGAACCCGTCAGGGAGATCACCTCGCGGGCCAGTTCGGCGATGGTGAATTCGTTCGGGTTGCCGATGTTCACCGGACCGGTGAAGTCGTCGGGCGTGTCGTCCATCATGCGCACCATGCCTTCGATCAGGTCGTCGGCGTCCACCACCGTCCCCTCGCGCGACTTCATCTTGCCCTCGGGAAGCTCCACCATGCCGTAGGAGAGGTGGGTGATATGATCGCTCCAGTCGGCGTAGCCCAGTTTCTTGAGCACCAGTTTCAGCACCTGGAAGTGGTAGTTCTGCTCGTTGCCTACGACGTAGATCATGTCGTCGAGCCTATTGTCCTCGAAGCGGCGGAAAGCCGTGCCGAGGTCCTGCGTCATGTAGACCGACGTACCGTCGCCGCGCAGCAACAGCTTCTGGTCGAGACCGTCGGCGGTCAGGTCGCACCAGACCGAGCCGTCCTCCTTACGGAAAAACACCCCTTTATCCAGTCCCTCCTCGACGATCGATTTGCCGAGCAGGTAGGTATTCGATTCGTAGTACACCTTGTCGAAGCTGACGCCCATCGCTTCGTACGTCTTGTCGAAACCTTCGTACACCCAGCCGTTCATCGTCTCCCAGAGCGAGTACACCTCGGGGTCCCGGGCCTCCCACTTGCGCAGCATCTCCTGCGCCTGGAGCATGATCGGGGCGTTTTTCTTGGCCTCGTCCTCCGGCTGTCCCTGCGCGACCAGCTCCCTGATCTGCGCCTTGTAGTGTTTGTCGAACTCCACGTAGTACTTGCCCACGAGGTGATCGCCCTTCATCCCCGACGAAGCCGGGGTTTCGCCGTTTCCGTAGAGCTTCCACGCCAGCATCGACTTGCAGATGTGGATGCCGCGGTCGTTCACCAGATTGGCCTTGATGACCGTATGGCCGTTGGCCTTGAGAATCTGCGCTACGGAGTAACCCAGCAGGTTGTTGCGGATATGCCCCAGATGGAGCGGCTTGTTGGTGTTGGGCGACGAATATTCGACCATCACGGTACGGCCCGTCGCGGGAGCCTGCCCGAAACGTTCGTCGGCAGCGACCTCGGCGAAGCGGGCCGCCCAGAACGCGCTGTCGAGCGAAAGGTTGAGGAAACCTTTGATCACGTTGAACGACGCGATCTCGGGGACGTTGGCCGCCATGTATTCGCCGATTTCGGTCGCGGTGGCTTCGGGCGACTTGCGGCTTCGCCGGAGCAGCGGAAAGGTTACGAGGGTATAGTCGCCCTCGAAC
>OGUK01001690.1_pt1 | contig 13584 bp, 11 predicted proteins | sample 1553151 | NCBI WGS metagenome assembly OGUK01 (sample SAMEA2580208, study PRJEB22360) | human gut metagenome | biome: human gut; feature: human-associated habitat; material: faeces | place: Denmark | collected 2008/2010
CAACACTATGTCGGCGTGCTTGAAGGCCAGCCGCACAATTTCGCCCACCGTGTCGGGGCGGATGATCTGCTTCGAGCGCTTGGTGATAGGCTCAAACATCGCGGTCAGGTCAAGGTACTGGTGGCTGGTGAGCTGCATCCGGTCGGTGCCGACCTGGCCCGTGATGGCCACCAGCGGCGCACCGTCCAGATAAGCATCCGCCACACCGGTGACAAGGTTGGTAGCACCGGGGCCAAGGGTGGACAGGCAGACGCCGGCCCGGCCGGTCAGACGGCCATAGACATCCGCCATAAAGGCCGCACCCTGCTCGTGGCGCACCGGGATGAAGCGTATCTTGCTGTCTCGAATCGCAAACATCAAATCCAGCGTCTCTTCGCCCGGAATGCCAAACATCACATCGACGCCCTCAGCTTCCAGACAGTCCACCAGCACCTGCGCAGTCGTTTTCATTTCCTTCATTTTCTTTCCCTCCCAAAACGAAAAAGGCAGCGCAGCCCCATGCGGGCCACACTGCCTTTGCTGCGCTTATTGTAAACGATTTTCGGCCATCCCGCAAGTGCAAATTTCCACAAAAAACGACTTGCTTTCGGTTTTTGCTCCGGCAGGCTTGACAAGCGGCGGGACAGGCCGTATGATGAAAGTATCTTTTTTGCAGTGAGGTAGTTATCATGTCCAGCATCACCATCCGCGGCTGCTGCATCGGCGCAGGCCGCCCGAAAGTCATCCTGCCCATCGTCGCCCGCACAGAGGACGATATTCTCCGTGAGGCCAGGCGGCTGTCCGCGCTGAAAGCTGACTGCATCGAGTGGCGGGCCGACTGGTTTTCTGATGCTCTGGATGCTGCCGCACTGAAGCGGGTGCTGTCCGGTCTGCGAGCAGCGCTGGGCGAAAAGCTCCTGCTCGTGACCTTCCGTACCAAAGCAGAGGGTGGAGAAACCTCCCTGACGCCGCAGCAATACGCTGATTTCTGCGGCACGGTCTGTGTCAGCGGCTGTGCCGATCTGCTTGACGTCGAGTTCTTCCCGAATCAAGAAGAACTTCCGGCCCTCATCGGGCAGGCGCACAAGGCCGGTGTCGCAGTGGTTTGTTCCAGCCATGATTTTCACAAAACGCCGTCCCGGACGGAGATGGTCACACGCCTGACCGCCATGCAGCAGGCCGGAGCCGACCTGCCCAAACTGGCTGTGATGCCGAACTCTCCATCTGACGTCCTCGAATTGCTGGCCGCCACAGCAGAGATGGCAGAGCAGCACCCCGAAACGCCCGTCATCACCATGAGCATGGGTGCGCTGGGTGCAGTGAGCCGCCTGTGCGGTGAGACGTTCGGCTCTGCCATGACCTTCGCCAACCCCGGACAGGCCAGCGCACCCGGACAGGTGGCGCTGGATGTAGTGAATGAAGTACTGGACAGCTTGAGCCTCGAGTAAAAAGTTCAATATTCCCCCAGTAATTGCAGCAGCCCCGCTTTTTAGTCGGGGCTGTTTTTCATTTTCCAAAAATTGTCTGATACGTCAAATTTCAACAGCCCACATTGGCTATTTTTCCAGATTTTTGCGAGTTTCTGCAAAGACATTGACATTCTGTCGTTGAAATCATATCATTGTGTCATAAAAGATGAAAAGCGCTGCCGCGAGTTGTATTTCATCGTTTCTGCTCCATCTCAGCGAAATCGCGCCATGCCGGCAGGAGGTCCCACCATGATGCAGTGTGTCAGACGATGCAGTTTTATTTGTGGAGCTGTTCTCAGTCTCCTGCTTCTGCTCTGCAGCTGTCAGATCGGGGTAGGAACAGGACAGTTTGTCCAGCCGCCAGACATTCCCCCGGATGACAGCTCTCAGGGAAAGACGCAGCTTCTTTCTGCTCTGAATCAGGAGTATTTCCACCGCGTCCAGATTTCCAACCATTTTATACAGGGCAGTGACTCTGCTGCTGAGACAGTATTTCTGTATCTTGCGCAGAACTCCGGCGGCGACATCCACAAAGCGGTCGAGTTTTTAGCCGAAAATCCCGAAGATGAATATTGCCGCGCGAATTGCGCCGACGCTGTTCTGAGCAGAATTTCTCCCTCGTCCAGCGAAACATACTGGGTCAGTTATTCCTTCCTCTCTGCCGACATTCTGGAGGACGGCGTCCTGAAAGAAGATGCAGAGTTTGGCCCCGTTGCTGGAAAGCTCATCGACAATCGGAATCTTCTGGTTTCGTCGGATTCTTATCAGCCTTACGACTGCCAGAGATCCGGCTTTGCCGTCGGCGTCATCGGCGGTCAGGCGCTCGTCGTGGCAGTGTTCGTTTCCTGACAACATTTTTCAAGATAAGCAAAAATGACCGCTGCGGTCTCCTGCTCCGCGGCGGTCATTTTCTCTGTCCGCCCTATTGGGCGAACCATTATACTCTTATAATAAAGGATCCTGCCAACGCTTGTTAACAGAGAAAAGATTGCTTTTTGTCGATTTGCGCAGTTTTACATTGTAAACTGCACTGCGCAGAATGCGGCATAGATACAGAGCAGCGCCACACCCTGCACACGGGAGAGCTTTCCACGCACCAGCGCCGGGATGGTCAACAGCACCATCACCAGCAGCATCACGGGCAGCTCGAGCACCAGACTCGAGTTGATACCGAACAGGGTCGCACTCTGAGGGATTTCAAACGGTGCCAGTGTCACCGACATGCCGCTGACCAGCACGAGGTTGAAGACATTCGCACCCACGACATTGCCCAGCGAGAGGTCGCTGTGGCCCTTCATCAGCGAAGTAATGGCTGTGACCAGCTCAGGCAGCGAGGTACCCAGCGCCACGAAGGTCAGCGCGATGACCGATTCCGGCACGCCCATCGCCTGCGCGATGATGGTGCCGTTGTCCACCAGTAGGTTCGCGCCCAGCGCGATGAGGGCTGCGCCCACCACCAGCAGCAAGACGATTTTTCCGATGCCCATCGGCTCTTCCTCATGCTCCGGCTCTGCCGGGGCATTTTTCATCTGCCAGACATTCGCCGCCATATAGGCCACGAACATCCCCAGCATCAGCAGGCCCATCGGACGGGTAAAGCGGCCCATGCCGTAAGCTGCCACGCAGTAGATGGCCGCAGCCGCAAAGAAGAAAGCCACCGGCACACGAAGGGTCTTGGGGTCCACCTTGCCGGGCCGCACGGCCACCGTAATGGCCGCGATGAGGGCCGCGTTGCAGATAACAGAACCGATGGCGTTGCCGTAGGAGATCTCGCCGTGGCCGGACACCGCCGAGATGGTGGACACCATCACCTCGGGCAGGGTAGTGCCGATGGACACCACCGTTGCGCCGATGAGCAGTTCCGGCAGGTGGAACCGACGGGCCAGCGCCGATGCGCCGTCCACGAACCAGTCACCGCCCTTGATAAGGCAGAGCAATCCCAAAAGAAACAGGATGCCGGGGATTATCATATCGTTCCTCCCAATATCTCTCCGGGCGCAAATCGCGCCCCATCACATAACAAAAGCCATATTGTATATGATACCAAATTTCCGTATGGAATACAACGTCCGTTAGAAATATTTTACCCCTATCCTATATAAGGTGGCCAGAAACATAAAAAGCTCCCCCGAAGGGGAGCTTAAAAGCTTATTTACACCACTTTGCAAACTCTTCATCGGTACACTTGACGTAGTGGCTGCCGCTGACGAGGTGGCTGGTACCTTTGCTGTAGTCAATGCCGGAAGTGGCATAGTCGTAAGTCTCGGCCACGCGGCGCTTTTCCACCACCGGGTTCGGCAGCGGGATAGCCGACAACAGACTCCGGGTGTAGGGATGAATGGGATCTGCAAAAATTTCTTCCGTCGTACCCGTTTCCAGCAGGTGGCCCAGATGGAGCACACCGATACGGTCGGAGATGTACTTGACCATGGACAGGTCGTGTGCGATGAACAGGTAGGCCGTGCCGGTCTCCTGCTGGATGTCCTTCATCAGGTTGACGACCTGTGCCTGGATCGACACGTCCAGTGCCGAGATGCACTCGTCGGCGATGATGAGCTTCGGGTTCATGATGAGGGCGCGGGCGATGCCGACGCGCTGGCGCTGACCGCCGGAGAACTGGTGGGGATAACGCTCAGCGTGCTCGGGCGCAAGGCCGACCTTCTCCAGAATTTTCTCCACCTTTTCGCGGCGCTCATCCTGGGTCTTGTACATATGGTGGATGTCCAGGCCCTCGCCGATGATGTCCTCCACCTTCTTGCGGGGGTTCAGGGACGCCATCGGGTCCTGGAATATCATCTGCATCTGGGTGCGCAGGGTATTGTTCTGGGCGTGAGACAGACGTCCGCTGATGTCCTGCCCGTCGAAGGTGATTTTGCCTGCGGTGGGATCATACAGCCGGATGATGCTGCGGCCAATGGTGGATTTGCCCGAGCCGGACTCACCCACCAGACCGTACGTCTCGCCGGGATAAATTTCAAAGCTGACATCGTCCACGGCCTTGACGGTGAAGTTCTTGTTCACCTTGAAATACTGTTTCAGTCCCTCGACCTTCAGAAGAGGGGTAGCGCTCTGTGCTGCCATTTACTCCGCCTCCTCGATCTTTTTTGCTTCTGCACTCATACGGGCCACACGGTCTTTCAGCTCAGGCGGCATCTCCACCTTGGGAGCCCGGGGGTCCAGCAGCCAGGTAGCTGCGAAGTGGGTGTCGCTGATCTTGAACATGGGCGGGTCGATCTCGTCATCGATCTCCAGCGCGTACTTGTTGCGGGGCGCGAAGGCGTCACCGGCCTTCTCATGCAGCAGGTTCGGCGGCGAACCGGGGATGGTGTACAAACGCTCGTCGGCGGTATCGAGGTCGGGCATGGCCGACAGCAGGCCCCAGGTGTAGGGGTGGCGTGGGTCGTAGAAGATCTCGTCGATGGTGCCGGTCTCCACGATCTTGCCCGCGTACATGACATCGACATAATCGGCCACCTTTGCCACGACGCCAAGGTCATGGGTGATGTAGATGACCGAAATGCCGCGCTCCTTCTGGATGCTGCGGATGAGCTCGAGGATCTTTGCCTGAATGGTCACATCCAGTGCGGTGGTGGGCTCATCGCAGATGAGCAGGTCCGGGTCGCAGGACAGCGCGATCGCGATGACCACGCGCTGACGCATACCGCCGGACAGCTGGTGCGGGTAGCTCTTCATCCGCTTTTCGGCGTCGGTGATACCGACTTCTTCCAGCAGCTTGAGGGCCTTCTGATATGCCTCAGCCTTGGGCATCTTGAAGTGCCAGAGCATCCCTTCCATAATCTGCTTGCCGATGGTCATGGTGGGGTCAAGGCTGGTCATGGGGTCCTGAAAGACCATGGCGATGCGCTTGCCGTTGATGTGGCGGCGGATCCACTTTTTATCTTTTTGCAGCAGATCGACGGTTTCAGGGCTGCCGTCGGCGTGATGGTAGCTGAACTGGATGCTGCCGCTGTTCACCTTGGCGTTCTGGGCCAGAATGCCCATGGCCGCCTTCATGGTGACGGACTTACCGGAACCAGACTCACCCACCAGCGCCACCGTCTCGCCCTTGTACAGGTCGATGTTCACGCCGCGGATGGCGTGGACGGGGCCGGCCGTCGTCTTAAAGGTAATATCAAGGTCTCGCACCGACAAGACCTGTTCTCTTTTCGTATCAGGCATGTTGTGCGCCTCCTTACATACTCTTCATCTTGGGGTCAAGTGCCTCGCGCAGGCCGTCGGCCAGCAGGTTGAAGCTGAGCATCAGCAGACTCATGACCACGATGGGCGGGATGATCTGATAGGGATGGGTGGTGAAGCTGTTGTACAGCTCACTGATCAGGGAACCCAGCGAGCACTGCGGCACCGGGATGCCCAGACCCACGAAGGAAAGGAATGCCTCGGTAAAGATCGCGGTGGGGATGCTGAACATGACCTGAGTGATGATGGGTCCGATGATGTTGGGCAGCACTTCCTTAAAGATAATGAAGAAGCTGCCGGCACCCAGAGTGCGGGAAGCCAGAACGAATTCCTGGTCCTTCAGCTTGAGCATCTCAGCGCGGGCGATGCGGCTCATGCCCACCCACTCGGTCAGCATCAGAGCGAAGATGATGGTGATCATGCCGGGCTGCAGCACCAGAAGCAGCAGCGTAACGATGACCAGACGGGGGATGCCGTTGGCAACTTCAAGAAAGCGCTGCATCAGCATATCCACCTTGCCGCCGAAGTAGCCCGAGATGAGGCCATAGCTCATGCCGATGAGCATATCAATGACGGCAGCCGCCACGGCGATGATAAGGGAGACGCGGGCGCCTTCCCAAGTACGGGTCCAGATGTCGCGGCCATAGAGGTCGCTGCCGAACCAGTAGTAGACGTCATCCTTGCCTTTTTCGACATAGTTGTTGACGATCTTGGTACCGGTGGTCGTGCTCATCTTTTCGCTGCCGTCCAGAATGCCGAGCTGCTCGATGCCGGGGACGCGAGGCGCAAAATTCTTCTGGCTCAGATCCTGGCCGGAATAAGTATAAGCATTCATTCCCGGGCCAAAGATGGCCAGCAGCAGGATGATCATGATCATCACGAGGCCCAGCACGGCGCTCTTCTTGCGGAAGAAGCGGATGCGGACGTCTTTCCAGAAGCTCTGGGCCGCGAAGTTGGTATCCACCGCGATTTCAGCCGCGTTGTCCTTCCGGGCAAACTCTGCCTCGGTGAACTTATGCTCAGGGTACAGTTCCTGCACGGCCTGCGTGATGGCTGCGGCGGTGCTTTCGCCGCCCAGTCGAATCGCTTTTTCTGCCATATCAGTCGTCCCCCTTTGCCAGACGGATGCGCGGGTCGATGATGCCGTACAGCAGGTCAACGACCAGCATGATGCCAATGTACATGGCGCTGTAGATGAAGCTCAGACCAATGACCACGTTGTAGTCGTTGGACTGGATGGCCGTCACCAGCAGGCTGCCCACGCCGGGGATGGCGAAAATTTTCTCGACCACCAGCGAGCCAGTCATCAAATCAACGATGAGGGGGGCCAAAACCGTAATAATAGGAATGAGCGCATTGCGCAGGGCGTGGCGGAAGATCAGCGCCGGGCCGGAAATGCCCTTGCTCTCGGCCAGCAGCATATAGTCAGAGTCGAGGACTTCTATCATCTCGCTTCGGGTGAAGCGGGCGATGGATGCCATGGTGAACATGGACAGCGACACGCTGGGCAGGACACTCGAACCTAAGACATCCTTGGCGGAGAACAGCATCGGGAACCAGCGGAGCTTGAAGCCGAAGGTGTAGCTCAGGGCCAGTGCGAAAACGTAGGACGGCACCGACACGCCGATGACCGAGATAATGGTGGCGATGGTATCAAAAATGGTATCCCGCTTGAGGGCAGCCACAATGCCCAGCACAAGGCCCACCAAAGCGCCCAGCATAACAGCCATGCCGCCGATTTGAATCGAGATGGGCAGGCGGGACTGGATGAGCTGGGAGATAGGCGTATTTTTGGAGATGTTGTAGCTCACACCCAGATCGCCCCGGAGCATATTGCCCACGTAGCGGAAGAACTGGATGTAGATCGGCTGGTCAAGGCCGTATTTTGCATAGAGCGCGGCTCTCATATCGGCTGTCAGCTTTTCGTCGTTGAAGGGCGAGCCGGGCATCAGCTGCATCAGGATGAACAGCACCAGCAGGATGGCCAGCAGCGTAAACAGCGAGGTGAGGATACGCTTGAGCGTATATTTTTTCACGTCAGGTGAACCCCCTTTGGTTTTCCTATTCGTGGTCAGTCGTGCGCAGGCCGCGGACAGGTACAATGCCAAAAAGGCGCACAGTGGCTTTTGCGGGCCACTGTGCGGCCTTTGTTCAGCGTTTTTTCTTTAAGCGTTCTTTGCGGCCCGCTTGTACACACGGTTCAGAGCCACCGGGTGGAAATCCACGCCGGTAACGGCGCTGGAGATCATCTCGGCATTGCACTGGCCGTACAGCGGGAAGATGACTGCCTGCTCCAGAACGATGGCTTCTGCATCGTACAGAGCTGCCCAGCGGCCCTCGGGGTCGGTGCAGAGGTCGCCGGTGGTGCACTCTTCGATGATGGAGTCAAACTCGGCGTCGCTCCACAGACCGTAGTTGTTGGAGTTGCCGGTGACCCACATACCCAGGTAGGTCATGGGGTCAGCGTAGTCGGGACCCCAGCGGGTCAGGCCCAGCTGGAAGTTACCGTCCTGCATATCCTGCACGCGCTGCTTCTTGGGCTCGACGGTCAGGTTCACGGTCAGGCCGGGGAGAGTGGTCTCGAGCTGCTCCTTGACGACCTGTGCCACCTTCTGAGGTGCATCGTCGGCATCAACGATCATGTCGAAGGAGAAGCTGTCCTTGCCCAGCTCGCTCTTGGCGGTCTCGTAATACTCGGCTGCCTTGGCTGCATCGAATGCGCAGGAATCAGCAAACTTGGTCTGGTCGGCGCTGAAATCGCTGCCGTCCGGGCCGGTGGCGAACTGAGGAGGCACGGCGGTGTAGCAGGGAGCAGAGCCGTCCTTCAGGACGTCGCCGGTGATGGCGTCGCGGTCCAGAGCAAAGGTCATAGCCTTGCGCAGGTTCTCGTTTGCCAGTTCAGGCACCGCATCGATGTTGGGGCTGATGTACCACAGGTAGCCGGCGCCCACGCTGGTAAACTGGGGGTCGTCCTTGACCTGATCCACCTGCTCACCGTTCAGCAGGGTCAGATCCAGTGCGCCGGTCTGGAAGCTCATCAGAGCCTGCTGGCTGTCCTTGATGACCTGATAGGCCAGACCATCCAGAGCGATGTTTGCAGCGTCGTAGTAGTCGGGGTTCTTGGTCATCTCGAATGCGGTAGCAGCGGGCTGGTAGTCGGTCATGATGAATGCACCGTTGGACAGGACGGTGTCGGGGCTGGTGCCGAAGGTATCCTTGCAGGTGTTGAAGAATGCCTCGTTGACAGGGTAGAAGGTGGGGAAGTACATCAGGCTCAGGAAGTAGCTGACAGGGACGTTCAGCTGAACTTCGAGGGTCTTGTCATCCACTGCGGTCACGCCCAGATCCGTGACGGGCTTCTCACCGGCAATGATCTCTGCGGCGTTGACCACCTGGCCGATGTCAGACAGCATATAGGAATACTCGGAAGCATTGGCAGGATCAACAGCACGCTGCCAGCCGAACACGAAGTCGGCTGCGGTGACGGCGTCACCGTTGGACCACTTTGCATCGCGCAGGTGGAAGGTATAAGTCTTGCCGTCCTCGCTGATGTCGTAGGTCTCGGCGAGGGCCGGGACAGCTGCGCCGTCGGCGTCCATCTGCATCAGACCGTCGGTGTAGTCGGCGATGACCTCAAAGGAGGTGCCGTCGGTGGCGATCTGCGGGTCCAGAGACTGGACTTCAGTCTCCAGCATGATGTTCAGGGTGCCGCCTGCGGCAGTGCCAGCTGCGCTGGAAGCACCGGTGGAGGCAGCGGTAGACGCTGCCGTGGAGCTGGAGCCGCCGCAGGCCGTCAGGGCCAGAGCTGCTGCGGATACGCCTGCTGCTGCCAGAAAGCTGCGGCGCGAAATACGACGATCGAATCTCATAATATCTTTTCCCCTCTCTAACACCGCTTTAACGTATTAAAGCGACTGTTTCTGAAAAATGCACAAGGTGTTCCGCTCCCCCTCTGGAGCTTTCTGCACACCCTTGTGCCTTGGCCGCATTATACATCGTCCACCGCCGAAAGAAAAGACTTTTTGCCAAATTTATACCCTCAACCCAACGATTTCTGTAGTTTGACCAACTACACGCCAAAATTCCGATTTGAATTTTGTATAGTTTTGCCCTTGATGTGTATTCATATGAAGTACAGTTCATGTGAAATAAGTATTACTTGTGCTTTTGCCGCGTACAGTTTCGTGCCACATCTTTCTTTTATAAAGAAAATAGCCCATTATGCTTTCTCGGCATAGCGGGCTGTCCGGACTTTATTTTACTTTATGTGCCTGAAGTTTTGTCTCAAAAGCACTTTGAAAAGTGCTCAGACTGCCTCGGCAGCAGGTACTTCGACCTCGCCATTGTACGAGCCATATCAGCAATGCTGGAAATGGGCGAAAGCAGGATGATGGCTTCCACCGGCAGACCGGCAGCAGCAAACAGAGCGGTAGCAGTGATGGTAGCCGTGCCAGGCACACCGACGGTACCGATGGAGACGACGACAGCCAGCACAACGAGGAAGGCGTACTGCACCGGGGTGTAATCAATGCCCAGCAGGTGGATGGTAAAGACAGCCAGCAGGGTGGGCCAGACACCGGCGCAGCCCGGCATACCGAGGTTTGCACCCAGACTTGCACCAAAGGCGGCGATGTCCTCGTTGACGCCCAGCTTCTTGGTCAGCTGGTTGACCGTGACAGGGATGGTGCCAACACTGCTCTGAGAAGTGAAGGCGACAGTGCCGGCGGGCCAGACGCCCTTGAAGAACTGGACAGGATCCAGCTTGCCGACGATCTTGATGAGTGTGCCCTCGACCACGAAGGCCTGAATCGCGCAGAGGACATAAGCCAGCACCAGAACGCTCAGCAGGGGGACGAGGTCGGCCGGAGAAGAGCGGCTGACGGCACGGGCGATGAGGGACAGGACGGCATACGGAGTGAAGGAGATGACATAGCTGACCACGCGGCCCATCACAACGTCACCGGCGTCGATAAACTTCTTGAAGGGGGCGACCTCCTCGGGCTTCTTGGCGGCAATCTTGTTGTAGCTGATAGCGACCAGAATGCAGAAGACCACGATAGGCACCACCTCGCCGTTTGCCCAGTGGGAAGCGAGGTTCTGGGGGAAGAGGCTGATAACCGTGTCCACAAAGGTGGGGACTTCCTTGGCGGTGTAGTCGGTGGCCAGCTCATACTTCACACCGTGGCCGACATTGGTCACGACACCAGCGATCAGGGTGATGAAGCTGGCGAAGAAGGTGTTCAGGACGAGGAAGAAAACAGTCTTGAGGCCGATGTTCTTCAGGCGGACGGAATTGCCCAGATTGGTGATGCTGGAAATGATGCTGAAGATCAGCAGCGGGATGACCACAGCCGAAACGACGTGGGCGTAGATGGTACCCACAGCGGCGACATAGGTGTGGTGGCCCTTGAACACGAGGCCCACGATGAGGCCGAGGCCCACAGCCAGAATGGTGCGCACGCCGAAGTCAACGTGCTTTTTCTTGTGCAGGTAATACAGCAGGGCAAAAAATACGGCAGTCAGAGCCAGTGCGGCCAGATCCAGAATTTCTACAGACATAAAACGGATTCTCCTTTATTTTTGAGTGTGATGTCGTTTTTGTCTGTCAACACATTCGCTCTCTCATGATGTTCCTCCCATTTGGCACAAACCTACCCTGTATGTATGTTTGTTCGGTTGCCGTGGAGTATACTACATACAAACCCTGTTGTCAAGTGAATTATGAAAAAATTTTGAATTTCACGTCGGAACGATATTCTCATTCGCTTACTCTTTCTTGTATGCGGCTTGACTTTTCATCTCAAACTGCATATAATAGAGTTGCAAACGAAAACAATGGTGTTCATTCGTATCACCAAGAGCAACAGGAAAACCCCTACGGTACCGTTCATACCGAAGGGGTTTTCTGCTCGCTAGGGGTTAGTGCTTGCCGGCCTTGAACTGTTCATCAAGCCACTTGCAAATGCAATGAGCTACCACATTTGCTGCGACGGACAGCGCAAACGAAAGCATTGTATTCATTTATATCACCTCCTCCCCCATTTTATGGAGTCGGATGGCCGACATCTACAGAATACCACAAGTTTCGCCATTTCGCAATGGATCCAATATGCCAAAAGAGCCGCTGTGCATACGCACAGCGGCTCTTGCTATCTTCCGATATTTTATTTTGCGTACTCGACGGCACGGCTCTCGCGGATGACATTGACCTTGATCTGGCCAGGGTAATCCAGCGTGTCCTCGATCTTCTTTGCGATGGAGCGGGCCAGCAGGATGACCTGATCGTCGCTGATGACATCGGGCTTGACCATGATGCGCACTTCGCGGCCAGCCTGCACGGCGAATGCCTGCTCGACGCCCTCAAAGCTGGAAGAGATCTCCTCCAGATTCTCCAGACGCTTCACATAGCTCTCGACATTCTCGCGGCGGGCGCCCGGACGGGCAGCGCTGATGGCGTCGCAGGCCTGAATGATGAAGGCCAGCGGAGTCTTGGGCTCCACATCGCCGTGATGGGCCTCGATGGCGTGGATGACCTGGGTATTTTCCTTGTACTTGCGGCAGATGTCCACACCGATCTGGACATGGCTGCCCTCGATCTCATGGTCAAGAGCCTTGCCGATGTCATGCAGCAGACCGGCACGGCGTGCCAGCGTGACGTTCACACCCATCTCGCCTGCCAGCAGGCCAGCCAGCCAGGCCACTTCCATGCTGTGGGTCAGAGCGTTCTGGCCAAAGCTGGTGCGGTACTTCAGGCGGCCGATGAGCTTGATGAGGTCGGGGTGCAGGCCGTGGATGCCCAGCTCCATAACAGCGCGCTCGCCCTCCCGCTTCATCTGCAGCTCGAGGTCGTGGCGGCACTTTTCCACCGTCTCCTCGATGCGGGCGGGGTGGATGCGGCCATCGCCGATAAGGCGCTCCAGCGTCATGCGGGCCACCTCGCGGCGGGTCTGGTCGAAGGAGGACAGGGTAATAGCCTCCGGGGTATCATCAATGATAAGGTCAACGCCGGTCGCAGTCTCAAGGGCGCGGATATTGCGGCCCTCACGGCCGATGATGCGGCCCTTCATCTCGTCGCTGGGCAGCGGGACGACGCTGACGGTGGTCTCGCTGCAGTGGTCAGCAGCACAGCGGCTGATGGCCTGGCCGATGAGGTTGCGGGCGATACCGTCGCAGTTCTCCTTCAAATCGGTCTCGTAGGCGGCCACGCGGATGGCCTTCTCGTGGGTCAGCTCCTCGTCCACCTTGTGCAGCAGCACTTCGCGGGCGTCCTCCTGGCTCAGGCCGGCCAGCGTTTCCAGACGCTCCATCTCCTTGGCGCGCAGGGCATCGACCTCGGCCAGATGGGCCTCGGCCTCCTCGTGCTTCTTTTTCAGCTCTTCCTCGCGCTTTTCCAGAGCCTCGGTCTTGCGGTCGAGGTTCTCTTCCTTCTGCTGCAGGCGGTTTTCCTGCCGCTGCAGGTCGGCTCTGCGCGACTTCTCTTCCTTCTCGTACTCGCTGCGGTTCTTCAAAATCTCTTCTTTGGCTTCCAGCAGTGCCTCTTTCTTCTTGGTCTCGGCGCTCTTGATGGCCTCGTTGATGATGCGCTTTCCCTCTTCTTCCGCGCTTGAGATTTCCTTTTCAGAAACGGTTTTCCGGTAGCGAATACCGAGGAAGAAGCAGATCACGCCGCCAACTGCCAGCCCGATCAGGGCGGCACCGACGTTTCCAATCACGGTATCTTCTCCTCCTGTGTCCGGTATCCTGTACGCTTTGGGTTTTATATGCAGGCCGCATGGGCCGCATGGGCAGAAAACAATCGGAAGGCCCCCTGTTGCCTGCCGACAATTATCCGTTTTTAGTTTAATCGTTCTGCCCTCTTCTGTCAAGGCAAATCTGTATATTTACCCAAATTCCGCCGAACGCTTTTGGAGTTTTTTACGAGGTCTGTCAGGTGTACCCC
>OGUK01001707.1_pt1 | contig 13506 bp, 10 predicted proteins | sample 1553151 | NCBI WGS metagenome assembly OGUK01 (sample SAMEA2580208, study PRJEB22360) | human gut metagenome | biome: human gut; feature: human-associated habitat; material: faeces | place: Denmark | collected 2008/2010
GACTCGGCGGCCTCGCATATCTCGGTCTTCAGCTGCAGGTTGTGCTCCATCTCGGTCTTCACCCCGGCATAAAACTGCCGCTTGGCCTCGAAGAACCTGTCGCATGCCGTGCGGAAACGCTCGTAGATACGGTTGTTGTCCTTCTTGGGTGCGAAGCCGATGGTTTTCCAGGTCTTCTGGATCTCCAGCAGGCGGTCGCTCGCACGGTTCCACTCCTTGCGGGTCGTGAGCGGCTGCGCGGCCAGCTCCTCGGTGGCGGCACAAAGCTCCGTCTTGAGTTCGAGGTTTTTGACCTGCTCGCCCTTGAGCGATTCGAAATGCTCCTGATGCTGTTTGTTGATACGGCTCGACGCCGCCTTGAAGCGCTCCCAGAGCACCTCCTTATATTCATTGGCTACGGGGCCCGTCTCGCGCCACTCGTCATGCAGCTTCTGCAACTTGTGGAACGCCTCCACGACCGAAGGCTCCAGCACCAGCGCTTCGGCCTGCTCGCAGAGGGCGATCTTCTGCTCGTAGTTCTTCTTCAGGTCGAGGTCGCGCAGCTCCTTGTTGATTTTGATGAAGCTGTAAAAATTCTCGACATGCAGGTTGTAGGTCTCCCACAGGTCTTTGACGTTCTGCTGCGGCACGATGCCGGTCTCCTTCCAGCGCTGCTGCAATTCGCGGAACTTATTGAAGGTATGGTTGAGCGTCTCGTCCGAATTGACCAGTTCCTTGAGCTCCTCGATGATCCCGAGCTTGACCTGGAGGTTCTTCTCCTTCTCGGCCTCGAGGTTTGCGATGAACTCGTCGCGGCGATGGCGGTACTCCTTGAACAACTCCTTGAGCTGTACTTCGGCGCCGTCCACGGCCGGTGCGAAATCTTCTTCGCTGCCCCCCTCCTCGACGAACTTGCGGCGTGCGGCCTCGACCTCGGCGCGGCGGATGCGGTAGAAAGCGATCTTCAGCGCCTCCACATCCCGGCGGATCGACTGCACGGGCTGCTCTTCGAGCATACGCGTAAAGAGGGCTACCAGCTCTTCCTTGCCCTTCCCGGCAAACTTGTCCTCGGCGGACGGCGCTTCCTGGGCCAGTTGGTCGGCAGCGGCCTCTTCGGCCGTCTCGCCCTCCAGTTCCAGCCCGGCATCCTGCGCGGCGAGCGCCGCCTCCTCGTCCGCGAAATCCACTTCGGCACCGGCCGGCACGGCCTCCTCGCCGGATTCGGTCTCCACCGCCTCGGCAACGGGCTTGATACGGGCACGCTTCGCACGCGGCGCGGCCTCGGGTTCCGCCACGGGCTCCTCCGCCGCAGGCGCTTCAGCCACGGGCACCTCTGCCGCGGGCGTTCCCGCAACGGATTTTTCCGTCTCGGGTTCTTCTGCCGCGGGTGTTTCCACGACGGGTTCCGCCTCCGCTGCTGCGGAGGCCTCGGTTTCAGGGACTTCGGAAGTCACTTCGGAAGTTACGGTCTGCACATCTTCAGCAGCATCGCTGACTCGCTCCTCGGGAGCAGGAAGATTCGGATTTTCAGTAGCCATCTCAGTACACGTTTTTGATTTCCATATATACGGAAGTATATAAATCTCGCAAATATAACCATTTTTCCCGGGCTACCGAACGATTTAGCCGGAAATTTGCTAACTTCGCCCGAGATATGAGCGGCACGCAACCGCGCCCAATTGCCGCGTGCGATACAAAACCTGTCAACCGGAACCATGAGCCACCGCATCCTGCTTGTCGACGATGAAATCGACATCCTCGAATTCGTGAGGTACAACCTCCAGAAGGAGGGCTACGAAGTATTCACGGCGCAGAACGGCGCCGAGGCGCTGAAGGCCGCCGCCGAGTACCGTCCGCACCTGATCCTGCTGGACATGATGATGCCCGTCATGGACGGTGCGCAGACCTGCCGTGCCATCCGCCAGGATCCGCAGCTGCGCGACACGATGGTGGTATTTCTCTCGGCGCTGGGCGAGGAGGATCAGCAGCTTACGGGCTTCGGCGTCGGGGCGGACGACTACCTCACCAAGCCGATCAAGATGAAGCTGCTGGTCAGCCGCGTGCAGGCCATCCTCAAGCGGATCGACGCCGAAACCGCGCCGGCGGAACCTGCCGCGGCAGGTATCGCCGTCGACCGCGAGCGTTACACCGTGACGCGCGACGGCAACGAGATAGCCCTTCCGCGCAAGGAATTCGCGCTGCTCGACCTGCTCTATTCGTCGCCCGGGAAGCTCTTCTCGCGCGAGGAGATATATACGAAGATCTGGGGCACCGAGGTGGTCGTGGGCGACCGCACCATCGACGTGCACATCCGCAAACTGCGCCAGAAGATCGGCGACGAACGCATCGTCACCATCAAGGGCGTGGGCTACAAATTCGAACCCTGAGCCGGGCCATTCCCGGCGAATGAAACGCATATGGACGCACAGAACAAATACCGGCGCATCGTCATCAAGGTGGGCAGCAACGTGCTGACGCGCGACGACGGCCGTCCCGACACCACCCGCATCTCAGCCCTGGTCGACCAGGTGGCCCGGCTCCACCGCGCGGGCACCGAGGTCATCCTGGTTTCGTCGGGGGCCGTGGCCTCGGGGCACAGCATCCTCGGGCAACGCGCCGGGAAGCTCGATTCGGTCTCCGCACGGCAGCTCTTCTCCGCCGTGGGGCAGGTCAAGCTGCTCAACCGCTACTACGACCTCTTCAACGAATACGGCATCGTCTGCGGGCAGGTGCTCACCACCAAGGAGAGCCTCTCCACACGGCGGCAGTACCTCAACCAGCGCAACTGCATGGTGACGATGCTCGCCAACGGCGTGCTGCCGATCGTCAACGAGAACGACACCATCTCGGTCACCGAACTGATGTTCACCGACAACGACGAGCTCTCGGGGCTCGTCGCGGCCATGATGAACGCCGAGGCGCTCATTATCCTGAGCAACATCGACGGCATCTACGACGGCTCGCCCGCCGACCCCGCGTCGCAGGTCATCCGCCGCGTGAAACCCTCGGAAGACCTTTCGCAATACATCGACCCCGTACGCTCGTCGCGCGGCCGCGGCGGCATGGCCACCAAGAGCCGCGTCTCGTCGCGTGCGGCGGCCGAAGGCATCGAGGTCATCATCGCCAACGGCCGCCGCGACGGCATCCTCACCGACCTGGTGCTGACCGGCGAAGAGGTGCCCTGCACCCGCTTCGAACCGGCTCCGAGGGCAGCCTCGGGCGTCAAGAAATGGATCGCCAGCAGCGAAGGCTTCGCCAAGGGCATCCTGCGCATCGACCAGGGCGCCGCCGCAGCCGTCCGCGCCAGCAAGGCCGCCAGCATCCTCGCCGTGGGCGTCACAGCCGTCGAAGGCGATTTCGAACGCGACGACCTGGTGCGCATCCTCTCGCCCGACGGGGCACAGCTGGCCGTGGGACGCATCTCGTGCGACAGCGCCACCGCCCGCCGCAATATCGGACGCAAAGGGCTCAAGCCCCTCGTCCACTGCGATTACCTCTACCTGGAATAAACGATTATGGACTACGAATCCCTGTTCAAGGCCGCCCGGAAGGCCGGGACGGCGCTGGCCGACGTCGAACCCGAACGCCTCGGCCGCATCCTGCAACACGCCGCAAGGCTCCTGCGCGGGCATACGCCCGCATTGCTCGAAGCCAACGCCCGCGACATCGAGGCCATGCCCGCCTCGTCACCCATGCTCGACCGCCTGCGGCTGACCCCGGAGCGAATCGGCTCCATCGCCTCCGACATGGAAGCCGTATCGCACCTGCGCTCGCCTCAGGGCGAGGTACTGGCGCGCTGGACGCGCCCCAACGGCATGACCATCGTCAAGCGCCGCGTACCGTTCGGCGTGGTCGGCATGGTCTGCGAAGCCCGCCCCAATGTCACAGCCGACATCTTCGCCCTCTGCGTCAAGACGGGCAACGCCTGCGTCCTGAAAGGGGGCAGCGACGCCCGCCACTCCAACGAGGCGATCGCGGCGCTGCTGCACGAAGCACTCGCAGCCGAGGGCATCGACGAAAACACCTTCACGCTGCTCCCCGCGGGGCACGAAGCCGTGGGGGCGCTGCTGGGCGCCGTGGGCTATGTCGACGTAGTCATCCCGCGCGGCGGGGCGGGGCTGATCCGCTTCGTCCGCGAGAACGCCCGCATCCCGGTCATCGAAACGGGCGCCGGCATCGTCCACACCTATTTCGACATCGACGGCGACCTCGAAAAGGGGCGTGCCGTGGTCTGCAACGCCAAGACGCGCCGCGTGAGCGTCTGCAACGCCCTCGACTGCCTGGTCGTCCACCGCGGACGCCTCGCAGACCTGCCCGAGCTGTGCGCACCGCTGGCCGGGGCGCATGTGACGGTCTACGCCGACGAAGAGGCTTTCGCCGCCCTCGACGGGCACTACCCCGCCGGGTTGCTGGAACATGCCGCCGAAGAGCATTTCGGCACCGAGTTCCTCGACTACAAACTGGCCGTCAAGACCGTCGCGTCGCTCGACGGGGCACTGGCGCATATCGCCCGCTACTCGTCGCGCCACAGCGAGGCCATCGTCACCGAAAACAAGCAGGCCGCCACGCAGTTCACGCGCAGCGTCGACGCCGCCTGCGTCTACGTCAACGTCTCGACCGCCTTCACCGACGGCGGGCAGTTCGGCTTCGGCACCGAAGTGGGCATCTCGACGCAAAAACTCCACGCCCGCGGCCCGATGGGGCTGCCCGAACTCACGACCTACAAGTATATCGTCTCGGGCGACGGACAAATCCGCCAACCTTAAACCCCGATACGACAAAAAACCTCGAAAAAACGGCAGGAAAAATAACAATCCGTAAGCATTTTTTCTGTAAATTTGCATATCCTTAAAATTTGGTGTATATTTAACTTATGATTCGTGAACTTCTGGCCGTAGGATGCGGCGGTGCTGCCGGCAGCATCGTCCGTTACCTGCTTTCCGGCGGGATAATGGCGGGGCAGACGCTGCTGGGATTCCCGGCGGGTACGTTCACGGTCAATGCCGCGGGTTCGCTGCTGATCGGCATTCTGCTCGAAGCTACCAGCTCCGAGACACTCGGATGGCTGCTCATCGTGGGTTTCTGCGGCGGGTTCACCACTTTTTCGACCTTTTCGGCCGACGCGGTGCGCCTGCTGCGTGCGGAATGTTACACGGCGGCGGCGGCCTACGTGGGGCTGAGCGTGGCAGTATGCATTGTTTTTGCAGCCGCCGGCATGTGGATAGGAACGACATTTAGAAATTAACTATAAAGAGAAATGGTAATTTTGGTATTGAACTGCGGCAGCTCGTCGATCAAGTATCAGGTGATCGACATGGAAGCCGCATCGAGCAAACTGCTCGCGAAAGGAATCGTGGAACGCATCGGCCTGCCGGAAGGCGACCTCACCCATAAGCCCGTCGGCAAAGAACCGTTCGAGCTGCACCGTCCCATCCCCGACCACACCACCGGCATCAAGCTGGTGCTCGACGCACTGACCGACCCCGCACACGGCGTCATCGGCTCGCTCGACGAGGTGAAGGCCGTCGGCCACCGCGTGGCACACGGCGGCGAGTTCTTCCCCGAGAGCTGCATCGTGACCGAAGAGGTGAAATCCAAGATCCGTTCGCTGTTCGAAATCGCACCGCTGCACAACCCGGCCAACCTCGAAGGCGTGCTGTCGATCGAGAAAGTCCTGCCGGGCGTCCCGCAGGTCACCGTCTTCGACACCTCGTTCCACCAGACCATCCCGGCCGTAAACTACATGTACGCCCTGCCCCACGCCTATTACGACAAGTACCGCGTGCGCAAGTACGGCTTCCACGGCACCAGCCACAAATACGTGGCACAGACCGGCGCCCGGCTCGCGGGCCTCGACTTCGAGAATTCGAAGATCATCACCTGCCACATCGGCAACGGCGCATCGGTCACGGCCGTGCTCAACGGCAAGTCGCATGACACGTCGATGGGCTTCTCGCCCGTGGACGGGCTGGTGATGGGTACCCGCTGCGGCAACGTCGACCCCAGCGCCATCACCTTCATCGGCGAAAAGGAGAGCATGTCCTACGCCGAGGTGAACGAGATGATGAACAAGAAATCGGGCGTTTTGGGGCTCACCGACCTTTCGAGCGACATGCGCGACATCGACCGCGCCTACGACGAAGGGAACCCCCGCGCCATCCTCGCCCGCGACATGCACTACGGGCGCATCCGCAAATTCGTCGGGGAGTATGCCGCCGAAATGGGCGGCGTCGACCTGATCGTCTTCACGGGCGGCGTGGGCGAGAATTCGTGCGAGATGCGCGAGACGGTCTGCACGGGGCTCGAATTCATGGGCGTCGAGTTCGACCGCGCAGCCAACAAGGGCGCCCGCGGCGTGGACAAAATCCTTTCGAAACCCTCCTCGCGGGTCAAGGTCGCCGTCATCGCCACCGACGAGGAACTGGTCATCGCCACCGACACGTACAATCTGGTAAAATAAATAAAAGCAAAACACCACAATGATCCAACATCTTACAGAAATCGTCGACGAGGCGAGAAAAAGGGGTAAAAAACGGCTGGCCGTAGCCTACGGCCAGGATTCGCATACGCTGGAAGCCGTCTACGAAGCCTACAAGGAAGGTATCGTGGAGCCCACGCTGTTCGGTGAGAAGAAAGTCATCGAGCAGGTATGCGCCGAAAACGACATCGACATCAAGGCATTCAACATCGTCGACGAGGCCAGCGACGTGAAATGCGTGCAGCAGGCCGTGGCCGCCGTCGTGGCGGGCAACGCCGACGTGCTGATGAAGGGACTGGTCTCGACCGACAAATACATGCGCGGCATCCTCAATAAGGAAGCCGGATTGTTCCCCCCGAAGGGCGTGCTGAGCCACGTGTCGATCGTCGAGATGCCCTGCTACCACAAGTTGCTCGTCATCTCCGACGTCGCGGTCATCCCGCTGCCCGATTTCAAACAGAAGATCAAGCAGATCGGATACCTGGCCAACGTTGCCAGCCTGCTGGGCATCGAAACCCCCAAGATTGCCTGCATCGCCCCCTCCGAGCAGTTGCTTCCCAGCGTCATTTCGTCGACCGAAGGCGCCCTGCTGGCCAAAATGGGCGACCGCGGACAGCTGGGCAACGTCATCATCGACGGCCCCCTGTCGCTCGACGTAGCACTCTACAAGGATGTCGCCGAGCACAAGAAGGTCAAAGGCTCGTCCGTAGCGGGCGACCCCGACTGCCTGCTCTTCCCCAACCTGGAGTCGGCCAACGTCTTCTTCAAGTCGGTAACGCACCTCTGCGGTGGCGAACTGGCTGCCATGGTCGCAGGCACGAAAGTACCCTGCGTGCTGACTTCGCGCGGCGACACGAGCAAGACCAAGCTCTACTCGATAGCCCTGGCCTGCCTGGCCGTAAAACAATAGGCACACACCTACACCAACCTACCAACTACTAACCGGAACCGAATTTATGGGCTTCAAAATCTTAGCGATAAATCCCGGCTCTACTTCCACCAAGGTCGCCCTCTATGACGAGGAGCGTCCTTCGCTGGATCTGACCCTGCGCCACACGGCCGAACAGATCGCACGTTACACCAACATCATCGACCAGTTGGGCTGGCGCCGGGAAATGATCCTCACGGCGCTGTCCGAACACGGGTTCGACATCATGCAGTTGTCGGCCGTCATCGGCCGCGGCGGGCTCGTACGCCCCATCCCGGCCGGCGTATACGAAGTCAACGAAGCCATGCGGCGCGACCTAACGAACGCCACGATGGAACACGCCTCGAACCTCGGCGGGTTACTGGCCGCCGAGATCGCCGCCATGGCGGGTGTCAAAGCCTACATCGCCGACCCGGTGGTCGTCGACGAGATGGAGGATGTGGCACGCCTGAGCGGCCATCCCGACTGCCCGCGCAAGTCGATCTTCCACGCACTCAACCAGAAAGCCACGGCACGCCTGCACTGCGACCGCATCGGCATCGTCTACGAAAAGGCGAACCTGGTGGTCGCGCACCTGGGCGGGGGCATCTCCGTCGCCGCGCACAAACAGGGACGTGTCGTCGACGTCAACAACGCGCTCGACGGCGACGGTCCCTTCGCCCCCGAGCGGGCGGGCAGCCTGCCTGCGGGCGAATTCGCCGACCTCTGCTTCTCGGGGCGTTACACGCGCCGCGAAGTCCAGAAAATGCTGGCCGGCCAAGGCGGGCTCGTCGCGCACCTGGGCACCAATTCCATGATGCAGGTCTCGGAGCGTATCGCGCAGGGCGACGAAAAAGCCCGGCTCGTGGCCGAGGCCATGTGCTACGGCATCTCGAAGCAGATCGGCGCCATGGCCGCCGCCATGTGCGGCCGGGTCGACGCCGTCATCCTCACCGGGGGCATCGCCCACAACGAGTTCGTCGTGCGGTACATCGAACAGCACTGCTCGTTCATCGCCCCCGTTTCGGTCTACCCCGGCGAGAACGAACTCGAATCGCTGGTCGCCAACGCACTGGTCGTCCTGCGCGGCACCATCGTCCCGAAGGTCTACGCCTGACGGGCAAAGGAGCTGCGCACGCGAGGGAGCCGCCCATGCGGCAGCGACCGCCAAGGCAGCAACTCCCGGACACCGCATACGCCGTGCAAAACGGCGAACCGCGCCGTAAACGGAACCGCGCGTCAAACAGCAACCGGGCTGCAAAACATAACCGCGCACCAAAGAACCTCACTGGCAAACAGGGAACACACTGCCAAACAGGTACCGCGCCGCAAAAGAAACGCCCGCCGGATATTGATCCGGCGGACGTTTTTCCTATATATCCCGTAGCGACGACCAGCCCTGGCTGCCACCCCGGCAGCCGGCCTATTTGCGGATGAACTGGCGCCTGGCCAGTGCGACCACCTCGCGGAAGGCCTCGAGCCGGAACAGTGCAGAAAGCAGGACGTAGCTGCCCACACCCGCGGCCACTTCGGCCAGCAGCCGCAACAACGCATTGCCCGGCACCGCCAGTGCCGTAAGCCGCACGACGGCGTACATCGCCCCGGCCACGAGCAGCGTCGGCAATACCGTGCGCACAAAGCGTCCTGCGCCGAACGACGTGAAACGGGTCGTGGCGAAGAAGTTGATCGCCATCTCGCAGAAGGCGATCACCACCAGCCCCCAGATGACGGCCTGGACGCTGACCGGAATCGTCACAGCGAACACCACCGACATCATCACTTTCTTGGCGACCTCCAGTTTTACGATCAGCGCACCGCCGCTCTTGACCTTCAATACATTGTAGGCCACCAGCCCCAGCGGGTAAAAAAGCCCGGCCAGGCATACCGCTTCGAAATAAGGCACCGTCGCCATCCACTCCCCTCCCAGGAAGACGGCGAACATGTCCTCGGCGATGGCCGACAGACCGAGCATCACGGGGAACATGGCATAGGCCACGACCATGACGATCTGCCGGTAACTTTCGGCCAGTTTCGGCGCGTCGTCCTTGATCTTGGCCAGCGCCGGGAATGTCACGCTCTGCACGGCCTGCATGGCCGAAGTCGCCGGCTGGTCTTTCAGCTTGACGGCCTGTTCGTACGAGCCGAGTGTCTCCTGCGGATAGAGTTTCCCGAGAAATATCTGGGGCACCTTGTTATAGAGGGTCGAGATGAAATCGGTAGCCAGCAGGCTGAAACTGTACGGCGCCATTTCGCGCAGCGGCCGCCGGCTGCACTTCCCGCAGGGACGCCAGTCGCTCAGCCACCACAACAGCAAGGCCCGCACGGAGGCCTGCAATACGCGCTGCACCACGATGCACCAGATCCCGAACCCGGCCAATGCGAGGCCGATGGCCACCATCCCGGCGATGAACCACGAGGCGAAGGTGACCTTCGAGAGCAGTGCGAAGCGGAATGTCCGGACAAAAATCGTATTCTGGATCGCACATGCGGCGCTCAGCGGCAGTTGGAGGAAGAATACCGGTGCTATCCGCGTGATTTCCGGCATGTCGTAGAACCGCGCGATGCTCCCCGCCAGCGCTACCAGCACCCCGTAAAGCACGAGCGCAACCCCGACGTTGAAGGCGAAGACCGATTTGTAATCGTCGGCCGTAGGTGTCCCCTTGCGGATCAGCGCCTGCGAAAAGCCGCTGTCGGCAATCACAATCGCTACGGCAAGGAAGGCCGTCGGGATCGCGATCACACCCATGATGGCGGGGTTCAGCAGCCGCAGGATCGTAAGGCTCACGGCCAGCTGGAGAAGCATCGTACCGACTTTCTCGGCCATGCTCCACGCCACGCCGCTGGCTACCTTATCCCTGAGCTGCCCGTCCACCGCCTAAGATTTTTGCGCGGCAACGATCTCTTCGTTACGCTTGCGGATATTGAGGACATTGGCGATCTCGACGTACGACGCACCGCCGTCGGGGCCGAAACTGCCGCCCACGATTGCCAGCAGGTCTTGCCCGTCGAGCTTCTGGTGCTGTTCGATGACCTCCAGCGCGTCGATCAGGAAGTGGTACCTGTCCTTCAGCTCCTGGTTGCGCAGGATCGGCACCACGCCGTACGACAGGGCCAGGATACGCTGCGCATGCAGCTGATAGCATACGGCCATCACGGTTTTCTGCCCGCGGAATGCCGCCAGATAACGGCCCGTACGGCCGGTCTTGGTGTCGAGCACCACATATTTTATCGGCAGGTTGGTCGAGGCACGCACGGCCGAACGTGCCAGCTGCGCCGTGATCTCGTGGTTCACCGAGACCATGTCCATGTCGATCATCGGTTTGAAATGCGTCTCGTCGCGTTCGATCTCGCGGGCGATGCGGGCCATCGTTTCCACCGATTCCACGGGGAAGTCGCCCATCGCCGTCTCGTCGCTCAGCATCACGGCGTCCACGCGCTCGTAAATGGCACTCGCCACGTCGCTCACCTCGGCGCGCGTCGGACGCGGGCTCTTGACCATCGAATAGAGCATCTGAGTGGCGATAATCACCGGACGCTTGGCGCAAATGCACTTCTCGACGATGCGCCGCTGGGTATTGGGAATCGCCTCGGCGGGAAGCTCCACGCCCAGGTCGCCGCGCGCCACCATGATGCCGTACGACGCTTCGATGATCTCGTCGATGTTGTCGAGCCCTTCGCGGTTCTCGATCTTCGAGATGATCTTGATCTTGCTGCCGTGGGCATCGAGGATGTCCTGCACGGCCTTGATATCCCTGGCGCTGCGCACGAACGAATGTGCGATAAAATCCACGTCGTTCTTCACGGCCCACTCGATAAACCGGCGGTCTTTCTCCGTCACCGAAGGCAGGTTGATCGACACCGACGGCACGTTGACGCTCTTGCGCGAACGCATGGCGCCGCCCACGACGAATTCGCAGGTCAGCTCCTCGGCGGTCTTTTCCACAACACGGATCTCCAGCTCGCCGTCGGCGATTAGCATCCGCGCCCCGACGGGAATGTCATCCACGATGTTCGGCACGTTCATGTAGACCACCTTGCGGGTTGTCTTGTCGCTGCCGTCCGAGCCGCGCACGGCAACACGGTCGCCCACCCTGAAATTGATGCTGTTACCGTATTCGTCGGCAATCGTCGTGACACGGATTTCGGGGCCCTTCGTATCTATCATGATCGGGATGGCCGGGTTAACGCGGTGTACGGTCTCGACAATATGCGTAGCGCCCTCTTCCGAGACATGCGCCGAATTGACGCGCACCACGTCCATACCGGCATCGAAAAGGTCTTTCACAAACTCTTCGGTGCAACGGAAATCCGACATTGTTGCGACGATCTTGGTTTTTTTCATTCTATACATAAAAGTATGATGCTAAAATATTAGTATTTCGACATTTCACGTTACGCCCGGTGCCCGCTCCTGCACACGCTCCGCGCGAACAGCCCCGGGGAACTTCCGCACGCCCTCCCGTACCGGGCCGGGGAATGGGCCGCTCCGGGAACCCGGGGCTTACTCCCTGCCGCGGAGCAACAGGGCCTCGACGCCCAGCCGGTAGGAATCCAGCCCGAAACCCATGATCGAGCCCACGGCCACGGGAGCCAGGAGCGAGACGTGGCGGAACTCCTCTCGCGCGAGGATCGACGAGATGTGCACCTCGACGACCGGCACCGACACCGCCGACACCGCATCGCGCAGCGCCACCGACGTATGGGTATATCCGCCGGCATTGAGCACCACACCGTCGTAGGTACCGTCGGCCTGCTGTACGGCGTCGATCAGCTCGCCTTCGAGGTTGGACTGGAAATAACCGAACCCGACGGCCGGATAGAGTGCTTCGAGCTCCCCGAAAAAGGTTTCGAAAGTCCGGGTGCCGTAGACCCCGGTATCGCGCCGCCCCTGCAAATTGAGGTTCGGGCCGTTGAGAATCAATATCTTCATCTTCGAGACTGTTTGACACGCACGGCATACCCGGCGCAATCCGCAGGCAAAGATAGTGATTTTAAAGAATTTTTAATACCTTTGTTCGACATCGCCCGTTAAATAATGATTTCAAACGCCGCCCACGCCCCTGCCGCGGTTCGCACAGGCTTCGTTCCCGTCCCCAGGCGGGGACTCCGCCCCCGGGGCGGCAGCCGCACGTGAAAAACCCGAAAACCCGCACCGGCCGGCGGGGCGCCGCGGCCGGACACACCCGAGAACCATGACCGAATTCGGATTCATAGACCACATAAAAGAACTCTTCGCCGCCCTGCCCGACAACGGGTTCGAAGGGATCGGCGACGATTGCGCCGTGCTCCCCGTCGGGGAGGGCGAATCGCTGGTCTTCACGACCGACATGCTCGCCGAAGGCGTCCATTTCCTGCGTTCCGCAACTTCGCCCCGCGAACTGGGGCGCAAATCCCTTGCCGTAAACCTGAGCGACGTCGCTTCGATGGGCGCCCGCCCGGTGGCCACCCTGCTGTCACTGTCGCTCCCGACCGACACGGCCGGCACATGGGCCGAAGAGTTCATGCTCGGCTACCGGGAACTCTCCGAAGCGTTCGGCGTCACGCTCGCCGGGGGCGACACGACCCGCTCGGCGGCAGGCATCACGATCAATGTCACGGCCATCGGCCGCATCGCCGACGCACACATCAAGCGCCGCAGCGGGGCACGCCCCGGCGACGCGATACTCGTCGCCGGAGAACTCGGACTTTCGGGCGCCGGGCTGCGCGACATCCTCGCCGGGCGCTACGACACCCCCGCCGCCGCAGCCCACCGCAACCCGCAGCCCCAAGTGGCCGAAGGCATCTGGCTCGGCGCACGCTCCGAAGTACACGCCATGATGGACCTCTCGGACGGGCTGGCCTCGGACATCCGCCACATCATGGAGCGTTCGGGGGTAGGCGCCGCGATCGACATCCGCCGTATCCCCCTCGCCCAAGGGGCAGACGTCGAAACAGCCGCCTGCGGGGGCGAGGATTACAAGCTCCTGCTCACGGCCGACACGGCGGGGCGCCGGAGCGCCCCCCCCCGCCCGCCCCCCCCCCCGCCCCGCCACAAAAAGCGAACCTTCCAGCGCGTAATTTCCCCTTCCGTCCAGCCCCCACGCCACGGTGGTGACCAGCCCGTTTTGGGAGAATACCGGCTTCTCGCCGGTGTTCATCAGCA
>OGUK01001713.1_pt1 | contig 13439 bp, 14 predicted proteins | sample 1553151 | NCBI WGS metagenome assembly OGUK01 (sample SAMEA2580208, study PRJEB22360) | human gut metagenome | biome: human gut; feature: human-associated habitat; material: faeces | place: Denmark | collected 2008/2010
AAACGGCTACGGCAGCCAAAATGGAACCGTCAATCGTTTCTATTGTTTCAATATTATCAAAGTTTACAATTTCCACATAATCAATTTGGGCAAGTGGCTCCGACTCAATGATTTCCGTAATTGCCTGTTTCACGGTGGCAGCACTTTTTTCGCCGGCTTTCACTAATTCCTCACCACGAAGTAATCCTTTATGAAGAATAACAGCGGCTTTTCTCTCCTCCTTTGAGAGATAAGTGTTTCTCGAACTTTTTGCAAGACCGTCATCTTCACGGATAATCGGGCAGCCAATGACTTCGAGATTAAAATTCAAATCTCTTACCATACGGCGGATGACTGCTAACTGCTGTGCATCCTTCTGTCCAAAGTAAGCGCGGTCCGGCTCTACAATGTTAAATAATTTTCCAACTACTGTGCAGACACCACGGAAATGTGTCGGTCTTGTTTTACCGCACAATCCCTTCGTAAGTCCATCCATGTCAATGAAACTGCAAAAATCGCTCTCATACATATTTTCCGGTTCCGGATGGAAAATAAGATTTGCACCGGCATTTTCACAAAGCGCCGCATCTCTTTCCAAATCTCTCGGATAGGTTGCCAAATCTTCATTTGGTCCAAACTGAATCGGATTTACAAAAACACTGACAACGACACGGTCATTCTGCGCAACTGCCTTGTCAATCAAACTTTTATGTCCCTCATGAAGATAACCCATTGTCGGAACAAGACCAACGGAAAGTCCTTCTTCTCTCCATTTCTTTACCTGTTTTCTTACTTCTTCTACGGTTGATACAATCTGCATTTTTTCTTCCTCCTAGTACAACTTCTCAATAATGTCATCATCTATTTTGTATTCATGCTCACTGGATGGGAAAGCGCCGCTCTGGATTTCTTCCATATATTTCTGGAATGCTTCTTTCATCACTTCTCCAATGTTTGCATAACGTTTTACAAATTTTGGTGTAAAATCAGAGAACATACCAAGCATATCCTGGTAAACAAGTACCTGGCCGTCACAGCCATTTCCGGCACCGATTCCAATTGTTGGAATATCTAACTTCTCGGTCACAAGATTGGCAAGTTTACTTGGAATTCCCTCAAGTACAACCGCAAATGCACCGGCTTCTTCGACAGCAAGTGCGTCCGCAATTAATTTCTTTGCTGCCTTTTCCGTCTTACCCTGAACTTTAAATCCACCAAAAGCGTTAATCGACTGTGGTGTCAGTCCAAGATGTGCACAGACCGGAATTCCGGCACCCACAATTGCCTGAATCTGTGGGCAGACTTCTTTTCCGCCTTCCAGTTTCACGGCTCCGGCACGTCCCTCTTTCATCAAACGTCCGGCATTGACAACCGCATCATAAACGGATGTCTGATACGACATAAACGGCATGTCCACAACAACAAGTGCGTTTTTTGCACCTCTTGCTACGGCTGCTCCATGGTGAATCATGTCTTCCATCGTCACTGAAATCGTATCCTCATAACCAAGAATTACATTTCCTAAAGAATCACCAACCAAAATTGTATTTACACCAGCTTCGTCTTCCAGTTTTGCTGTCGAATAATCATATGCGGTCAGCATTGAAATTTTTTCCCCTTTTTCCTTCATCTGCTGAATCGTTACTACTGTGTTTTTCATTTATTGTGTCCTCCTATTCCTGCACATATCATTTAATAACTGAATCATCGTTTGATAATCTCTCTCGGGATTTTTCCGTCCGGCAATCTCTAACACCATTTCACCAAGTCTTAGATAAACTTCTTTTTCTGCCTCAGTCAACACGGATAAATGCTTTTTCACCGTTTCGGTATCGCCTCTCTCAATCGGCCCGGTTAAGGCTTCTTCAGGCGATGAATGAAGCAGTGCTTTGATGTTATTTTGCACAAGCGGCGTTGTCAATTCCACCGCATCTTCCCTCGAAAATCCACAGTCCATAAGCATCTGAATGGACATCTCATACAAGCCAATCATCAAATTGCTTATCATCGATGCCGATGCATGGTACCTTGTTTTCTTCGCCGATTCCATGACGCATACTTTATTTCCCGCTTTTCGAAAAATGTCTCCGACAACGGACAAGGCATGAGAATCCCCTTCGGCGGTAAATATTACATGATTCAATTGTTCATATGATGTGAATTTGCTGCTGAACGCATACATAGGATGAAAGGATGCGGCAGATACTCCGTATTCCTCTCGATTTGAAAATAAATCGGATGATAATGAGCCACTAAAATGGCATACTATTTTATTTTGTATTGATTCTTTTTTCAGTTCGTTCCACACACTTTTCAACGCACCATCCGGCGTGGTAAGAAAAAGAATCGTGCTCTCTGCCACTAGTTCGGCCAGAGAATCATATGCTTTTGTGTTTGTAAAAGTCGCGGCCTCTTCCACGCTTTTTTTTGATTTACTACAGTACCCGGCAACCGAAAAATCATGCTTTTTCAGATATTTTCCAATCGAACAGCCAACCTTTCCGGCACCTATAATTCCTATCTTCATGTCATCACCTCCGTAGTCCGTGACAACACATTATCACCTGATGCAGTTTCCTATGAATACCGCTCATACGAGACAGAATAGCACAAATTGAGGGTTTTGTAAAGTGAGTATTTGTGAAGGGTTCGATGGTGTTTTTTTAGGGTTCCGTAAATTATCAAGAAAAGTTTGCATTTCGTAAGCGCTCCCGCTAAACAAACGCGTAGGGGTATCGGCATGCAAAATACGCAATGCCGGATACCCACGTGTTTGTACTCACGAAATTCAACCCTTTTCTACTGATTTACTGGAATTCTAAAAAGATTAGCATCGGACCTTTATACACAAGCACCTGATTTCTCCCCAAGCAGTTGCTGGTAGGTTTTGGGGATTTTGATAAGTCAGAAAAAAACTTTGTGACTTGTGGGTTTTGAGTACGTCGGTATGTGGCACTGGTAGTTTCAGTGCCCATACCGTTACGTACTCAATGAGCGAAAGCGCCCACGAGATGCAAAACTTTCTACTGAATTACGGAAAATAAAAAAATTGGCAGCACCCACGCCATGCAAACTTTTCGAATAAAATACGGAAACTAAAAAATTCCCACCCCCACGCCACAAACAAAATCTGTTAAAATTTTGACAAAAACCTAATTTTTTAGTATGATAAGGAGAAACAGTGAATAAAATGAAAGGGAGGATTCGAGACGATGTTGACGATTTTTTGGCTTGTACTGGTAGCCATTATGTTGGTAATTGAGATTTTTACACTGGGTCTTACGACAATTTGGTTTAGTCTTGGTGGTGTGGCAGCGGCAATTGCAGCAGGACTTAACAGCCCTTTGTGGTTACAGATTGTTTTGTTTGCCGGCGTGTCGGTTGTGGTTATGGTTTTAGTTCGTCCGTTTGCTGTAAAAGTGCTTGATAAAAGTCGTGTCAAGACCAATATCGATGAACTGCCGGGGCAGAAAGCGGAAGTCATCGAAACAATTGATAATGCAAAGGGAAGTGGCACGGTACGTCTTCGTGGTGTCGAATGGATGGCACGCAGTGTAGATGACACGGTGATTGAAGAGGGAAAGGTGGTAACGATTCAATCGGTTTCCGGTGTCAAGTTACTGGTAAAAGAGTGATAAAAACAGCGCAAAAGCGCGGAATGGAGGCATATTATGGGAAATGAAATGGAGATTAGCCTGGTACCAATTATTATTATTGTAATTGTAGCAATTTTGCTTTGTGTACTGGCATCTTGTATTAAAATTGTGCCACAGGCACAGGCGTTTATTGTTGAAAGACTGGGCGGTTATCAGTGCACTTGGTCGGTTGGACTGCATTTTAAGGTTCCGATTATTGACAAGGTAGCCAGAAAAGTTCTGTTAAAAGAGCAGGTGATGGATTTCCCGCCACAGCCGGTAATTACAAAGGATAATGTAACGATGCAGATTGACACCGTTGTATTTTTCCAGATTACGGATCCGAAGCTTTTTACGTACGGGGTGGAAAATCCGATTATGGCAATTGAAAATCTGACGGCGACTACACTTAGAAATATCATTGGTGATTTGGAATTAGACCAGACACTTACGTCACGTGAGACAATTAATACGCATATGCGTTCCAATCTGGACATTGCGACTGACCCGTGGGGAATCAAAGTAAACCGTGTGGAATTGAAAAACATCATTCCACCGAGAGAAATTCAGGACTCCATGGAGAAGCAGATGAAGGCGGAGCGTGAGAGACGTGAATCTATTCTTCGTGCGGAAGGTGAGAAGAAATCGACAGTCCTTGTAGCAGAAGGTAAAAAGGAGTCTGCGATTTTGGAAGCGGAAGCAGAAAAAGAAGCAGCAATCCTTCGTGCAGAAGCAAAGAAAGAAGCAATGATTCGCGAGGCAGAAGGTAAGGCTCAGGCGATTGCAGAGGTCCAGAAGGCCTGAAATACTTAAATGAAGCTGCACCGACGGAATCGGTTCTGACCTTGAAGAGTTTGGAAGCATTTGAAAAAGCAAGTGACGGCCAGGCAACCAAAATTATCATTCCATCGGAAATTCAGGGGATTGCAGGACTGGCAAAATCCGTGATTGAAACATGTAAAGAAAAATAACACAGAGAAAAGAGTGAAAAAAATGAATTTACAAGGAAGAAACTTTTTGACACTAAAGGATTTTACACCGGAAGAGATTCGCTATTTTCTGGATACAGCAAAAGAGTTGAAGGAAAAGAAGAAAAATCATGTTCCGATGAAAGAATTTGAGGGACGAAATATTGCCCTGATTTTTGAAAAAACAAGTACGAGAACACGCTGCTCGTTTGAAGTCGCAGCGCATGATTTGGGAATGGGTGTGACATACTTAGATCCAAGTGGTTCCCAGATTGGCAAGAAAGAAAGTATTGCGGATACGGCACGTGTGCTTGGACGTATGTTTGACGGTATTGAGTACCGTGGCTTTGGACAGGAAATTGTTGAAGAACTGGCAGAGTATGCCGGTGTGCCGGTTTGGAACGGATTGACGAATGAATATCATCCGACCCAGATGCTTGCTGACCTTCTTACCATTGAGGAGCAGTTTGGACATTTGGAAGGAATCCGTCTGACTTATATGGGAGATGCCCGTTATAACATGGGAAATTCTCTGATGATTGCGTGCAGCAAGATGGGAATGCATTTTACTGCCTGCGCACCAAAAGAATATTTTCCAAATAAAGAGCTGGTCGCTTTGTGTGAGAAATATGCCAAAGAAAGCGGTGGCAGCATTACTCTCACAGAAGATGTAAAAGCGGGCACAAAAGATGCAGATGTTCTTTATACCGACGTATGGGTTTCTATGGGCGAGCCGGATGAAGTCTGGAAAGAGAGAATTGAGGCATTAAGTCCTTATCAGATTAACAAAGCGGCAATGGATAATGCAAAAGAAAATGCTGTATTTATGCATTGTCTGCCGGCATTCCATGATTTGAAAACTAAGATTGGAAAAGAAATCCATGAAAAATATGGATTGACGGAAATGGAAGTAACAGATGAAGTGTTTGAAAAATATGCTGACGTGGTATTTCGCGAGGCAGAAAACCGCATGCACACAATTAAAGCGGTTATGTATGTGACACTTCCAAGGTAAAGCAACGAAAGGAGCCAATATGAGCAATAACTTAAACGCCGGATATCGAAATGAGTGGTTACATAAGATGGCATCGGTGTGTGAAGCGAGCAGCACCATTGACTCTACTCTTTATGAAAAATATGAAGTAAAGCGCGGACTCCGTGATTTGAATGGACGTGGTGTATTGACCGGCCTCACAGAAATTTCAGAGATTCAATCAACAAAAATTTCCGATGGGGTACAAGTTCCCTGCGATGGTAAATTATTTTATCAAGGCATTGATATTGAGGAGATCGTGGATGGGTTTCTATCTGAAAAAAGGTTTGGATATGAGGAAGTTGTGTATCTTCTGATTTTTGGAAAACTGCCGAATGAATCTGAACTGGAAGAACTCAAGGACATGTTAGCCAATTATCGTCAGAGTCTGCCAACCAGCTTTGTACGTGATATTATTATGAAAGCACCAAGTGTTGACCTTATGAATACACTCGGACGAAGCGTTCTTACGTTATATTCTTATGACGACAGAGCAGACGATATTACTACGGAAAATGTGCTGCGCCAGTGTTTGCAGTTAGTCGCACTGTTTCCGATGTTTGCGGTATATGGTTATCAGGCGGCATGCTATTTCCATGAAGGAACCAGTTTCTTTCTGCATCCGCCAAAAGCGGAGTATTCGACCGCAGAAAATATTCTGCATATGCTTCGCCCGGACAGCAAATTTTCACCGTTAGAGGCAAAAATTTTAGACATTGCCCTCGTGCTTCATGCAGAGCATGGCGGCGGTAATAACTCGACATTTACGGACCATGTAGTAACCTCATCCGGAACCGATACCTATGCGGCAATTTCGGCAGCACTCGGTTCGTTGAAAGGACCAAGACATGGTGGAGCAAATAAAAAAGTATCGCAGATGTTTGACGATATGAAAAAGAAAGTCAAAAACTGGGAAGATGAGGACGAAGTAGAATCGTATCTGATTGCCCTTCTGAATCAGCAGGCATTTGACCGTGCCGGTTTGATTTACGGTATGGGACACGCGGTGTACTCAATTTCTGACCCACGTGCGAGAACGTTCCGCAAATTTGTCCAGAAACTTGCCGATGAAAAGGGGCTTCAGAAAGAATTTGCCCTTTACAATCTGGTCGAAAAACTGGCACCAAAAGTGATTGCGAATGAGCGTCATATTTATAAAGGTGTTAGTGCCAATATTGATTTTTACAGCGGACTTGTATATAGCATGTTGGGGATTCCGCATGAGCTCTATACGCCGATTTTCGCAATTGGACGTATCGCCGGCTGGAGTGCGCACCGTTTAGAGGAACTTGTCAATGCCGGGAAAATCATTCGTCCGGCTTATAAAGCAGTGGCAAAACATAAACCATATACACCGTTAAGTGAACGGGATTAGGAGGTTTTCCATGCAGGAAGAACAGATTTTGTGCGCGTGCAGTGCCTATGAGCAGAAATATTATTTAAATCCGCGTTATGCATCGCTTCCATCCGCGATTCAGGATGAACTGCAGATTATGGCGGTGACGATGACGGAAGATGTCGGCGGTGTATTTACCATGGAATTTGATGAAGATGGCTCCCTTTATATGTCTACTACGGCAAAGGAAAATGATTTTTTCTATGATGAAATCGGAAGCCATTTGAAAATTAAGCAATACCGTGTAAAATACGCAGAACTTTTAGAAAATTTAGAGACTTACTATAAAACATTTTTTATTGACGGAGTGAACGAATGAAATCATTTACTCTGAATGGGGGCTATTATGTTACTGGCGATTGATATCGGAAATACAAATTTGACATTTGGACTTTTTCAAGGAGATAAAATTCTGCATAAGTTCCGGCTGACAACCAGTCTGCCGAGAACTTCGGATGAGTTTGGTGTCCAGATTGTGGAGCAGTTATCTCACAAAGATGTGTCGGCAGACGACGTTGAGGATGTCATTATCTGCTCCGTTGTGCCAAAGATTATGTATTCTCTGACAAGCGGTGTAAAAAAATATCTTGACTGTGATCCGATGATTGTGGGAAATGGAACAAAATCGGGTATCCGTATTGCAACGACAAATCCGATGGAAATCGGAGCAGACCGTGTCGTGGATGCGGTCGGTGCTTACTTTTTGTATGGCGGGCCGGTGTTTGTCATTGATTACGGCACGGCTACGACATATGATTTGGTGACGGAAGACGGTGCATTTGTTGCAGGTGTCACGGCACCCGGTATAAGAATCAGTGCGAAAGCACTTTGGAGCAATGCAGCAAAACTTCCGGAAATTGAAATTATAAAACCGGAGTCGATTATGGCGAAAACCACGATTACAAGTATGCAGGCAGGACTTGTGTATGGAACGATTGGACAGGCGGAATATATCATTGACAAGTTCCGTGAAGAATCGGGTTATCAGACTATGAAAGTTGTGGCAACCGGCGGGCTCGGACGCATTATTTCAGAGGGCACCGATAAGATTGATATTTATGATTCAGAGCTGACCTTACAGGGCATGCGTCTGATTTATGAGAGGACGAAAAAGAGTGAAGATGGGAAGTAACAAACTGAAAATCGGCAATGTAAGTTTAGATGGCAATATTGTATTAGCACCAATGGCAGGGGTTACGGCCCTGCCATTTCGTCTGCTTTGCAAAGAGCAGGGAGCGGATTTAATCTGCACAGAAATGGTGAGTGCAAAAGGCATTTTTTATAATAATAAAAATACCGAGGATTTGCTTCGGATTGATGACAGGGAACGCCCGGTATCGCTGCAGTTATTTGGCTCAGACCCGGATATTATCAGTGAGATGGCAAAAAAAATTGAGCATCGGAATTTTGATATCTTAGATATTAATATGGGGTGTCCTGTGCCAAAGGTTGTAAATAATGGCGAGGGTTCCGCTCTCCTTAAAAACATTCCGCTTGCGGCAAAAATTATTGAGAAAACGGTAAAAGCGATTGACAAACCGGTGACGGTGAAATTTCGCAAAGGATTTGGTGCAGACGAAGTGCAGGCTATTGAGATGGCAAAGGCGGCGGAAGCAGCAGGCGCAGCGGCTGTGGCAGTACATGGCAGAACGAGAGAACAGTATTACAGCGGAAAGGCTGACTGGGAGATAATTGCCAAAGTGAAAGATACGGTGTCAATTCCGGTCATTGGAAATGGAGATATTTTTACGCCGGAAGATGCCAAAAATATGATGGAGCAGACAAATTGCGACGGTGTGATGATTGGCCGCGGGGCACAGGGGAATCCGTGGATTTTTCATCAGATTAAGACATATTTAGAAACCGGAATGGTACCGGAAAAACCACCTTTTTCTGAAGTGTGCCGGATGATTTTGCGCCATGCCAAAATGCAGATTGAGTGGAAAGGCGAAAAACGCGGCATGCGGGAAATGCGGAGCCACGCGGCGTGGTACACCGCGGGTTATCCACATTCGGCTTCTCTGCGTCGTGCAATGAACACGGTGGAGACGTATGCACAGTTAGAGGAACTATTTTCCATTTAACAGAAAAATCACAACTTTATGTCCGAATTATCAAAGTATGAACACAGGCTGTTCATACTTTTTCTTTAGATTAAAGGTAGAAAATGTAAAGAATACGATGAGCAGTATGACAAGTTCCATGAATGACATGATTGATACCGTTTCCATTGCGATTGCGTTTATCGCCGGCATTTCCCTTTTAGTAGGCGGAATCGGCGTTATGAATATTATGCTTGTTTCAATTACCGAGCGTACCAGAGAAATCGGTACGCGCAAGGCGCTTGGCGCAAAGAACAGCTCCATCCGCCTGCAATTTATTATAGAAGCGGTTATCCTCTGCTTGCTGGGAGGCGTCTTTGGGATTATCTTAGGATTTATTCTCGGAGCCGTCGCCGCTTCCCTCCTAGGCTATGCGGCATCTGCTCCGGTGGCTGCCATCATTGGTTCCGTTGTATTTTCCATGATTATCGGCGTGTTCTTCGGTTACTATCCGGCGAACAAAGCGGCGAGACTTGACCCGATTGAAGCACTTCGGTATGAGTAGAAAATAGAAAATCATAAAAAAGAAAGTCATATTTACTTGTTCTTACAGGTAGATGTGGCTTTTTTTGAAGTAAAAACCGACCAAATGTGGTATTCTTTTATCTAATAGTTGTAGTACTTAATTTCAAGGCCTTGGAAGAAAGGAACATACCATGGACAAAAAACTTGTGTTACAAGCGAAAAAGCACGACAAAGAAGCCTTTGTGAAACTGGTGGAGAATTATCAGGTGAGTATGTATAAGACCGCAATTGCTATTTTGCAAAATGACGAGGATGCGGCAGATGCCATACAGGAAACGATTCTTATCTGCTGGGAAAAAATAGGTTCTTTGCGAAATGCTAAATTTTTTAAAACGTGGATGACGCGGATTTTAATTCACCGGTGTTATGCGATTTATAATGAAAATAAGCGGACGGTTACGGCAGACAATTTTCCGGATGTCATGGACTGCTCGGATAAATACGGAGAAATCGAGTGGCAGGAAATGCTTGGTTTTCTAAATGAAAAGCAGCGTATCGTTGTGGAGCTTTATTACGGGCAGCAGTTTAAAGTCCGGGAAATTGCGGGAGCACTGCAAATTGGACAAAGTGCGGTAAAAAGCAGGCTGCAGTCAGCGAGAAAGACTTTGGAGCAATTTTATGAGATTGGGAAAGAAGCATCACCTGACAGCGACGGACGCTTATGAATTGGAGGGATTTAGTATGGATAGATTTACAAAATGGCTTGGCAATATTCGGAGAACGGATGAGGTGCCGGATGCGGTAAAACAGACGGTTTGTGATACTTTGCAGAATCTGCCGGATGCACCGGAGAGAAAAATTGAAAAACGCACGTGGAAACGTCTGGCGGTGGCAGCTTGTGTTGTTATTTTGATATGCGGCAGCGTGCTTGCGGTAAATCCGTCACTTGCGGCGAATCTTCCGATTCTTGGAACCATTTTTCAAAAGGTAGAGAAGGGAGTTATTTACTCCGGTGAGTATAAGGATGCGAAAAAGATTACACAGGAAAAGGAAAACCATTTAAGTGCACAAAGCCAAGGAATCAAACTGACGGCGTCGGAAGTTTACTGCGATGGATTTTCTGTGTATGTTACGATGAAAATGCAGGCAGAGCAGATGGATTTTTCAAAGGAAGGAAATGGAATCTGTGTGAAAGCACAGTATAGTTTTGGAAAACAGATGTCAAAAGAAGATTCCGACATTTTGCTGGATGGAAAATTTGTTGACAAGCATGCGTTTATCGGAATGATGAAATTTGATAAAGAGGATGTCATTAAGAAAGACGGAACTCTTCGGATTCGGATTTTGACGGTTTATCTTCAGGATAAAGAGCAGTCTATCTGCGGTTCATGGAATTTTGAAATCCCGTATACGGTTTATAAAAAAGGGAGTAGAGAGATTGCAGTCAATAAAAAGCTAAACAGTCATTTGGTAGTAAAAAGTGTGTTTGTTTCCCCTTATCAGATTGTTGTGTTTACAAAGGAGAGCGGAGTCGTGCACAGCCAGATTGCATTGTTTGATCAGAACGGCGAGAAGATTTCTTTTGAAGAAATTGGTGAGAAAAAAGGTCCATGGGAGCAGAAAATTTATGCAAGGAGAGGGCGTGTGATAACGAAATTGTATGGTTATGTCACAACGGCAGATAACCTCAAATTGTATCGCGCAAAAACAAGGAAAGAAGCAAAAAAACTTTCCAAGTATCAGTTTTGTGTGGATATTTTGTAGGGGGAATTAAGAAGTAAACTTGATAGAAAGTGAGGCAGCGAATGAAGAAAATAGGTATAGCAGTCATGATACTGGCGGTAATAGGAGTGGCGGTTGCCGCAGGTGTTTTTGTCACAGGGCATCCAGAGACGACAAAAGTAGAACAGAAACACGAAAAGATAAAAAAGGAAGGAAAAGCGTATGCCGGCAAATACCGGATGAACATATTGCTTGACACCAACAACAAGGTTCTTTCCGGAACGGTCCGTGCGACACTAAAAAATGCGACCGATGATGATTTGAAGAGTATTTGCGTGCGCAATTGGGCAGCCGCTATTTTGCAGGAGAAAACGAACCAGAAAAAGAAAGTGTGCAAAACTGAGATAACCTCCGCAAGAATCGGAGGACATATTTTGCAGATTGATAAAAAAGAAGATGCGTCAGTTCTTTATTTATCTGATAAGAACCGGGTTTTAGCACCGGCCCGCGAGTGTGTAACTGTTGAATTTTCATTCCGCACCGAGATTCCCAAACAGAAAAACCGATTTGGCTATATCTCTTATGACGGGCATGAAATGTATCAGCTTTCGTTTTGTTTTCCCTGTATCTCTCGCTATCAAAAGGGGGCGTGGAACGAAAATCCTTATGTGGGTGACAACGATGAGACGTATGTGTATGAGGCAGCAGATTATGAAGTTACATTCCGGCATCCGAAAAAATACACGATTGCAGCAACCGGCACGCAGCACTCTGTGCAGGATGGAACAACGATTACCGGCAAAAAGTTAAGAGAGTTTGCAGCGGTTTTGTCGGATGATTTTTGCCGGCTGGATGCGAAGACCGGCAGTACAACGATTTCAATTTTGGGACCAAATTATGAGAAAAATCAGAGCTATTACAAATATTCCATGCAGCTTGCGAAAGAGGCAGTCCGCATTTTTTCGGAAAAAATAGGTTCGTATCCGTTTTCACAGTTAAAAATCGTGCATTGCTTTATGAACAGCGCGATGGAATATCCGGGGCTTTGTATGATTGGCATGCCGGATGTGAAGGACTTTCGCAAAATTAACAAGAATTCTTACGGGGGACTGGAAGCACATGTTCCGCATGAAATCGCCCACCAGTGGTTTTATGCTGCAATCGGCAACGACTCGTACAAGGAGCCGTGGCTTGACGAGGGCTTTTGTGAGTTCTGTGAAGACGTGTTATTCCCTTATTATGCAAATAAAAAATTACAGAAAAAACTGTGGAGCGACAAGTATTCCACCCGCAAAGACATGGACCGATGGTTCCGAAAAATCGTCATCCCCCAGTCCTCCCGCACCAAAGCAATCAACCGAAGCGTAAGCGATTATCAGGACAAGCCGGACGAATACTCAAACTCTGTTTACGAGGGCGGCAAACTATTCCTGTATGAACTGTGGAAAACAATGGGCGATAAAACATTCTTTCAAATGCTGCATAAATATTATCAGACATATCAATTTCAAATCGTAACAACAGACGACTTTTTGAAAATTGTGCGGTCGTATGGAACGGATAAGGGCGGTTTTCAACCGGAACGCGGCGGCAAGAATTCGGCGCACGCGCCGCTGCGGGCCGTCCGGTCGGGCGCATACGAAATAATCGCGTGCTGACGACCGTCGGCACCGGCAAGGAGCCTGACGCGCGGTCAGACGTTGAGCTGGTTGCCCTCGGCAAACAGGGAGTCGAGGATCAGGCGCAGTTCGGAGAGAAGCTCCTCCTCGTCCAACCCGCCGTTCAGGGAGAAGAATTTTCCCGGAGGCGTGCAGTACTGCACCGTCGAAGCGGCCTCGCAGGACTCGATGCCGCAGATGATGACCGCATCGACATCGTCCTCGTGGCGCAGCATGGCGTTGTAGAACGCCAGCAGGTAGCGCGGAGTGCTTATCGGCGGAACGAGCACCATCGTTCCCGAGGCGTCGAACTTGTCGGGTGAGTTGATCTCCTTCAGGCCGTACTGGCCTGCGATCCGGCCGGCGGTCTTCGCCGGGACTCCATACAGCACGATGTTCATAAGCGTTCGTCTTTGGAAAAAGGCGCGGCCGGCTTGCTGATCGCGTCCGACCCGTTATGGCGGCAACGTGTCCGTTTCCT
>OGUK01001718.1_pt1 | contig 13412 bp, 15 predicted proteins | sample 1553151 | NCBI WGS metagenome assembly OGUK01 (sample SAMEA2580208, study PRJEB22360) | human gut metagenome | biome: human gut; feature: human-associated habitat; material: faeces | place: Denmark | collected 2008/2010
TGCTGCTCTCTCATGAACGGATGCTCCACCGGACAAGCCTCTGCCTCTGTGGTGTTGCAGGCGTGCTGTTTGCCGCATGGTGCGTCAGCCGGTTTGTGGGTGTGGAATATCTCTATCCACTGAGCAATCCCATCACCTCCCTGCTCTACGGCAATCCGAAAGCGCTGTATACCCTACTGTGCGCTGTGACCGGTCTGCTCTGTGCAGTGCAGGTTGTGGCGGAGTTCATCCGCACCGCCTTCTCTCGCCAGCGGCAGATGATAGCCCTGCAAAGCCGCAGCCAGCAGGCGCAGGAGCAATACAGGCAGGCGCAGGAATCCCTACGGAATGTATCGGCCTTCCGCCACGAGTGGAAAAATCACGTAGCTGCCTTGTGGACTTTGACACAAAAGCAGGATCTGGACGCCATCCATGACTATCTAAGCCATCTGGACGGACAGCTGGAGCAGCTTTCCACCAAGGTCTACACGGCGAACCCGACGGTCAATACCATCTTGCAGCGCGTTGCCGCGCAGACGCAGGAGTTGGGCATCGCGTTCCGTGTCAGCGCCCTGCTGCCGGAGTCCCTTTCCATTGATGAGGGTGACCTTTGCGGCTTCCTCTTCAACCTGCTGGACAATGCTTTGGAGGCGGCGGCCAAGGTGCCGCACGGCGAGATCATCTGCTCCCTGCAGATCCGCCAACAGTACCTCGCCATCCGCTGCGAGAACACCTATGATGGCACGGTACACACGGATAGCGCTGGAAATCTTCTGACCACGAAGGATGATCCCACCGAACACGGCTTCGGTCTGATGAAAATGCGCTCCATCGCGGAAAAGTACGGCAGTGTGCTGGATGTAAGCTATGACAAAAACCGCTTCACCGTGATGACGGCACTGCGGCTGAAAGCATGACCCTATTGTGGAAGCCTTTCCTCCAAACCGAAAATATGCCCCGCTGTTGAGCCACTACGGACTGAACAGCGGGGCGTTTTTTTGTATATAAATTAAATGCGGTTGAGATAGCGGACGAATCGATTTTGGAACTGCACCATATAGCGCCGCCCGATGCTCACCTCGCCGTCCTCCAGCAGATATACCGTCCTGCCGCTGACCTCCCGGATGTGGGAGAAGTTTACCAAAAAACTGTTGTGGCAGCGGCAAAAGTTTTCTGCGGGAAGCGATTCCTCCGTTTGGCTCAGAGAACAGGGGAGAAACTGCTCGCCGTGGATCGTGTGGAGAACGGTGCCGTGCTCCCGGCTTTCTGCATAAAGGATATCTGCAATCGGCAGAATAAATGTCCTACCGCCGACATGGAGGGATACGGTCTTGGGCTGGTGATGGAGCCGCAGGTCGGTTTCAATGGCCCGTGCCAACTCTTCCCTCTTTACCGGCTTGAGCAGGTATTGAATCGGGCGGACCTCATAGCCGTCCTTCAGATACTCCGAACTACCTGTGAGGAAAAGGATACTGGTACGGTCATCCGTCATGCGCAGTTTTTTTGCAAGTTCCATGCCGCTCTCGCCATCCATAAGAATGTCCAGGCAGAGCAGGTCAAACCGTTCACCGGACAGCAGCTGTGTTTCCAGATCCTCTGCCGAGGAAAATGCAGCGATATGATGTTCGATTTTCAGGTCGGTGAGGACTTCGCCGCACAGTGCCGCCGCTTCCTCCCTCGTATCCTTTTGATCTTCGCAGACCGCCACTGTATACATCGCTCATCACCTCCCGGAGATCAGATAGATTTTAGCACAGATTTTATTTTTTTACAACAAAGCCGTTTGTTCGGACATTTCAAGCATCGACGGATCAGCGCGCAAGCGACATGGAGTAACGGCGACTGATCCAGTTAAGGAAACGATTGTCCTGGTCATGTTATGCCGCTAAGAAAACTATCTGGATTCCCGATAGGCGCAGAGGTTTCCTTTTACGGGAGTTTAATCACCTCTCTGATTCTGTTTTTGCTGGCAGTATTGTCAGCAGGCGGGGAGTCTGGTATAATAACGCATATCATTTCCAGTCATTTTAGATATGAAGGAGACGAAATACGATGAATAAAACAGAACTGATCACCGCCATGGCGGAAGCCAGCGGCCTGACCAAGAAGGACTGTGACACCGCTCTGAATGCGTTTGTCGACACGCTGCAGACCGCGCTGAAGTCCGGTGACAAGGTACAGCTGGTGGGCTTTGGCACCTTCGAGGTGAAGGAGCGCGCCGCCCGCACCGGCAAGAATCCGGCCACCGGAGCCACCATTGAAATCCCCGCTTCCAAGGCGCCGGCTTTCAAGCCCGGCAAGGCATTCAAGGATTCCGTGCAGTGATAACACGCCCGCGAGAGACCATCTCTCGCGGGCCTTTTCTGTTATCGGTCCGATACGCCCATGTCCTTGGCACGACAGGCCCATTCCAGAACCTCTGTCATGTCCGTGCGCTCCCAGGGCGCATCTGCATGGGTGAAGTGTCCGTAATTGCAGAACTTTTGGAACATAGGCTGATCCAGTCCCAGCGTTCCGATCATGCCGTCCGGCGTCAGGTTGAAAACGGTACGGACAGCCTGCTCCAGCGTGTCATCGGAATAGATGCCGGTATGCTCCGTATCCACCGTCACCGCTACAGGCTGTGCCTTGCCGATGGCATAGGCAAGGCTGATGGTGCAGCGCTTTGCCAGTCCTGCCGCTACGATATTCTTGGCAATGTAACGGGCCATGTACGCGCCGCTGCGGTCCACCTTCGTTCCATCCTTGCCGGACAGCGCGCCGCCGCCATGAGGGACGAGGCCGCCGTAGGTATCCACCATCAGCTTGCGTCCGGTGAGTCCGGTGTCCGCTTCAAAACCGCCCTGGACAAATCGACCGGAGGGATTGATCAGCACTTCGGTATGCTCGTCCAGCGGAAGCTCCTGCATGGCGGGTCGGATCACATGGCGCAGGATGTCCCGGCGCAGTTCCGGCAGGGGCAGTTCCTCCTCATGCTGGCAGGATACCACCACTGCGGCAATGCGGTACGGAACTCCAAAGCGGTATTCCACAGACACCTGCGCCTTGCCGTCCGGACGCAGGCCGGGGATGATGCCCTGTCTGCGGGTATCGGTCAACAAGCGGGTCAGTCGATGCGCCAGCACCACAGGCAGGGGCAGCAGCTCCTTTGTTTCATCGCAGGCAAAGCCGTACAGGATTCCCTGATCTCCTGCGCCGGTCTCCGTGCCGCCACACACAGCTTCCGCAATGTCGGGACTCTGCTCATGGGTGATGACCTCCACCTCATAGTCGCTGCCGCCGTATCCGGCTTCCCGCACAGTCCTGCAAATAATGGCAGGGATATCCGGAATCTTCGCTGCCGTGATCTCGCCTGCGGCGATGATCTTTCCGGCTGTGGCCATGACCTCGCAGGCAACGCGGGCAGCGGCGTCCTGCGTAAGACAGGCATCCACCACCGCGTCCGCGATGGTGTCGCAGAGCTTGTCGGGATGTCCCTCGGTGACTGACTCAGCAGTCAAAATGCAGTTATCTTTCATATTCATGTTTCTCCTTTTTCATCGGTTTCTTATGTGCCTCCGGCTGTTTCGGAACAGAGAGGATCATTTCGTTGCTGTATTTGTCCTTGTACTTTTCGATCTGCTGCTCCGTCAGCGAGGCAAAATCATCCTCTTTAAGACCGGCAACAAAAAATGTGCCGCAGACAATGTCATACGGCACACCGTGATCATCGGTCAGGGCGCGGTTCCACGGCAGGTCCAGCAGCTTGCCCTCGTCATTTGCGATGAGCGCCACCGGGTCATCGAAGGGGTAAACTGCCTGAATGGTGCCGCCTACGAGCTCCTGCATGGCAGAAAGAGTGTGGTCGATCTCCTGCACTTCAGGCATTTCCATGGGGCGCACCACAAGGACTTTCATTTTTTCTGTGCTGATATGGGTTCCTCCTTCCCAAAAGAAAAGCGGCAGCGACAGATTCCTCTGCCGTTGCCGCAAATGGTGATTCTTATTCTTTTTTGGATGCCAGCGTCCGGGTCTTCAGCAGGGCATTCTCCAACGCCCGATGATCTTCATGCTCCGGCCACCATTGTGGGCGCAGGAAGCCCAGCACCGCAGCCGCCCATTCATAATCGGCCCGTTCCAATGTACCGCGCATCAGCCCTTGCCGAAATCTTCGATGCTGCTCCCGCACTGCCGGGTCCACGCTGTCCCGTTCCAGATACAGTTCCAGAAAGCCGCCGAGGACAGCAGCTTCCTCCGTTGTATAAAACATATCCGCACCCCTCCCGCAAACAGGGGATATTGTAACACAGACCGTGGAAAATGAACACCTCTTTTTCACTCCGACCGTCTGTTGCGCGGATACCGCGCCTGTGATACACTGTGCTTACGAACAAAAATATGAGGAGGCGGCTGTGATGATATGGTTTTGGGAGCTTTCATGGCTGTGGAAGATGCTTGGCGCCTCGTTACTGGTTTCCGCGGTATGCGTCGCCGCGGCCGCGCTGATCGGCAAGGCGGCAAAAATCTGCCCCGGCAAAAAGGTTTTCCTGCTCGTTGGGATCTTGGCCTTTGTGATCTCTATTCTGGTGATCTTCTTTCTTGCACAGACGCCGGCGCTGCTCTGAGTTACCGCTCCGGCCCTCTGTTTCGCTCAGGCGCTCGCTTTGGCTTGTCGATCCTGCCGATCCACACCTCGTCAATGGTCCTGCTCCACGCATCCCGAAGGGAGTCCACCGGCAGGCCGTTGGCTTCAAAGCCCCGCTGGATCACGCGGTAATAATACGGGGACGGCAGTGCAGGCTGGCGGCAATACGGCTCTGCCATGATATAGACCATGACAGGGAGCTCAGCGCCAGCCGCGTCTTTAACCGTCACGGTTTCTTTCGTGTAGTGGCGGGGATACCCCTCATAGCGGTCCAGAGACTGTTCGCAGTTTGGCGTGAGCTTCCACACCAGTCCGTAGACAACGCTGCCTTTCCGGGGTGCCACCGTAGCAAAGCCGCTGCCGCGGAAGCGCAGTTCGTAGTTTTCCAGTCTGACCGGTCCCATGATCTCGGCATCCGGACAACGCTGCGCCATCTGCTCCAGATCAAGGTTGCTGCCGTAGGCAAAATACAGATTTCCCCCCACGTCACACCTCCAGCATCGTCAGAGCGCCCATTCGGTTCAGATGACGGAGCAGGGCTGCCGCCTGTGTCTCCGCATCGCCATCCGGCAGCGGACAGTCCATTCCCGTGGTGCGGATGACATTGTTCTGTACAAACCAGATGTAGGTCTCCACATCCGGGAACTCTGTGGGATCAAAGCTGAGATCCCGAAGCTGCTCCATGATCCCGGCTGCGGTCCCTTCGTACACGGTATCTTCAATTTGAATCTTCAAAGGCTTCACCTCTCCATTTCTCTGGATTTTTTCTTCTTTTGATTGACTGCATAGCTGTCCTTATCGAAACGCCATGCACGGTCGCCGTCCAGATTTGCCAACAGGTGGTCACGGGTATGCTTGAATTCCTCGCCGTTGAGTCCCAGCCGCACCAACCAGACCCGGAAGGTGAACAGTTCATTGTCACTGTGGGTCTTGCGCATGACCGTGCTGCGCTGGGCGATAGCCTGGGCGGAGATAGCAAGGCACAGATTCACATAGGCGGCGACTTTTCCTGCGTGGAGCGTGGAATTGAAACAGCGCCATTCCACCGTTCCCCGGTAAAAGACCGAGTGCAGATTCAGCGCATAATAGCGGGTCCAGTTATAATGGTCTGCGCTGCCGTTATCTCCCTCATACCAGATATTCTCCAGCTGCGTCAGATCCCTTGTCTCATCCGACGAAAGCCTGCGTGCCTGCTTCAGCATGGGTTCCCGCACCTTCTGACACCAGCGGGACGCCCGGCTTTCATTGACCTGCAGCGCTTTGAACAGAATATCCTCCTTGGAGTACATGATGCCGATGAGGTTTTTCAGACTCTGCCGGTTATGATTGGCTGCGTCCACATGGACATGGATGCCGCAGGAGCTGTTGGCCTTGGCTCCTGCGTGGCGTACCTGCCGGACACACTCCTGCAGCTTGGGCAGTTCCGCATAGGTGAGCTTTGGCGTTACCATCTCCACGCGGTATCTGTAGTCACCCGTTGCACGATAGCCGCTGCCAATCTTCTGCTCCCCGTGGATGCTGGAGTCGCTCATGACGGTCCACTCTTTGCCGTCCCGATCCGTCACACACCATTTATCGTAAGCGCCGCCCACATAGCGGGCGTCCGTTGCAAAATACGCGGCCAGCGCTGTTGCCGCCTGTTCACGGGTGATGCCGGTCATTTCAACTTCCACGCCGAAGCACTGGTCCTTCAGCCCGATCATGCGGCAGCACCCGCTTTCAGTTCCGCATCCACCTCCCGGATACGGCGTCCGATGGCTTCAATGACATTAGCGGTGACGCTATTGCCCGCCTGCTTATACGCCTGTGCGTCAGACTGGATGGCGAGGATGCGGTCGATCTGCCACTCATCGAAGCCCTGCAGCCGCAGACACTCCCGCGGCATCAGTCGGCGGATGCATCCGCCGCGCTCTACGATGCCCTGGATGCAGCTCGTCTCCAATGTGTGGGCGATATCCTGTCCCACACGACCACGGCGGGTATTGCTCCCGGAGAAGCCGAGATCAACGCTGTCGCCGGGATTCGCCTCTTTATAGCCTTTTTTCGTGGCTTCTTTGATGAGCAGAACGCCGGAACGCTCTGCTCTATGATTAGACAGCGTTGTCTGTCCATATCGGGCGGTGAGGCAGCGGGCGGTGTCCGTTTGCTTTGGATGCCCGCTGCAAAGGTCTATCAGCACAGCGTTTTGCGTTTGATTCCGGTTGATGCCTCTGAAATCGCTGGCGTTCAGTGAAATTGCGGTATCCCTCTTTCCGACGATCCCATCCTTCCGATTAAAACCTACCAGATATAATCCGGTTTTCCCACCCACACCTCCAGCGCCGGCAGTCTGCGTGCAGGCTATTCCGTCTGCGTCGTAGACACGGGAGCCTTGCGAGCCTCCGAGGACTTGTATAAGAGCTTTTCCACCTGTGCCGAAGACAGGAAATATTTTTCCGGCGCATCGGGGATCAAGATAGCAGATAAGGAACAGCCGCCTTCTGGATTGCGGGACTCCAAAATGTTTGCTGTTAAGCACCATCCATTCCACGCGGTACCCCAGGTCATTAAGCGTGGCGAGGATGACAGAAAACGTCCGGCCTTTGTCATGCGACAGCAGTCCCGGAACGTTTTCGAGCAGAAGATACGAAGGTCGTTTGGATTGAGCCAATCGGACAATTTCAAAGAAGAGAGTGCCGCGGGTATCGTCAAAGCCCCTTCTTCTGCCAGCGATTGAAAATGCCTGACAAGGGAATCCTCCGCACAGGAGGTCGAAGTCCGGCAGGTCTGCGGGGTCGATTTTTGTGGCGTCTGGATAATATCGTTCCTCCTTTCCCGGCTCATAAATGGCCTCATAGCTGGCATTGGCGTATTTGTCGATCTCGCAGTGTCCTACACACTGGAAACCGCCCGCGCGGGTCAGTCCCGTGCGGAAGCCGCCGATGCCGGCAAACATATCAAAATATCGGATCAGGTCATCTCATCTCCTTCCTGCAGGGCAAGCAAAAAGCCGAGGACGCTTTCATCTACATCCCCGGCGTTGCCGCTATCCTGCGCTTCTTCTTTGGTAAGCTGCACTCCCCGCAGTTCCTGCCGGATGGTCTGGCGAACGGCATCCAGCAATTCCTGCTGCCCCTTATACTCACAGACCATGCGGCAGACCGCGGCGGTGCGCTGCCCCGCGGGGATCTCCGTCAGCTTCTTCCACGCCCTGCGCTGTATGGGTGAGGACATGGAAAAGGACAGATTGATCCGCTTTTTGTTACTGCTCATCGTTCTTTGTGAGCCGCTCTGCCAGCCGCTCATAGCCTTTGGCGTTGAGGGACACATCGTCAAGGATGACTGGGCGGCAAAGGCCGTCCGCGGCGGATACAGTCCGCTTCAGTAGCGCCGCGCCGCCGCCCAGAAAAACAGCAGGCATGGCGCGGGTATCCAGTCCGCTCTCCGTAATGGCGGAGAGAGAGCAGGCGATGGACATAGGCGTCTGCCTGCCGGTCAATAATTTTTCTGGCATCCTCGTTGATACGGACAGCTTCGCCGCGCAGCACGCTTTCCATCTGCGCCGCCGTCATAGACAGGCCCAGTGTGCGGCGGATCTGCTCGCCGATCTCATCCAGACAGCGGATCATGCCAAGTTCCAGACTGCGGCAGGTCGACGCATTGGGGATACGGTTGTCCAGCCGCATCAGATCCACTGTCCATCCACCGATATCCGCCACGATCACAGAAGGCTCGTCCAGCAGGATGCACTGGGTCAAGACCGCGGCATAGCCCTGTGGGAACAGGGATACCTTGCGGATAGCGATGGAATAGTCCTGCCCTTCATAGCGGAAATTCACCGTTTTCCCATCCCGGAGCAGATAGTCCCGGAATGCGTTTTTCTCCCGCCCAAAGCTGGTGAGGGGCAGCCCTGCCGCCAGATGGATCTCTGCCGCAGTCTCCGCATGACGGAAGGAGAGTTCCTTTGCGATGGCCGCCAGCGTGAGGAGGTAATAATCCTCTGTCTGCGTTTTGTTCTTCTGCAGCGCCTGACGCCCGCTGCCCACCACATAGAATTTTCCGCCGTATTCCAGCACGTCCTTCAGCGTATATGGCTCATGCTCATACGCCACCAGGCCGGAGGGGAACGAGAAATGGGCCGTTTTCATAGCGGCATAGCCGTGGTCAACGCCAACAATCATGGACTCGCTCATCTTGCCTCACCTCCACGGCTGCGTTTCTTCTTATTTGATGTCTGGCGCTGGTCATAGTCCTTTCCGGCACGGATAAGGTCCCGGATCTCCTTCAGCTGCGGATTCCAGCGCGTTTGACCGTCCCACTCCGGATGCTTCGCACAGAGCCGGGGCAGATATTTCTTCAGATCCGCGCCCTCTCTGGGAAACTCGATGCCGCCCTTATAAACGATATCCTGTTCCAACTTCATCAAAAGCGCTTCATATGCGCTCCAATCTGTCTGATCATAGGCGCTTTTTCCAGTGAGCTGCTCGTAGGCATAGTCCCCGACATAGCTCAACTGCTCAAAGCAGCAATCTCCGTAGGGAACGACATCCGCAAGGCTGTCCGGGTCTGCCAGCGCGGCAAAATAGACCTCGCGCCCCTGTGCGATGAGCCAGGCGCGAAAATCGATAAAACCGTCATCGCTGCAGCCGTATTCCTTCATGATCCCTGCCGCGTCCCACAGGCCGTACTTGTCCGCGAGATCTTCATAGACGTGGATGATGTCGTGAAAATTCTGTGCCTGCGTGGGGCCCATAGAAACCAGCCGGTCTTTCAGATAGGCCAGCATGGCATCCATATCCTGCCCGCAGGCGTTCTTGGCCTCACGGATCAGGTCCCAGAAGGATTCTTTGTTGATCTCTGTGATCGGTCCCTTCACATTCTGAATCTCCTTTTCAAGATGATTTTTGATGTGCGCTGCCGCACCCGCGCAGATCTTTTGATAAAACGCGCGATACTCCGGTGTGGTCTTATCCACTTCACCGAGAATCGCCCGCTCATAGGGCGTGCTGGGGACGATCTCCCAGGTAACGGTCCCAAAGTATGCCGCTTCCAGATACCGCAGCAGCGTGTGTCCGTCTGCCAGTTCAAACATTCCCCGGTTATCCTCATAAGGAAATTCTTCATAGACCTTGAGCCCGGTAACTTCTTCCGCGGCGGCATACAGCGAGAAACCGTCTGTGTCCAGCGTTGGCGCAAGCTGCGCGTACTGTTCCTCCGGGGAAAGGTTCTCTTCACGCTGCTCCATCTGACCACTCCTTTCTTATCCAACCCGCGAAACGCTCTAAAAGGTGAACCCGTCCGCGCACCTTCCCGGCAGACACATCCAGCCCATTCATCTGCGCCTGAATGCGGCGCTGGATGGCTTTCAGCTTCTGCGGGTCATTGCAGCAGTCTACGATGACATACTCGCCGCCGCTGGTTGAGAGGACTTCCCGCTTGCCATTCTCATCCCGGATGCCGGACAGAAGCCGCTGTCCCAGCCGTTTCCGGTAGGCGTCCTGGAGTGCGTCCATATCTCCGCAGACATCATGCTTTTTCAAGATTTCCGCGATCTCACAGGAAGTGATCTTCGTCTCGGCAGACAGCTTTTGCAAAATCTCCGCCTGCGCGTCAGGCGGGATTCCGGTCCGGCTGGGCATCGTTTCCCTCACTTTCTGCATCGGCACACCTCCAATCCGCGGGCAGGATCTTCTGCTCAATGATATCCGCAATCGTCCGGAATACCTCCGCCAGCTCGCGGGATTCCTTCACGGTATCCCGCATTTCCTCCGGGGTCATCCGCGTCCCGTCCGTCCAGCATCGGACATTTTCCTCGGACGGCGTCAGCAGGACGGCTTTTTCATATGCTTTGCAGAAAAGTGCCGCGATCTTTCCTTTCCGGTCGATCTCGGCATCCTGCTTTTTCAGTTCTTTTTTCGCTTTTTCGTATTCCAGCGCTTCGGCGGCCGCCTGCTCCCGCTGCTCTTCCGGCAGGTTCTGAAGCTGCCGGGTCAGGTCATAACCCTTGTTGATGGACAGTTCCTTCTTATCCAGAGCCTCCTTGATGACCTCCGGGGCGTTCTCATCGATCTGCATGACCTTGCCCATGGTGCGCTCACCCAGGCCGACTGCTTCTGCCAGCTCCTTGCGGGTGTCCACAGTATCGGAACTTTCCGGCAATGTTGCCGAAAGGTCTGTGCGTGTCCCTTGGTTTGCCCTGGCTTTCGCCTCGATCTCCGGCTTCAGCTTCAGCGCGATCTTGCCCAGCTCCCACTTTTCCAGATTTCTGCGATTTTTCTGCGTGTCCAGCGCCCACTGCTTGGCTTCCAGCAGATCCTCGAAGGAGAATACCGCCATCGTATAGGGCAGACCATGCTTTTCGCACAGCGCCTGACGGTTATGCCCATCCACGATCACCATGTCCTCATTGACGATAACGGGGGCGTAACAGCCGTTTCGCACCAGATCCTCTTCCAGAGCGGCAGACTGCTCCGCGCTCAAAGGCGGGAGCAGTTCGGCCATCTCCGGCAGGATCACAGGACTGCGCTCTGCGCTGGTGTATGTGATCCCGGTGTTTTTCATCAGGCGGCGTCCTCACTGGCGGACATATCCTCCACCGCCTGTGCCGCGTCCTCCGCCTTGCGGGGAGACAGAAATTCCACATCGCTGGCTTTGATGAGGAAACCGGGCTGGCGCTGGGGATCGTCCGCGAAGGTGATGGTCTCAAAGTCCCCGGTGGCTGCCAGCTTACAGCCCTTCCAAGCAAACGCCGCGCAGCGCTCGGCCAGAGGGCCGCGCACCTTGATGGAGATAAAATCGGTGAGCTTGTTGCCGTCCTTATCCTTATAGCGGCGGTCCGAAGCGATACGCAGGATGGCATAGGGTTTGCCGGTATTCTCGTTCATCTTCAGTTCCACATCGTGGGTCAGATTGCCAATGGCAGTGATTTTCAGCATATTCAGTGCTCCTTTTTTTAATGGTTAGGTTTAGTTAAAAAATGCGGGTGGTCTGCTCTCAGACCACCCGCAGGGGATACGATTTACTTGCTCCAGCTTTCGCTCTCGCCCAGCACAGCGGTATGGGCGTTGGCAGCCTCCATGACTGCGTAGTACGCCCAATGCTTGCGGCTGACATCCGGGAAGGTGTTCAGCTTGCGGAGGTTATCCGCAATGTAGTTTTCATCCGCCTCACGGCCCAGCAGGCGGTTGACGATGGTGACGACCTCGGCGCGGTTGATCTCGCGGTCTGCGTGGAACGAGCCGTCCCCGTAGCCGTTGATCCAGCCGTGGAGCGCGGCGTATTTGATGTATTCTGCCGCCCAATAGCCGGAGGAAACATCGTGGAAGCCGCTGAACTGCTCCATGATCTCCGCATCGCCGTCACCGTACACATCAAAGAAGCGGACAGCCATCGTGGTAAATTCCGCGCGGGTGATAGCGTCATTCGGTGCAAAGACGGTCTTGCTCTTGCCGTAGGTAATGCCGTTGTTGCTCAGATACTTCACATAGCCGCTATACCAGGCATGAGCCGGAATATCCGCGAACTTGGTTGTTGCGGCTGTGGAAATGGTATCGCCGTTCTTCTCCGCCAGCAGACGGGCGAAGATGGCGGCGGCTTCCGCACGGGTCATGCTGCGGCTGGGGCCGAAGGTGCCATCCGTGTAGCCGACGATGTAAACGCCGTGGCGCTCGGTCTGCTCCACTGCGGGGACGGTCAGCTCACCATTTTTGTCGGTCTTGCCCTTTTCCGTTTGGTTCAAATCGCCCTTGACGATGATGTTCTTATTCTCCTGCGGGTTCTTCTTATGGTCGGTGACAATGACCGTCACCTGATGCTTGGCGTCCAGATCCGCGCCGTCTGGCAGCTTCACTGCGATGTTGCCGGTCTTGCCGATGGACACCTCACTGCCGGAGATGGGGCGCTTCGTGTCCGTGCGGATGACCTTAACGGTCAGCGTCCAGCGGTCGCCGTCCGCGTCCTCATGGCCAGTAGTGACCTTGCCGTCCTCGTTGGTCTTACCGCTGCCGGTGGGGACGGTGATCTGACCTGTCTTGTCGGTCTTGCCGGAGGCGTAGTTGTCGTTCTTATCCGTGACAGCGATGCTCATGTCCGGCACAGCGGACTTGTCCTTGACAAGCTGCACGGTCACGGTTGTCTGGTCGGCGTAGTCCAATAGGCAGCTGTTCGGCAGACGGATGGAGATGCTGTTATCCTTGCGGAGCGCAACGGCGGCGTTTGCCACGGGATTTTTGGTATCGGTATCGGTGACGGTCACAAGGTAGCCGCCCACAATGGCCTCACCCTTACTGTCCGTGGTGGCGCTGTTGTAGATCTTTTCAATGGGCTGCGTCTCCAGCTTTTCACCGCACACAGTACACTCCTTGTGCTTGCTGCCCTCGGAATCGGTGGTAGGCTCCTTGTCGATGATCCAGTTGCCGGGCTTATGACCGGCAGGCTCGGTGTAATCGGTCTTGGTGGTATCGCCGCAGCGGGTGCAGGTGTTAGTGGTGTAGCCCATCTCCGTGCAGGTGGGAGCCGTCACTTTACTTTTGTAATCGTGTCCCAGCGCGTTTTTCAGCACTGCGCCGCACTTGGTGCAAAGCTGGGGTTCTGTGCAAGTCGCAGGCGTACCGGGCACATGACCTGCCGCCTCGTTGCCCTCGATGCGATGATAGCCGCAGCGGGTGCAGCGGTATTCCATGACGCCCTCGCCGGTGCAGGTGGCATTGGTAACAAGGGTGCCCTTATCCCAGCTATGACCGAGCGCGTCGGTGTAGTCCGTCACGAAGCTGCTGCCGCAGCCGTCACAGCGGTGGATGGGCTGTCCGCCGGTTTTGCCGCTGACGCTACC
>OGUK01001723.1_pt1 | contig 13387 bp, 8 predicted proteins | sample 1553151 | NCBI WGS metagenome assembly OGUK01 (sample SAMEA2580208, study PRJEB22360) | human gut metagenome | biome: human gut; feature: human-associated habitat; material: faeces | place: Denmark | collected 2008/2010
CCTACTCGCTCGGCGGCAAGATCTACAACTATTCGGAGATCTACATGGCCGGTTCGCAGTTCGCTAACCAGTACCGCTACATGCTGAACGCCTGGCATCCCGTCCGGAACCCGAATTCCGACATTCCGCGGGCCGGAGCGAAAAGCGACGCCGCGCTTCCGAGCGACTTTATGATCCACGACGCTTCGTACCTCCGGCTGAAGAACGTCACGCTGTCGTACACGTTCGACCTCAAGAAAAAGTGCTCGTGGATGAAAGACCTCACCCTGAGCGTATCGGGCGAAAACCTCTTTCTGTGGAAAAAGTACAACGGATTCGACCCCGACGTTTCCAGCGAGGGAACCTCGTCGACGCTGCGCCGTATGGACCTGGGCGCCTATCCCAAGCCCCGCACCATCATATTCAGCCTTCAGTTGAGATACTAACCTAACAGAATTAAGACGATGAAACTCAAACATATATTCTACACGGCCGCGGCCATGGCCATGCTTTCGTTCCAGGCATGTACGCTGGACGAAGACACATCGGGCATCTCGAATCCCGACGACTTCTTCCGCAAATTTTCGGAATGCCAGTCGGTCGTAAACGGATGCTACATTCCGATCAAGTCGATCTACACCTATACCTACATGATCGCCACCGAGTGCGTCACCGACATCGCCTACTGCCCGTCGGGAACGCTCGACGCCAGCCTGGACATCTCGCCCGCCGTGCCGCGCATGGGTTCGACGGTCTGGCGCAACGGCTACCTCGGCGTACAGCGCTGCAACTTCGCCGTCAACGGCATCGAGCGCGCCTATAAAAACGAGGTGATCAGCGAGGAGCAGTACCACCAGCTGCTTTGCGAGGCGAAAACCCTGCGGGCGTTCTTCTACTGGACGCTGACCTGCTTCTTCGGCAACGTTCCGTTCTATTTCGACGACGTTACGGACAACGAGGTTTTGAGCCGGATTCAGGTGCTGCCGCGCATGGACGCCAACGAGACCCGCAACAAGGTCATCGAAGACCTTCAGTCGATAGCTCCCCTCGCCGCCCAAACCCGCACCTACGACAACGAGGCCAATCGTCTGGGAGCCTCCTGCGCCTACATGCTCATCGCCAAGATGGCCATGTGGAACAAGCAGTGGGACGTGGCGCTGGACGCGCTGGAGCAGATCGAAACGATTTACGGTCCGCTGTCGCAGTACGACTACGCCGAGAATATCCTGTTCCGGAACAAGAACACCCCGGAGTCGATCATGGAAATTCAGCACACCTACACCCAGGGCGGCCTTACCTACACGTCCAACGTGGCCTGCATCTGCCAGCCCTACCCGCGTGCGGCCAACTCGGCGGTCTACGACGGCGTGGAGATTCCCGAACTGGGCGACCAGGCGACCGTCTGGTCGGCGATGCGTCCGAACGTCTATTTCAGCCAGGGTCTCCAGTCCAAAATGGGCAAGGACATCCGCGCCAAGTACAACATGGCATGGGGATACGAGGACAAGACGTTCAACAGCACCAACACCCGCCCGTGGTGCGGACCGAAGTTCTGGTGTCCGAACATGCAGTCCTCGGCCGACGGCAACAACTACAAGGTCTTCCGCTATGCCGACGCGCTGCTGATGATGGCCGAGTGCTATTTCTATAAGGAAAACTACGAAAAGGCGGTCGAATACCTCGACATGACCCGCACGCGCGCCAATCTGTCCAAGTACACCTTCCGCACCCCCGCGCGCCTCGAGGAGGAGATCCGCAACGAGCGCGCCCGCGAGCTTTTCGGCGAATTCCAGCGCAAGTACGACCTGGTCCGCTGGGGCATCTGGTACGAAGCCGTAACGGACAACAGCGACTACGCCTATCTGCAACTCAACACGGCTAACAGCCGGATCAAACCGTGCCACCGCTACTACCCCATTCCCGACACGGAGGTAACCTACTCGAAGAATAACCTCGACAACAACGAATACAAGGCCTACGGGTTGTAACGACCAGAAACTCTCAGACTATGAAAACATCACTCAATAAACACAAAAGATCGGCCGCCGGCCTGCTGATCGCCGTTGCGGCATTCGCGGCCGCCCTGACCGGCTGTCAGAGCGGGGGGGCGTCCCCTTCCGGCGCCCAGCCCGCCCCCTCCCAAACGGGGGAGGAGAAGGACGCGGTGGTCATCGTGATGAACATGGAGTTGCAGAGCGGGCGGTGGCGGCACGGGAACTGTCGCTGAGCAAAGAGGCCGGCTCGACACACGTGCTGGTCTATTCGAACGGAGAGTGGACGGCACGCTTCACGCGCAACGTGAAGTGGGCGTCGCTCAACAAGCTCGAAGGTTACGGCAACCACGAAATCGTCTTCACCTACGCGGCCAACTACGGTATTTCGCGCAAAGTCGGGGTCGTCTTCCAGAAAGGCGAACTGGCCGACACCGTGACGTTCACCCAAGCGGGCACCGTCACCGAACCGTCGCTCGCGTTCGCCAAACCCGCCGTAGCGCTGTTGAAGGCGCCATCGCGAATCTTCGCACCCATCGACACCAACCTGCGGTACTGCATCGACGACGTGGAGGCTTCCGTCACCTACTACGATGCGGACGGAGTGCCCGGTGAACCCGTACCCGTCGTGACGCGCGCCGAAAGCGAAGAGGGCGACGACAAACCGCAGGCGCAACCCGTTACGCCCTGGATTTCCGAGGTCGCCATCACGCACGAGGGCGTGTCGTTCGCCGTCGAGGACAACGAGGCCGGCTCCACGCGCCTGGCCGACCTGACCCTCTTCATCGAAGACGCCGAGGGCACAGCCACCACCTCGGTGCTGAGCATCTCGCAGGGAATCGCCGAGCCTTCGCTCAAACTGGACAGCTCCGTCGAGACCTACGAGGGTTATGCACAACAGTGCACGATTCCGGCCACGACAAATAACCTCGTACCCTACGCCGACCAAATCGTCTACGATATCACCTACGATACCCCCGTCGAGGAGGGCAACGAGTGGCTGTCGGAACCCATGCTCACGGACGAGGGGCTGACCTTCTCGCTGACCCAGAACGACAGCTCGGAAGCCCGTTCCGCCACGCTCAACCTCAGTTACGCCGACGCACTGGGCGCCTCCGTTTCGGCAGTCTGCAAAATCACCCAAAAAGCCTATCCCACCGCCGTCGACTTCGCGACCGTACGCGGAATGACCCCGGGAGAAATCTCGCTGGCGGGCTATATCGAGGGATTCGTGGTCAGCGACCCGGCCAGCAAGAACATCGTTTCGAGCCCCCAGACCGGACAGTATGCGTTCGACCGTACCGAGAACGACCGCACGGTCTACCTCGAATCGACGGACGGCCGCTACGGTTTCTGCCTGAAATTCGCAACCGAAGACGACAACACGCTGGAACGTTTCTCGAAGGTGCGGCTCTCGCTCGACGGCGCCATCCTCGAAAAGAAGGCCGTCCCCGAATGCTACACCATCACGGGACTGACGGCGGCCAACATTCTGGATACATCGACACCCGACGAATTCAAGATTCCCGTCAAGACCAAACGCATCGCCGAACTCACCGACGACGACATCTTCACGCTGGTCTCGGTACCCGACCTGGAAATCATGTGCAAGGACGGCGCCTACACCAACTGCACCGACGGTTACTCGCTCAAAGACGACGTGAACCCAATCGGCGCCACCGCGCCGCGCTGGGACGTCGCACCGCTGATGTGCTACGACAAGACGGGCGAAGTAATCCACATGCTGACCAATGCAGCCGTACCCTGGCGCCGTTTCAGCTCGGGACGCGATCTGGAATTCTATTCGGTCGTAGCCCAAGGTTCGGGCACGTTCCGGGGTATCGTCGTGGCCGACGACGTGGCGCCCGTCCGTTTCGGCGACCTCGGCCGCTACCAGCTGCGCGCCATGACGCAGGGAGAAATCGCCCTGACCGAAGAGCCGTTCTCGAAGACCATCGTCGAGTGGAACTGGAACGACCGCCAGAACGACCTCACACCGGAAATCGGAGAGGGCGAGATCGACAAGTACGACGCCACGCAGGCCGGGTCACCGGACTTCAACAATGTCGTCTGCTCGGGCAACGGCGGCGGAACTTCCGAACAGAAGGGACTGGTGCCCAATGGCAGCGTCGTGCTCTCGCGCCAGTGGTGGGATTTCGACAAGGACGAAGGCAAATATTTCGACATCTCGTTCTCGACGCAGAGCATCACCGGATCGAACCTGATTTTCGGCATCGTTTGGGGACACGGAAACATGAACAACACCTCGTTGACCGGCCCTGCGCACTGGAATCTGCTCTACTCCGTCGACGGAGGCACGACGTTCCGGCCCGTTCCCGACTGCCCGATCGTCAAGAAGCGTTCGATCGTATGGTGGAGCGGGACATCGCAGGACTCGACGCCGGGCTACACCGAGCATCTGCGCCGGCGTCGTTGTTGAAATATTTGCCGATTGCTTCGGCAAGGAGAAGGTGGTGTTGCGCCTGCAAGTAGCCGACAAGGTGACCGACATCGCCCCGAGCAGCAGCGCTTCGACCTATCCGACGAATCTGGGCATCGAAAAAGGCACGCTCACGCCGGAGATCACGGCCGCCAACTGTCAGGTTCGAATCGGTACGCTCACGATACGTTACAACTAAACGCATTTCGGTCGGGCGGCGGACGACAGCCGGCCGCCTGACCGGAAAAACAACAACGACAAAACCGAAACAACATGAACTTTCGCAAATCGATATTCAAGTTTTGGAGCATCGCCGCTGCGGTCGGAATCGCAGCTGCCTGCACCAATGTCGACGCCGAGGACATCGACCTCGTCAAACTGGGTGCATTGGAAAAAGAGTTCATCGTCGAGGCCGATGCGAACTCGTTCGACATCGACATCTACACCAACGGCGCATACCATATCGAACGGATAAACGAATCCGACTGGCTGAACCTCGCGTGCGGCGAGACGACGGACGGCAAGGCCACAATCACGGCCGAATGCGAATTCAACGAGGATTTCAAACGCAAGGCGGGCATCGTCCTCTGCTCCGACGTGGATTCGCGGCGCGACACGCTCTACATCAAGCAGAAGGCGCTCATCGACGCGCGCATCGCATTCGCAAATTCGTCGATCATCGTCCCCGGGGCCGGCGGCGAGAACAAGTCGGTCATCGAGACCAACGTTCCCTTCTCCGACATTACGGTGGAGACCGAATACTCCGATCCCGAGAATACGGACTGGATCCAGGAGATCGAGATCGTCGACGCCGAGAGCGAGGAGCGCGAGCTGGTCATCACGCTCGACGCCAACCCCGCCGAAGAGGTTCCGCGCTCGGCCGCCGTGTCGCTCTCATTCACCGACGGGTGGGACGAGACCGTCTCCGTCGAGTTCAATCTGCTGCAACGCACGGCCAAAGAGACGCTCGGCCGCAACATCACTTTCGAGGAGTTCCGCCAAAACTACGCCCTCAACAAGAAGATCGAAGACTACGTCATTATCGAAGGCATCGTCGTGAGCAACCCCGACAACCGCAATGCGGGCGAGAACACCCAACTTACCACCTCGACAATCGACTACACCGTTTCGGAACGGACCCTCTACCTCGAATCGAAGGACGGCCGCTACGGCATCGCGATTCTCACCAACGAGGTCGAGGACAACATCTTCGACCAGTACGACCACGTGCAGCTCCTCATTCAAGGCGCCACCGGCAACCTGGTCGAGAATCCTGACCGCTACGAATTGGAGGGTGTCACCAAGTCGATGGTCATTTCGCGCACCGCCGGTTCGGCCTCCGACGTTCCCATCAAGGAGAAACACATGAACGAGCTGACCGACGACGACATCTACACCTACGTGACACTCAAAGAGGTCGAGTTCCCCGTACGCAAAGGTTCGATCACGCCGGTCAACGAAGGGTACGCAATCGGCACGAACGCACACCGTATCAGCAAATACCCGCTGCTCGTGCGCGACATCAACGGCGACGCCATGTACATGATGACCAATACCAACTGCGCATACCGCAGCGACGGCACACGGCTGCCCTACGGTTCGGGCGACATTTCGGGCGTAATCGTCCACGAACGTTTCTCGCGTTTCGAATGGCGCAACGGAGCCGACCCTGCCGAAATGACGGATGACCCGACGCTCGGCTACATCGGCCGCTATCAGATCCGCCACCAGAACAAGGAGGACATCTGGGGCAAGATGCAGAACAGCGTGGAAGACAGCTTCTCGGCACTGCTGACCGAATATCGTTATTGGAACCCCGACACGGAGAACGAGGTGCAGAAACCCACCTACGGCACGAACGGCTGGCTGACGCACACCTATCAGGAAAAGTATTCGGGTTCGGCCTCCAAGGAGTACCTGCAAGCCACCTACAAGCAGCACATGGTGGGCGGCGGCACGTACGAATACTTAGGACCCGTCGGCAACAGCGCGAACAACCTCTTCGGCGCCAACTACGGCAACAAGAACGGTATCGGCATCGTAATCGACCCCTCGAAGGAGAGCTGGAATCCGAAGATGGACGCCTTCATCAGCCGCAATCCCGACGGAACGATCGAGTGGTGCGGCCCGTACGCCTCCGACCAATACGCAGCCAGCGGTTCGGGAGGCTGGCCCGGAAACGACGCAATACCGACGAGCTCCCAGCAAATCAACTACAACGGCAGTACGTCGATGCGCGGCAAGGCCAACGTAAGCGGCAACTGTTACACCGCCTTCTCCAACCACTACTGGTGGGACGACGACACGGGACGTTTCTACGCATGGCTGATCAACTTCTCGACCGAGGGCATTTCGACCTCGCACATCTCGATGCAAATCTCCGTGATGAACACGCAGCAGACCTTCTATTCGCCCCGCTACTGGTGCGCCGAGTGGGCGCTCACCGATTCGCAGGCGCCCGAAGACGACTCGCAATGGAATCTCATCGGCGAATACACGGTGCCCGACGTCTCCGTCTGGTCGAATACGCTCTACTCGTCGATCGTGGCCTACAAGTACATCGACTTCGAACTGCCGCAGGAAATCCTCGGCCACCCGGACGTCTACATCCGTCTGCGTCCGACGAGCGACCTTTGCAGCGACGGCAGCGATTATGCCAACGCCCGCCTGAACGGAAGCGCTGCCGGAGCGGCTTTGGCCTCCCAGCATGCAAGCAGCCTCGAGTATTTCGCGATTCGTTACAATAAATAACCGCTGTATCCGATAACCGGCCGAGGGCCGGCAAGCAACGGAACGTCCGGGCTTGTCGGCCCTCTTTTCGAATACATCCGAAACAATGAAGCTGAAAATCACGCTATTTCTGACAGCATTGCCGTATCTCGCCGTCGCGCGCGCCGACATCGGTATCGTGCCTCGCCCGCTTTCGGCCGCGGAAGGCAGGGGGACGTTTGCGATCACGGAGCGCACGGTCGTCGCATCGCCCGAAACGCTGCGGCAGGAAAAATAAGGTCTCGGAATCGCGCAGTCACGTATCGCAATCCCTGTTTCGTTCCGGCGGACCGGGAGGAGGCACCGCGAGCCGTCAGAGACAGTCCCGCTTCACAAGCGGGACAAATTGCGACACGGGAAGACCTGAATCCGCACCTTCTGACGAAAACCGCCAGCCGAACCCTCCGGCGCGAACTCTCCGCACGAACCGCTCCCGTTCTCGTTTTTATTTCCTATCTTTGGCGGTGAAAACGACCTCGCTTTCGGCGGCCGGACAGGAACGACCGGTTCCGCACCATGCGGCCGCCCTCAAAACTGTGACCCGGCATGGACAATCTGAACCAAGACCTGACATCGCTGCTCCGCCGCGCGGGGCTGGACAACTCCGGCGGAGAGTGGGGCTCGCGCATCCTGCTCGTCGCAGGCATCGTCCTCGTCTGCTACCTCGCGGTGAAATTGTTCCGGCATCTGGTGACACCTGCCCTGCAACGCATCAGCGCCCAGACCCGGACGATGTGGGACGACCATCTGTTCGACGACAAAGTCCTGCACGCCGCCTGCCGCCTGATTCCGCCCGTCCTCCTATATCTGCTGCTGCCGCTGGCCTTCGGCGACGACCCCTCGCTGCTGAAACTGCTGCACAAAGGCTGCTCAATTTACCTCATCGTCGTGACGGTCGCCCTGCTAAACACCTTTCTCAGCGCGCTCTACGACATTTCGAACAAACACGAAACGCTGCGCGACCGGCCGTTGAAAGGCATCTACCAGATGCTCAAACTCGTGACCGTCAGCGTCGGCATCGTGTTGATCATCGGGATTCTCATCGACCGGAACGCCACGAGCATTCTGGCCGGACTGGGTGCATCGGCCGCCGTGCTGATGCTGATTTTCAAGGACAGCATACTGGGGCTCGTCGCCGGCGTTCAACTCTCGGCCAACGACATGCTGAGACCGGGAGACTGGATAACGATGAGTAAATACGGTGCCGACGGGTATGTAATCGAGGTGACGCTGACGACGGTCAAGGTGCAGAATTTCGACAAGACGATTACGACGATTCCGCCCTATGCGCTGGTCAGCGACTCGTTCCAGAACTGGCGGGGCATGCGCGAATGCGGCGGACGACGCATCAAGCGCTCGGTCTTCATCGACGCCCGCACGATTCACCGGTGCACGCCGGAAGAGACGGCGCGGCTCCGCGAAAAGGGGTATCTTGCGGCCGATACATCGCAGGAAATCGTCAACCTGCAAGCGCTGCGGGAGTATCTCGCGAATTACCTGCGCAACTGCCCCGACGTGCGCAGCGACCTGATGTCGATGGTACGCACGCTCCAACCCACGTCCGAAGGCGTGCCTTTGGAGTTCTACTGCTTCACGCGCCACTTCGAATGGATTCCCTACGAAGCGTTCCAGAGCGCACTTACCGACCGCGTGCTCACCCTTCTGCCGGAGTTCGGCTTGCAGGCGTTCCAGCGGCCTGCGGGCACCGATCTGCATGAACGGCACTGACGGCATTCGGACACAGGAGGAATGTCTGTTTTCCGACGCAAAACGCGCGCTTTCTCCCCGAAGGAGCGTATCCCTGCAACGGTTTTTCCGGAAAAGGTGCGCGAAATACCACGAAATACGCTTTGCCTGCGTGCGTTCCTGCCGTCGCACGGCGCGAACGTCCGCGAAAGACGGCCCGACGAAGGACGGCGAGGGCAGAACGCCGTCTCCACCCTATCGGATATTATGCCTCCGCACTGAGACACATGCTGACATAGCGCACGACGACGGGATAAAAGCGCATGTATGCCGATGCATGCGCCGAATCGGGATTGCGACGGCAAGGCGTCCCCTGCTCCGAATACACCGCCGCAAGGGAACGAAAAGGGGCAGAGTTGTGAAAACTCTGCCCCGAATCGTCCTCCGTCGCGACGGAGGAGAGACGATCCCCGCTATTTGAGAATCTTGTAGGTCACCTTACCGCTCTTCACGGCCCAGGGATAAGCCACCTCGACGTTGACCGTCACGTCGACATCCTTCTGCAACGAGAGGTTATTGAGATTCGAGAAGGTGATCCGACCGGTCGTCTCGTCGACAGTTACACGGTCGCCGAGTGCCGCCGAAGCGTCGAATCCGTTGTCGGCATAGGTCACCGAGAAGCTGACGATGCGGATCGCTTCCAGCCCGAAGACTTCGTCGCTGTTGGGACGGACACCCGTAGCGAAACCGTTGGTGTCGTCGCCCGTGATCCACGGATCGGCCAGCGTCGCATCGTGATCGATCAGCTCGAAGCCCTTCATATCGTCGGCGTCGCGCATATCGCGCAGCGAAAGTACCTCGCAGATATTCTTCGTATAGGTCGCCTCGGCCGTGCGGGTCGGGATTTCGACGGTCTCCGACTGCGTGAACGAGCGGATCGGGTCGAACTTGTTGACCTCATACGACGTATAGTCGTTCACGGCCGTGAAGGCGTTGCCGATGACGATGCCGTCGATCGAAAGCGTACCGACGACGGGCACGGATTCGTTGCGGCCGTAATACGAGAGTTTGTTACCGGCGATCTCGATGCCGTCGTGAGCGGGAGCCGTCGCGGGAATCTCGTAAGCGAAGACGAGTTTCTGTGCAGCGATCTCATCGTCCGATACCGGTACCCATACGCCCTGCGCATCCTTCTTGACGATCGTGAAGGCGGATTCCAGATCGATGTCGGCTACCGAGAAGCCCGTGAGCGCACTCGATCCGAAACTCGGCGACCAGAGACCCTTCACATCCGACTGCCACTTGCCGTCCGCGTTGTAGACCCATGCGTCGACGTGCTGCGCGGCATAGGCGGGAATCTCGACCCTGGCCTCGCCCTTGACATAGATCGGCAGGCCGTAGTTGGGAACGAGCTTCGTCTCGAAGGCGAATACGTCGGCGTCGGTCTCCACATCGGCACGATTGACCTGCATGTGGGAGGTCATCTTGCCGTCGTTGGCCACGGCGATGCGGGTGATCGTCGCAGGATTCGAACCGTCGAGGAACCAGTAGTTCTTCTCCAGCGTCCGGTCGCCGCAGACAGCCGTATAGAATGCGTTCGCACTGTTGGGCGAGCCTCCATAGTAAGGACGGGTAAGCGACGTAGCCAGTTCGGCGGCATCCGTGAAGTGATCCTTCACCTGCTCGAAGAGTTCGCCGACAATGGAGGTATCCTCGGCTACGAACAGCTCCTCGGTGGCATCGTATGCGAGCGTAGCGGCGGGAAGCGTAACCTCGATCTTCTCGGGCAGTGCGACGAACTCGGCCTCGAAGGCGATCGTCACCTGTACGTTCTCGAACTCGCTCGACGCTTCGACGGCATAACGCTTGCCGAAGGTGTATCCCGAAACGCGCAGCGTATAGCCCTCGTCGGCATCGTAAGCCACGGGAACCACCTTCACATTGTCGTCGACGGTCTCGGTCGGCTTGCCCTCCGCGTCGAGCTCGACGGCCTTCACCACGGCGCTGCCGCCCTGGTTCCAGTAGGTTACGATGTTCTCGGGCGTGATGTCCTGAGGAAGCGTCGACTCGGTTACTTTGAGCGTGAATTCGCGCTCGGAACCTTCGTACTCGCCGCCGGCTTCGTAGACCGTCCGGAAATCGGAGTAGTTCCAGACGTACTTCAACAGGTCGAGCGTTACGCCGCGCTTGGTCTTGACGATCGTCACACGGCTGTTGAAGGTCGGGTTCAGCGCATCGTAGGCGGCAGCGACCGTATAGGCGTGCTCGGTGAGCAGGTAGTTGTTGCGCGTCGACTTGTCGGCGGCGATCAGCTTGACCGTCTCGTCGCAGACTTCCTCCCCGCCGTTCGCAACCTCGAAGTTGCCCTTGTCAGCCGACTCCAACTCCGTGCCGTCGGCTTTGAAAGCCTTGCTCGTGCAGGCCACGACGGGCGCTTCGAGCGAATAACCCATGTCGGCGAGCTGAGCCAGATCGTAGTAGGCTTCGCCGTCGGTAGCCCAGAGTTTGTAGCCCTTCATCAGTTCGACGACCATGTCGGTATCGTCGTAGGGAATCTCGTAGGCCACTTCGCCGTCCGCAGCGACGATCCGGTCGGCGTCGATCGAACCGTCCTCCTTGGCGGGAGCCAGCACGACGGCCTTCACGTCGGCGCGCGCCGGCACGAGGTTCACGTAATCCGAAACCACATTGGCCGAATAGTCGTTCCCGGCCTCCGCGTCGTAGGCTTTCTGTACGCGCAGCGCAATGCTGTACGAAACCTTACCCGTGAAGAAGTCGGGGGTGAAATCGGCGGGAAGCGCTGTCACGATGAAGCGGCCGTTGCCCGTCTCGTCGGCCTCGACCTTCTGAATATTCAGCGCAGGCACCGTAGCGCGCGTCTTCACCTGTTCCATTTCCAGCGAGAACATCTCGGGCTCGGCGGCATAGGCGGCCACGAGCTGTCCGGCAGCCTCGACGGGCGTAACGCGGAAGGTCATCTCCACCGTACCGTTCGCCAGCAGGACGGGCTCCTCGCCCTCGGGGGCATAGTAGAGCGCGTTGACCGACGCCTTGTGATCGTCGTAAGCCGGAACATAGACGAGGCTCTGGATACGGCTCAGGAGCTGATCCACGTCCATGCGCAGGCCGTCGATGAGGTTTTTCAGATCCTGCATCGTCCCCTCGTACTCACCGGCGACATCCTTAATCGCATTGGCAATGGCCTGATCGATCGCGCCGTCGTTGGCGAGCGCCTTGCCGATGCAGTCCTCCACGCCCTTCGTGAAGGCGGCGTTCGACTCGTCGTATTTGATCTCGGCATTTTCGAGCGCTTCGAGCCGGCTCTTGATGTTGGCCAGCGAACCGTCGGCGTCGGGCTTGCCGCTGAGGGCATCGATCTGCTCCTGCAAATCCTGGATTTCGAGATCGAGCACATCCTTTTGGACGAAGTTATATTTCGCCAGGATCGGCTTCATCGCTTCGCCCAGCGAGTTCTTCATCGCCGTCTCGCTCTGGCGGATCGCCTCCTGTAAGACGGTCAGCGTCGGATAATCGGCCAGTTCGGCGTCGGTCACGTAACCTTCGAGCGTCGAAGCCAGCCCTTCGGCCGAAACGTAGTTGGCCTTGATCTGGTTGAGCAGCTGCGACAGACTCTCGACCGTCGTTTTGGTGGCGTAGGTCGCCTCGGCGTCGCTCTTGGTCAGGTAGTTCGCCAGCGAACCCTTCACGGCGTCGATTTCATCCTGCAAACTCGTGCGGGCGCTTTCGAGCGCCTCGATCCGCTTCTCCAGCTTGCCCTTATCGCTTTCGAGCGTCTCGATCTGTTTTTTCAGCGCTTCGACTTCCGATGCGGAGGCCGCCTTTCCCAACTCCTCCTGCAACTTTCCGATCTCTCCGGCCTGCGTCTCGGCTTTGCCCTGCAATGCCTCGATTTCGTCCTTCAAGCCCGAATCAACCCCGTCCAACCGGTCGACCGCATTTTGCAGAGACTGCATCTGCTTCTCCACGGAAGCGATCTGCCCCGTCGTCAGCTCGTCGATCCGGTTGTTCAGACTCGTGATGTCGTCATCGTAGTCCTTGCAACCGACTCCGGCTACCACCGTTCCGACAAGGAACAGCGATAGGAGTCTACCTAAGAATTGTCTTTTCATAATGAAGAAATTAAAGATGTTTTGAAATGGTTTGAACTTCGTGTCTTTTCGGTATTTATTTACTGATTCCTACATAGTTGTCATCCCTTATCGGCAGGATTTCATGCCTCCCGCCGCCGGACTGTTGGTATCATATATGATACGCATGATGCAAAGATATATGAAAATCTTTGCAATACAAAACTTTTCGTAAAATTTTTCGGGATGCCAATCGACTATACAGAACAGATAAAACTTATCGCTCTAAAAATCAGAACACTAAGAAAGGCTCGAAAGCTCACGGTACAGGAATTGGCCTACCGCTGCGACATCGAACGTTCGAACCTGAGCCGTATCGAAACGGGCCGTTCAAATCCCACGGTCAAAACACTTTGCATCATCTGCAACGCACT
>OGUK01001724.1_pt1 | contig 13382 bp, 8 predicted proteins | sample 1553151 | NCBI WGS metagenome assembly OGUK01 (sample SAMEA2580208, study PRJEB22360) | human gut metagenome | biome: human gut; feature: human-associated habitat; material: faeces | place: Denmark | collected 2008/2010
AGAAGGCTGAAAATAATTTCGTCGTGCAATTGAGTAATCCGCAGAAAGAGAAGTTGTAATATTCAATCCTTCCATTACTTCATATCCCAATCTAAAATTTGTCCGTAGACGTACATTTCGATTTGTTTCTTTGGTACCTCTTAAATTTTCAAGAGCAGCCTCCCATGCACTCGACCCCTCTCCCGGCAATAACGTACTCAACTCAAACGGATCTCCGGGCACAGTTTCAATAGAAGGTGCAGAAGACAATGAACCACCGGCATTCGTCCCCCGCTTCCGATTTACCAAAGTCGCATTAAAACGTAAATCAACATTAAAGCGTTTCACGGGAACGACGTTCATTGTAGCATTCAAATCTATCCGTTTATAACCAGTCCCCTTCAAAACACCTCCCTCGTCATAAAAACCTAAACCTAAACCATACTGCATACGTTCGTTTCCCCCGTAAGCTTGAATATTTGCATTTGTGATTTTTGCCGTTTCATAGTACATTGGAAAAAAATTCGTAGCATTGTTGTAAAAAGGATTTAAACTATCTTGTCTCCAACTCCCATTACTCGTACTCGTCGTCAGGAAAGGAGACCAGTTGCCATCCAAACTACCTTTCCGAGTTTCGTAAATTTCTTTCAATGAAGTCGGATATTTGTACGTTTGATCACTCGGATCTAGATAAGCCCTATAATTTCTTTGAGTTGCCAATAAGCGCATCTGATTCTCCAAACGCCCAATAGTCACTCCCGGCAAACGGGGTAACTGCGCCCAGCTCTGAGAAATGTTTACCGCAAATACGGCATCTTGATCTTTTTTTCCTTTTTTAGTCGTCACGATTATCACTCCATTTGCCGCACGGGAACCATAAAGAGAAGCTGCTGAAGCATCTTTCAAAATCTGTATCGACTCAATCATATCCGGATTAATATCTGCCAATAAATTCGTTCCCGTCACTGGAGAAGCAAACGAATTTAACGGAACTCCGTCAACAACCCACAACGGATTTGAGAATCGACGCCCCTGCTCAACATCCAGAGAATTATAACCACGAATAACAACGGATGTACCACCTCCTCCCGGAGAACCGGACATCTGCGTAATATCCATCCCGGCAACACGCCCTTGTAACAAACTGGCAATACTAGAAGAAGGGATTCCTTTAAATTCATCCGCTTTGATCACGGAGATTGATCCTGTTGAAGTTCGTTTCGTGGTTGTACCATATGCCACCACCACCGCTTCATCCAATGCCTGAACTTCTTCTTCTAACGTGATCCGCAAAGTATCCTTAGCCGTTTTTTCTGTAAATTCTACCGTTTTATTCTTATATCCCACGAAAGAAAATTCCAACACACCTTTCGTTATGGGCAAATCCAAGGCGAACCATCCCTTTTCATTCGTTGCTGTTCCCAAGGATACACCTACAATTTTTACCGTTACTCCCGGCATTGGTTGTTTCTTCGTATCATACACGAAACCTTTTACCCGAACACTCTTCGCTTGCTGTTGCTCTCCTTTCTGCTCCTTGATAATCACTAGATTCCCCTCTATCAAATAAACAAACGGACTCCCTTTAAAACATTGCTCCAAAATCTCTTCTATCGCTACATTCTTCATGTCCAGCGAAACCGTTTTCATCTGCTTCACTGCATCGCTATCATACACGAACGTGTAATCACTATTTTGCCGGATATAGCGGAACACGTCCACGAGAGAAGCATTTTTCATGGAAATATCCATTTTTTTTTGCTGCGAATAGAGGTTTGATGCGCTCAAATGCATCGTACACACAAATAGTAACACAAACCACGTTTTCATAATAATAAACATTCTAGGCAATTTCCTTCGACAGAAATCGCTGTTTCTCCATTTTTTTTTCATACTTTTGTTGATAACATTAAACAAAATCTCCATTGCCTTGGAGGTTGATATTTAATAAAAAGCGGAAGGTATACCCGTACTTTCTGCTTTTTTATTCTTCCACGGTTATGATTCGACCATTGATTTTAAATTTCACCCGCCCGGTTTTCTCTATTTTCGACAACACGGTCGCTATGTTATCATAGCGTTCAATCTCCAACGAAAAATGGGCCTCTTTAGCCGACTCGCTGGCAAAGAACACCTCTACATCATACCATCGTGCCAATTTATCCATAATGTTCTCCAACGAGGCCTCCGAAAAATAACACACCCCCTCGATCCAACACACCACTTCTGTAGCATCTACATCACGAACGACGAACTGTCCATCTCCCGCAACCACTTGCTGATTGGGAGACATGATATAATGACGTTGCCCATCCGACACGTTTACACGTCCCTCCACCAATGTCGTTGTGATTGCTTGATCACCCGGGTAAGCTTCCACGTTAAAAAATGTCCCCAACACTTCGACGGATACCCCTTTCGTTTTCACGATAAAAGGTTGTCGTTCATTTTTTGCCACCAGGAAACATACCTCCCCTTCCATCTCCACCTCCCGCCGTTCACCGGGGAACTGCACCGGGTAGACCAGTTTGGATTCAGAGTTCATCCATACCCGTGTACCATCCGCCAGTAACAACTCGTATTCCCCTCCTCGGGGAACGACCAGCGTATTATATTTCACAGGGGCAGAAACGGGTAGCGAATCTCCCAACTCGTATCTTAACCCACTCTCCGAAGCCATAATACTTGTCCCCTCACATGCAATAACCACATGACGTGTCGTATCTGTAATATCCACAGAACTTCCATCATCCAGAATCAGTTTAGCCTTATATTCCTTCACGTTATTCTCCACGGACCGAGCGATCTGCACGGGAGTTTTCGTTTCTTGAAGTTGTAAAACTCCGAATATTGCACACACGCCAACCACCACAATCGCAGCAGAATACCTCCACCAACGTATTGAACGTTTACGAGAGAATTTTTGCTGGAACATATTCCATTCCCCTGTCATATTTAACTTGCACCCCTGTCGGATATCTTCTCTTAGCCTCCCCTCGATACGGGTCACTTCTTCCCGGTGTCTCGCAGACAATTCCACCCACGCATCCAACTCATCAGCTTCTTCTTCCGAAATCGTACCGGATACTTTTCGGGCTATCAACCGGGCTATTTTATACCGTTCTGTCAATCGATTCATAAATCTATCGCTTATTTTGCCCCTATAACAACTGACTTTTTAAAGTGGGTGAATAAAATCACAAAAAAATTATACATTTGTGCATATAAAAACACGTGCGATGGATAAAATGTTGATAAACAACAACAATTTTAAATTTTTCTTCCAAGAATATTTTGAACCTGTATTTCAATTTGCTCGAAAATACACGGGAAATGATGCCATTGCCCGAGATCTCACACAGGATGCATTTATCAAATTATACGAGAGACGCAAAGATTTCGATGTCATGGAAAAAGCAAAATCTTTCCTCTACACGGCGACTCGTAATCTTTGCTTGAATCATTTGAAACATAAAAAAATTGAACATCAGTATTTTCAATCGATAAAAATCGAAGACGAGGAAGCAGAAGAACTATTTTACTTAGAAGAAGTCACCTACCAGGAGACCCTCCGCATTTTACGGGCTGCCATTGCACAGCTTCCCCCTCAAACCCGGGAAGTCATCCTTGTCAGCCTAGATGGCAAAAACAATAACGAAATTGCAGAAACTCTTGATATCTCCATCAACACAGTTAAAACTCTAAAGAAAAATGCGTACAAATTTCTACGAGAAAGCCTCGGCTCACGTAACCTATACATTTTATTGTTTCTTTTAAAAAATAAAAAAACATCCCATTTATGATCACTTACCTCCAAATGAATAAATCCATCGAAAACACCAAAACTCTTTATTTGGAACTCAACAAAGAACAGTCCTATTTTTACGTTGAATAAACCATAGTCTTAAATTGCTATTTTCCTCTAATTCTATTCATGTTGCTTTTTTTAAATAACTAGAAAATGGCATCAATATCGGCATAAAAAATACTAAAGCTATTATTGAAAATAGTAATCCCCCGATCGTTCCAATGGCGAATGAAAACCAAAACTCTTCTGCTTTCGGCCCATCAATCAAAAATGGGACCAAGCCAAGTACCGTTGATATAATGGTTAATAGCACGGCAATAATCTTATGGTTATAAGCCTTCACGTAAAGTCGAACCGGGTTAATCCGATTTAGCCGTCCAAGATTTCTATTTACGAAACCATTATATTCATTAATCACGTAAATTGCCGCATTCACCACCAAACCGCTCAACAAAACAAGTGATGCAAAACCACCCGTTCCAAAATTTACCCTTGAGAAATAAAATGTCAGGAAAGTACCTATAAACGAGATAGGAATCAACGAGATAATCACAAGAGGCTGCCGCAGAGACTCAAACAGTATCGAGCAGGTAAAAAAGATTATCACAACAATCAACAGAATTAACCAATATTGGGAACCTCTATCATCGTACCACCCGAAACTCTGGTTAACCGTCCGGAAACCGACAGGCAAAATAGCATTAATCTCTTCGGTTGTCTTTTTGATAAACTTATCCGACAAATCATACGATCCCATAAAATTAAAAGCCACCTGCAACGAATACACCTGGTTATTTTTCGTAATTCGTGCAGCAGCATTTCGTTTTCCTATCTCTCTGATATTAGCATAACAAATCTGCCGATCTCCTGCAGTTAAATAACTGTTCATCAAATGCCACACATCAAACTTATCACGTTCCGAGGAATGATAATCAATTGCAATCCGTTGATCTTTATTCCGATACGTTCCAACAGTTCCCTCATCCATCAGCGCGGCCAAAGTTGAATAACATTGTCCCAAATTCAAACGATTAAGAGCAATTTTTTCCATATCATATTTGATATACATCTCCGAAGTCGGTTCTCCTTGCGATTGCCAATAATCAGAACTTCCCAACTCGATTCCCACGTCATTCACTCGTTTATTAGCCTTGACCTTCTCGGCCACCATTTCTGCATACTTATACAAACGATCATAATTATACCCGCTCAAACCGATTCGATGTGATTTACGTCCCAATCCCAGCGAATTGGGAAATCCCCGTTCACTAACACCCGTTGTACTCCAATCTACACCGCCAATCAACAAAGCCTCTCGAATAACCTGTGATTCCAGATATTGAGGGAAAGTCCCATCCTTGTGTTCATCGGTAAATTCTACCTCGATGGAACCGCTTTTACCATCCACTCGGGTCACGAAACGTTTTATCTCCTTGAATTTGGCTAAAAAACGATCCATTTGCCACATCTTTTGATTAAGCACCCCCGCATCATCTCCTTCTGTCAATTGAGCAGAAATATAAAGTTTCATCTCCCGTTCCCGTTGAGAAAAAGTACGTGATGACTGGATAGATGAAAAAAGCCGTAATGTCCCACCAAACACCTTTTCCAATGGCTGGCGTAAAGTTCCCTGACAAAAATTACTCCCTATAGTCTTATTATAAAGATCTTCATACCATGCCACCTCTTGTTTTTCTTCCATCCGGTAATAATAATCACTTTTACCTAATTTAGAAGGCAGCAAATGCACCGGGATTCCAAATGCAAGTACGAAAATGGTAATATATATCCATTTCCGTTTCTGTGTAAAAGTAATATAGCGTGTATAAAACCGACTCCAATTCACGATTCTTTTTAAACGCTTACAACTTTTTTTTCGTCTGCCGACAACACAACCCGTTATGATCAATAATTGCAGGCACGAAAAAAAGAGCCACAAACAATGCCACAACCAGATTAATAATAATAATCGTGGAAAAATGATTCAACGCACCTTTCACGTAATCGGGCATAAAAAAGACGATCACCAATGAACCGATTGTAGTAAGCAATGCCGCCAGAATAGCGATAAAAGCACTCCGATTGTGGTAATAGCTATAATGATCAACCATCACAATAACAGTATCGATCATAATACCCAACGAGACAGCAACACCCGCCAACGAAATCAAGTTAAGCTCAACATCAAACAAGTAATAAAAAATAACGGCTATCAACACGTTGGCAAATAATGAAATCGCTATAACAGAAAGATAACGTCTGCTCCGGCTAATAATCCAAACAAACAGGAACAATATCGCCAAACATAAAAAAGTACGTTTAACCAATTTCACAAGTTCCTCCCGTACCTCCTTAGCAGCATCATTCGTGAGTGTCACGTAAAATCCATCCGTCAAATTTGCTTGAATCTTTTCCATTCGCTCTCGAATTTCCGCAGATGCTTTAATAATATTTGTCTCCGTGTCTGCAAAAATGCTCAAGTAAATCGTATTCAAACCATTGATACGATAAAAGCTGGTTTCTTGTCGCTTTTTGTAATCAAATTTAGCAACATCATTCAAATAGATAATTTTACCATCTATTGTTGCCAAAGGAGTTTTACCTATATCCGGCCCCAACCGCTCGGTCTCTAATAATAAAGTAATACGCTCTTTATTCCCGTCACGATCAATTCGATCAACATCCCCGACAATAGAACGTTGTCCCAAAAAGTTCTGAAGTCCCGACACGATAACATTAGATTCAAGACCATACCGCTGCAATTCTATCGGGTTATACTCAATATCCAGATAAAGTGGCATAGCCCCCCCGACCGACACATCCCGCACATAATCAATCTGTGTGAGATAAGGTTTAATATTACGCTCGACATAGTCTTTTATATTAGCGGGATCCATATCGGCATTGATGATATAAGACAAGACCTGTTGTGTGTTCTGTCGAAGCCTTCCCCCGATATTCCCTCCTTGTAAATAAAGACCACCCGCACCCTCCGGTAATTTCTCGGCAATCTGTTTCAGCAAGGATGATATTTCAAAACGCACGGCCGATACGTTAGCTTTCTCCTTGAGTACGACAGTCACACTTCCGTTTCCTTGTGATGACACGGAAGAAGTTTTCTCCACGCCCACCACCGAGGCAACCAATCCCTCTACTTTAGAGGTGATTTCCTGCTCTATGACCCGTTGTGATGCCCCGGGCCAACTAAACGAGATACTCAGCCTTTTCCCCTGTTCCGGGGATGGATGGTAAGAGATTCGTAACAGAGGTATCAAAGCACCTCCCACCACCATCAACACAGCCATTATCAAAATAAGTGAAAAGGCGGGAATACGTTCTAAAAATCCCTTTTTCTTTATATCATTACTCATAAAAATCAGTGTTTACGGTAGATCACGTAATAAATCAACGGTATAAAGAACAAACTGACAATCGTCCCGACGCTCATACCGATAATAATAGAAAGAGATAACGGGTACTGCAAATCTGATCCCATATCAACCCGGTTCAAGAACGGGGCAATAGCCAATATCGTTGTCAGAGAGGTCATAATAATGGGCTTTAACCGACTGTGCCCACCAGTAAAAACAGCCTTTAATAACGGCATACCATGTTTACGAAGGCGATTAATCGTATCCACTTTCAGAATAGAATCATTGATAATAATGCCACTCATCACGACCAAACCTATCATCGACATGATATTCAAACTCTCGCCAAATATCCAAAGCCCAAACAAAACGAAGAAAATATCAACCACAATTTCTGATAGAATAATAAGCGGCTGTATGATACTTTCAAACTGGGCCGCGAGAATAAAATAGAGTAACGAAATAGCAACCAACAGGATAACGATCAACTCCCGAATACTCTCCCGACTCGAACACTACTCTCCCGTAAAGGTCACGAAAAAGTCCTTATCCTCCTTAACGACCTCTTCTACCGTCTCCATCACCCGTTTCACATCAGCATCGTCCACATCTATAACAACCGGATAATAATCCCCCCCACTACCGGAATAAAGTTTCTTAAAATCCTCGCCTTTGGTCTCGTTGATTACCATTGAGAGAGGAATTTCAACCCCGTTACGGTTACGCACCTTACCCGACAAAATATCCGATGCTTCGGCCCGCGTATCACCCGTGGTCACGGGAACGGAATACCCCCCTTGATTAATACGAAACAAGGTATTCTGGCTAATCATATTTCTCATTTTCGCATAAACATTACCGAACGTAACCTCATGGATTGCCATTGCCTCCACATCAGCAATATAACGAATATTCTGTTCCATCATCGCCGGAGGGATCAACACGTCCGGCAGGGCTTTTTCTATCTTGTTGACCACACGAGTTACCTGCTCTACCGTCGGAGCCTGTCCTTCCTTACTATGCAATCTTGCAACAAGCGCGCTTCCTTTTTCCGCAAATATCATATTAAAAATATTGCCGGAAACTTGAAAAGAAACTTGTGCTTTCGGGTAATTCGAGACCACGTAATCCGAAATTTTCCGTTCTATCCGTTTCAAGCTCTCGGCATCTTTAGCCTTAATATAGATCACGCTTTCAGAAGGAGTGATCTCTTTGGTATGTGACATCAAAAACTGTTGAACACCCACCATCGAGGTTGTTTGCAAAATAAAACTATCTACTTGTGCCAACAGTCTATAAACACGCAGATCATTTTCTTCCAAAGAAATACCGCTATTCCAATCAATTGTCAAAATCGTATCGTCATGCAATATTCGAGGCAAGCGACTCTTCTCCACCATTTGATAAACGAAATAAGTAAGAGGAACAAGTAGTACAAACCCGATAATCAGCAACCGACCATGACGTAACGTCCATTTTAACCCGATCTCGTACGGACGATAGTAGTCAAACGTGAAGAATCTCGCAATAAACCGATTCTCCGTCCATGCCGAACGTTTGCGATACATCAGATAAAAATACACGGGCAGAACAAGCACCGACACCAATAATGACGCGAACAAAGCAACCGTCACGGCCATTGCCTGATCATAGAAAAGTGCGCCAGCCGTGCCACTTAAAAAGATCAGCGGCAAAAAAACGGAACAAGTAGTCAGCACACTACTCAACATCGGGGTAAAAACCTCCCCCACCGCACTGGAAATAGCATCATCAAGCCGCAATCCTAATCGCCATTTCTGAAATATATTATCTATAACAATAATCGAGTTATCAACCATCATTCCCGTCCCGAGAATCAACCCCGATAGCGATATAATATTCAGAGATATTCCCAAAACATGAAAAGCCAAAAGCGTGACCACAAGTGACAACGGAATGGTTATAACAATCAGTACCGGAGAACGTAAATCCTTCATAAATAAAAAGATAATTAATGCCGCCAGAATAGCACCGACCAATAGATTACTACTCAAATTATCCATGGAATACGATAACAATTTGGTCTGATCCCGTGTCAACTCAAAACGAATGTTAGGATATTCCCTCTCCAAATCAGCCATCAACGTGGCAATACTTTCCTGCAAATCAGCCATCTTGGCATCGTTCTGTTTTATAATTGCCAACGTAACAGCCGGATCATCACCACTACGTACCAAACCGTTCCGTTTCGCCGGACGCTCCACAATTTCACACAACTCTTTGAATTGATAAATGCGCCCGTTATGATTGATATATATATTCTCAATATCTTCTTTCGAGATAATCCGGGAATCAAAGTGAATACTGTAACGATATTCTCCGTCTTTAATACTTAATGCTCCTAAGGATACATTATTATTGTTAATCGCGTTTTCAAGCAAATTAATACCCACGCCCATAGAAGTCAACTTCGTGTAATCAGGAATACAAAGTAGCTCGGGGGTCACAACACCACTCATATCGACCATCGCCGTCTGTGGTAGTTGTTCGATACGTTTTGAAATAACATCCCGGGCAAATTGCCCCAGTTCACTGAAATCAATTCCGGCCTCACGCAGCCTGTCATGCTCTTTGGGCGCCACGTTTTTTAACGACAGGTTAAGATAAAAAGCCGGGATATCGGTCACACTAGCCTTGATCACCTTGGGACGTTCTATATCTTTGGGTAATGTTGCGACAGCTCGATCCAACTTCTCGTTCACGTCAATAAAAATGATGTCAACATTACTGTTCGGCTCAAAATCCATATATATAGCTCCCGCATCCGCCCGCGCTTCTGCCGTTATATTTTTCAATCCCGTCACCTGAGACAACTGATTTTTCAACGGTTTCAAAAGCGTGTTATCCACCTCCCGAACCGACAAACCGGGAGCCGACACCTGGATCGTGATCTGCGGGATATCAATAGCGGGCATAAGTGACACGGGCAGGTACCCCATCGCCACGATACTCAACACCACGATCGCGACAACGCTCATGGTAACCCCAATAGGACGCTTTAACAATTCCTTTATCATGATTACCGTCTATTATTAGGTGTCACATCCGTTCCGTCGGCAAGATTCAAATTATTGGATGTAATAACAACATCCTCTTCCGAAATAACCGTCTGTTTCTTTTCACTCCCTTTAATCACGTGGGAATCAATATTCGACATCACGACATCAACATACGTCCAAACCGCTTTCCCCTCACGGTAACAGAACATCACCTGAAAACCATCCCGCAGAACCACCGCATCCTTGGGAACCACGAAACTATTCTTAATCTCTCGCTCAAGTATAATCTTCACGTTCATCCCTTCCATCAAGTAGCGGTCAGCATTACGCACCCTTGCACGAATCTTTACCTGTCCATGTTCATCAATCAAGGGATTTATCTCTGTCACATCTCCATAAAACGTCTTTTCATCATTAATAAACGGGATAATCTTCACATGTTGCCCTTTTGTCACCTCTTCGATCTCCGCCTCCAATATACTGAACTCGACATCAAAATACGAATCGTCAATTAACGTACATAACTTATTGGCGGAACGATCATATATCTTGGCATCCAGATTGGCAATACGCCCACTGAAAGGAGCAATCAAATAACAACTTGCCAAACGGCGTTTCGCTGCCTCCAACTGATCAATCGCGTTATCATAACCGGACGAAATCTTCACATTCCGCAGGATTGCCGTCGGAATCCCTGTCGTGTCTGCCGAATATCCTTGCCCGATTAACTTGTCCTGTAAATCTATATTCGCCTTTTCCATCGCCCGGTAACTTTTCTCCAATTCAACTTGAGCCTCTTTCATATCAAGAGTTGCCAGTACCTCTCCTTTTTTCACGTATCCCCCGTTACTTCCGTTGATCGCGGTAATCACGCCCGTACCGTCAAAACTGAGATCGCTTTTAAAAACCGCACGCAACTTACCGTTACACACGATCTGTTTCTGGAAAGTTCGTTTTTTCAACACTAGCGTGTCAACCGTGATTAACGGACTCTGGCTTTCACTTTTACCGATTTCTTTCTCGTCTTTCTTTTTTTCGTTACCGCAAGCGATCGCCCCCAGCACGATCACGCTCAACAACAGGCTTCTATACAGGTTCATTTTCATTATCATTAGTATTTTCACGAGTGACTATTTCTCTACTATTTTATCAAATTCAGCACTGATATCTCTTTTGGATATAAAATCGTACAGGGACAACTTGCGCAATTCGAAATAAGCGTTCCAGAACGTACGCAGTTGATTGATATACTGCTCGCTGGCACTATCCAGTTCCTTTTGGGCCGTGTTCAGGTCCGTTACCGTGATCCCCCCGTTCTGGAAACGTTTTTTGGTGATATCGTAACGCTCCTCCGCAACCTGTAAGGCTTTGGCTGATATATTACACTGCCGGGCTTGATTGTTGAATTGCATCACCTTGATCCGGATATCCTGCTGGAACTTCGTCTCCTCTTGTTCCAGTTCCGTCCGGGCCAGGCGAGCCTCCGCTTCAGCCATCTTGACACGCCCGCGGCTCATTCCCCAGTCGTAAATGGGCATGGACAAGGATAACCCGACCACCTCCCGATCTTTCAAGCGACTGTACACTCCTTGCAGGTCATCCCCGGTTTGTGAGAATCCCAGGTTAGCCCTCAATTCCACCTGGATCCCCCGGTCTGCCTTGGCCTGAGCCACGCTTTTCCGCGAGTTCAATTCTTTTATTTTAAGCGACACGTTGTGAGAAGAGTTTTGCAACGCCTTGTTTAACACGAAATCGTATTCCATGAACACTTCCGGCACGTTCATCGGCGGTTGCAACTCGAAGAACGTACTTTCCGCCACTCCCAAGTATGATTTAAAATTAAAAAGCGCCACCTCCAAATCCACCTTGCTGTTACTTACCGTTAACTCCGCGTTCATCATGGACAATTCCAGCTGCAATAACTCGCTTTTAGTCACCGTGCCAATGTCATGCCGTTGTTGAGCGATCTTGTACATGCCGCGGGTATCTCTCAAGTTCTCCTCGCTTTTCCTGTAACTTGTCTGGGCCGACAAAACCGAGAAGAAATAAGAGGTCGTTTGAAGCGTTATACCCTCCAGCGATTCCAGGTACTGTTTCTTGGCCTTCTCGTACTGCAAGGGCTCCGTTTTCTTCTGCCATTTCAGCGTGTTGAAAGAACGTAGCGGTTGCGTGTAATTGATCGTGACCGGGTTCGAGTTATAAGTTTTCGTGTCGTAAGAGAACTGGTCCAGGCGGGCAAGCGAGGTGTTAAGAGACACGTTTCCCCCCGTGAGCGCAATTTTCTGGTTGATGTAAACGGACAAGTCATTACTCAAGGTGTTGTTCGCCACGTAACTGATGCGCCCGGTTTCCGGGTCTCTCACGTCAACCAGCGAACGGTTATAATTACCCAGGTTCCCGCTTAAATTAAGCGAGGGCAACAACTGAGCCTTGTAGGAACGAAAACTCCAGTATTGCGACATGAAACTGAGTTGCACCATCTGGGCCTGCGGGGAACGGGCGTGAGCGATCTTGATCGCCTCCTCCAGGGTTAGCTTACCTGTGACCGGGTTCTGTCCCACGCCAAAACTGCAAACTAGCCATCCCACGAATAATAGTAATAGTCTTTTTTTCATTCGATATATTTGTTATTGTATTATCATTTTAAAGTTTCACATCCAGCATTTTTCTAATTTCAAACTTCATCTCGTCCACGGCAAGAGAAGGCACCTTGGGACGTTTTCCCAGCAAAATACGGCCATAATAATTCATCATCGTCGTGTCACCCCGTTCGGCTTCCAGCTTGGTCAACAAGTAGAGCGGGTAAACACGATTCGGACACGTGTAATAAGCTCGCAGATAAGCCGTCATTCCTTGGTCATATTGTTTTAACGCCAGGTAATTATTACCCGCTATATTCCAGAACATGGGATCAGCACTATGTCTGATACCTCGCTTCAGCATAATATTACTCTCCTCGTATCGTCCCACCTTATGAAGTGAATGACCATATTCAAATAAAAATTTAAAATCATTCTTCAAGACTGGATAAAGTTTCCCGTACTCCTCGACAACGCTTTGATAATCCTCCCACGTGTAATAAACAGCGTTATTTTTCCACTTCCGGTACGCCTCTCGGCGACCAAACTCTCGAAAGTCAAAAAACAAGACCACGATACCCATTATTCCGAACATCAAAACATTCAC
>OGUK01001782.1_pt1 | contig 13030 bp, 10 predicted proteins | sample 1553151 | NCBI WGS metagenome assembly OGUK01 (sample SAMEA2580208, study PRJEB22360) | human gut metagenome | biome: human gut; feature: human-associated habitat; material: faeces | place: Denmark | collected 2008/2010
GGTGCGGATTGACCGTAGGTGTTGGCGTCGGGCGCGGGCTGACCGTAGGTTGGTACGGCCTGGCCATAAGAGTTCGCGGTCGGAGCAGGCTGACCGTATGCCGGCTGTCCGTAAGCGGGCTGCGCCGGCTGTGAGGGCTGCGCCGGGGCCGGTGCGCCATACTGCGGTACGGGATTAGGTGTGGGCGTACCGTTGGCCTCAGGCTGCTGAGGCAAAGGCACATTGTTGGGATCAGACATTGATTCCCCTTTCATAAGACCTATGTGTCACATCATATTCTTCCATTGCATGAGTGGAAAACTCAACAATTGCGCCAAATAATGTCCAAAGTTGTGGTGAATGCACTGGAAAGAATCGATGGTTATCAAATCGATATCAGTTGAGGGTGAACGTTATCGATCGGTTGTGTAACCTGTTGCATGAATATTGCGCACAGTTGCGGGGCGGAACTGGAAAGCAGACGAAGCTTTTGGCGCTATGCATAAAGCAACATACAGAGATGTAGGGAATGCCATGAACCACGAATACACGGATGCCGCCGTTGAGCAGCGCGAATCGCACGAAGACGAATCTCAAGACTGGGATCTGCTGTTCGTGGGCCTGGCCTGCTGATTCTCGTTTGCTGTTTTCTTTTCTTTTGAAATCATTGTGATTTCCTCCTGTATTCTATAATTATTATTGATTGACCGCCACACATTAAGAGATGGTCGGAGCGTCCGGTCCCTGAACATGGGCTAAATTCACCTTGGTTAGTATAGCACATTGATTCTGGCGTGTAAACCTCTTTTTTACAAAGTTTCAAAATATTCCTGTCCCTTCACAGCATCCCTCTCCAGCTGTGCCTTCAGTGCCTCCAGCGAAGAAAACTTCTGTTCAGGTCTGAGGAATTTTTTGAAATCCACCTTGCAGTATTCCCCATACAGATCTTCATTGCAGTCAAACAGATATGTTTCCACACCAATAAACTTCTCGCCGCCAACAGTAGGCTTATGACCTACATTGGTAATTCCCTGATAACTTCTGTCTCTGAAATGGGATACTGTGATATAAACCCCGTTTGGAGGCATCAGTTTCTCTACCGGAGGGATCAGGTTGGTGGTCGGAAGCAGATATTTATGTCCCATTCCACGTCCATGTTCAACGATTCCTTCTACTGAGAAATCTGTTCCCATAAGGAAACGGAATTTTTCCATATTCCCTCTGTTCAGTTCTTCCCTGACAAAGGTACTACTAATCTTACGGCGTCCGTCCATTTCTTTTGGCAGGACTTCCGTATGAAATCCATATTTCTTTCCGAACTCTTTGAGCATGGCAGGAGTTCCTTTCCGCTCATAGCCAAAACGGAAATCCTCTCCAACTGCCACATAGGAAACCTGCAGATCTCCTATCAGTATTTCTTTTATAAAATTCTCTGCTTTCATGTGCCGTATTTTCTCTGTGAGCGGACATTCCAACAGTATATCCACTCCCATTTCTTCCAATATACGACATCTCTCTTCCTTTGTGAGGATTGTTCTTGAGGCAGTTCCAAGCGCAAGTACAACCGCCTGTGCACCTTCCTGTTTCTGCTCAATAATTTTCTCAACCAGTTTCTGATGTCCGCGGTGTATGCCGTCAAACTTCCCAAGTGTTACCGCACTGTGTGAAATTCTGGGAAAATCATTCTCAATCCTTAAATATTCCATCATGTCTCCTAAAACATTTTTACAGGGAAATACCTGTTTCTTTTCTCGTCCCACTGGTAAACTCCGGCAAAACTGCCTTCACTGCTGCACATACGGATCCATCCTTTTTTCTCCTGTGCATCGACCAGTGCCTGTACAAGAGGATTTCCATTAGCCAGAAGTCTGTCCCCTTCTTTTGTACAGCATACCCTTGGATACTCTGCAAGAATCTCCTCAATACCGAGGATTTTACTCTCTATGGTTCCTTCCTGCACTGCCTCTTCTGTCTGCGCCAGGGTAATAGCATCATCCAGTGTAAATCTGCCCACCTTTGTCCGCAAAAGACTTTCCATGGCAGCTCCACAGCCCAGCTTTTCCCCTATATCATGGCACAGAGTACGGATATAGGTTCCCTTGCTGCAGGTCACACGAAAACGCACCAGCGGAAAACTGATATCCAGAATTTCTATCTCATAAAAATGTACAGGTCTTGGTTTACGCTCCACAGTCTTGCCCTCTCTGGCAAGTTCATAGAGTTTCTTTCCATTGACCTTCAGTGCTGAATACATTGGCGGCACCTGCATATAGTCTCCCACAAAAGAACTGACCACTGTGCAAAGCTCTTCTTCTGTAACGGAAAGCTCTGTAGTCTGTGAGAGAACAGTTCCGCTCATATCCTGGGTATCCGTAACAACACCCAGACGCATCACTGCCTCATAAGTTTTCTCTTTATCTGTGATCATATCCACCAGACGGGTTGCTTTTCCCAGAGCCACCGGGAGCACTCCTTCTGCATCCGGATCAAGAGTTCCGGTATGTCCGATTTTCTTCATATGAAGGATTCCCCGAAGCTTTGCCACCACATCATGGGAAGTGAATCCTTTTTCCTTACGGATTACAATTACTCCATCCATCAGACTTCCTGCTCCTGAAACTGTTTGCAGATCTGTTCTGTCACATTGTTGATCACATCATACACAGAACCCTGAAGATCACATCCTGCTGCTCTCATATGACCGCCGCCGCCAAAATATACTGCAATCTTGCTTACATCCACATTTCCATTGGAACGCAGGGAAACTTTAAAAGACTGAGTTTCCACTTCATAGATAAACATGGCAACTTCCACTCCCGCTGTAAGACGAAGCTGACTGACGATACCGTCCAGATCCTTGCCATCCACACCATAGAACTCCATGTCTCTTTTTTTAAGATATCCGATAATACATTTTCCATCCAGAAGCAGGATACTCTCTGCAAGAACACGCCCCATTACCTGATTCTGCACATAAGTTTTCTGATAGAAAGATTCGTCAATGATCTTACTGAAATTGAATCCTGTCTTCATCAGTTCCCCGGCAATACGCATGGTCTCCGGTGAAGTTGAAGAGTACTGAAATACCCCTGTGTCATGAACCATTCCCGTATAAATCGGCACTGCAATGGTACGGACCACTTTCTCAGGATCAAAAAGCCCATAGAGAACTTCACAGGCAGAGCTTACCTCTCCCCTGATATGATTCACCTGTGCAAATCCGGAGTTACTGATATGATGATCAATACATGCTGTTCTTTTTGCAGTGTCAAAGTATGGACCTGCAATGGCAAGTCTGTCTCTTGCACTTACATCACAGGTAACAAAAAGGTCATACTCTTTGTCACCGTCCAACTCTGTTTTAATCTCATCCATACAGTCAATATGTCCGAAAACAGGTTTGGGATTATCCAGGTACACATCTGCCTGAATTTCCGGATAATAGGTTTTTACATATAAATATAACGCCATACAGGAACCAACGCAGTCACCATCCGGACGGATATGTCCGCCGATTCCCATTGTTTTCACACCTTCCAGTATTTCCGCAATATTTTCCATGTTCTCATCCTCTTTTAATTCTCATCCTGCTCCTCATCCTGTCTATGGGAGTTGCTGTCTTTCTTGGTAACATCATCAATAAGCTTTGACATATTTACACCATACTCAATAGATTCGTCCAGGATAAAACGGATCTCCGGTGTATTTCTCAGGTTTAAATTACGCGCCAGCTGGCGTCTGATGTAGCCTTCTGCACTGTTCAGACCTTTGATCGTCGCTTCCTTTGCTTCTTTTTCACCCAGCACACTGATATATGCTCTGCAGGTTTTCAGGTCAGGAGCCACTTCTACAGCCATGACAGAAGTCATCGGATGAATACGCGGGTCCTTGATCTCGTTGCGGATAATGGTGCTGAGCTCCTTCTGGACTTCCCCATTGATCCGGGTATTCTTAATACTGTTTTTTCTCATTTTAAGTTTTACTCCTATATATCCGGCAATTCTGTCAAATACTGTGAGCAATCCGGATCATCGACTATCCTGATCACATTATTTTCTGAATTACCACAATCAAGTCAAGGTGCGCACCACACTGTACCTGACACTATGAATCGCGCACCCTACCTTTATAAACCATTACTATCTCGGTACTTCTACCATGATATAAGCTTCTACTTTATCTTCCTCTTTCACATCGTTAAATCCGTCAAATACAAGGCCACATTCGTATCCTGCCTTAACTTCCTTAACATCGTCTTTGAATCTCTTCAGGGATGCAAGCTCACCTTCAAATATCTGCTCGCCTTCTCTGGAAATACGAACCTTGCAGTTTCTCTGGAAGATACCATCCAGAATATAGCTTCCTGCAATCGTACCAATACCGGATGCCTTGAACAGCTGACGCACTTCCGCATGACCGATAACTTTCTCCTCAAATATAGGATCAAGCATACCCTTCATGGCAGCTTCTACATCTTCGATTGCCTGATAAATAACTCTGTACAGACGAAGATCTACACCTTCCTGCTCAGCAAGCTGTTTTGCGGTTGCATCCGGACGGACATTAAAGCCGATAATGATCGCATTTGATGTAGCCGCAAGACTTACGTCAGACTCATTGATCGCACCAACACCGCCATGGATCACCTTTACAACCACTTCTTCGTTGGAAAGTTTGGTCAGACTCTGTTTTACAGCTTCCACAGATCCCTGTACATCTGCTTTGACAATGAGCGGAAGTTCCTTCAGATCGCTTGCCTGAATCTGATCAAAGAGATTATCCAGAGATAATTTGCCCTTAGTCTCCTCAAGAAGACGGTTCTTGTTCTCAGATACAAATGCACCTGCAAAGTTCTTGGCTTCCTTATCACTGTCAAATGCAAGAAGAATTTCACCTGCATTCGGCACATCACCAAGTCCCAGGATTTCTACAGGAGTAGAAGGACCTGCTTCTTTAATCCTGCGTCCCTTATCATCCATCATGGCACGAACCTTACCATTGCATGCTCCTGCTGCAATAAAGTCTCCCACATGAAGAGTACCTTTCTGGACAAGGATCGTGGCAACCGGACCTTTACCTTTATCAAGCTGAGCCTCGATTACAAGACCTCTTGCGGAACGGTTCGGATTTGCCTTTAATTCACATACCTCGGCTGTAAGAAGGATCATCTCAAGAAGAGTATCGATTCCCTCTCCTGTATGTGCGGATACAGGAACAAAAATCGTACTTCCGCCCCAGTCTTCCGGGATCAGTTCATATTCAGAAAGTTCCTGTTTTACACGCTCAATATTAGCACTTGGCTTATCAATCTTGTTGATTGCAACTATGATCTCAACGCCTGCCGCCTTCGCATGGCTGATAGCCTCTACTGTCTGAGGCATCACACCATCATCAGCTGCTACAACCAGAACTGCGATATCTGTGGAGTTTGCACCACGCATACGCATAGCTGTGAAAGCTTCATGTCCAGGTGTATCCAGGAATGTGATCTTCTGTCCGCCAACCTCTACTACAGAAGCACCGATATGCTGTGTGATACCGCCGGCTTCTCCACGTGTTACATTTGTCTTACGGATTGCATCCAGAAGAGATGTTTTACCATGGTCAACGTGCCCCATAACACAGACTACAGGTGGTCTTGAAACCATATCTTTTTCGTCTTCTTCATCCTCTTTGAGGAGTTCTTCGATAACGTCTACCTTCTCTTCCGGTTCTGCGATGATATCATATTCCAGAGCAATCTCCTGAGCTTTCTCAAAATCGATCTCATGGTTTACGGTAACCATCATACCCTGCATAAAGAGCTTCTTCACAATTACTGACGGCTGCATTTTCATAGCTTCTGCCAGTTCGCGGATCGTCATCTTCTTCGGAAGTGTGATTTCCTTAACCTCAGGTTTCTTCTCTTCCTGTTTTGGCTGCGGAGCCGGTTTCTGCAGAGCTTTCGGGATTCTGGAATTCTTATTGAATCCACCCTGGTTTGGTCTGCGTCCGCCACTCTGTGTCTTATCAAAATCTTTTTTCTTGTTTTTGTTCTCTCTGTCTCTTTCTCTCTTGCTGTCTTTGGAAGTCTTTGTCAGTTCCGGTGCAAATGCCATATCGTCATTCTTTCTTGTATTCTGGCGCTGTCCCTGACGTCCCTGACTGCCGCCGAAGCGTCCGTCACGTCCTTCACTTCTGTTTCCATCCGGACGACCCTGGCCATTGCCCTGCGGTCTTCCTCCCTGACGGTTTCCATCTCCCTGTGGTCTTCCCTGTCCGAAACGTCCTCCCTGACGATTTCCATCGCCCTGGAATCTTCCGCCCGGACGGCCCTGACCATCGCCCTGGGATCTGCCCTGTCCGAAACGTCCTCCCTGGCGGTTATCTCCCTGGGATCTTCCCTCGCCCTGAGGTCTTCCCTGACGGTTTCCATCGCCCTGGTTTCTTCCCTGGCCAAAACGTCCTCCCTGGCGGTTATCTCCCTGGGATCTTCCTTCACCCTGAGGTCTTCCCTGACGGTTCTGTCCGTCTGGTCTTCTGTTGCCTGTACCTGGGCGGTCATTATTATTTCTTCTTGGTCTGTCACCGTCTGTTCTTGAACTGTCAGAATTTCTTCCTTCTGCATTTCTTGGTGAACCTGTTCTCTCGCCTTCAGCTTTCACAGGTTTCTTTCTTGTTTTTCCTCCGTCACTTGCATTCTGTGCATGAAAAACGCGGATAATATTTTTTTTCTTTTTAGGTGTTTCAGTTTTATCTCCTTCTGATTTTGCTGTTACAACCTTTTCTTCTGTCTTGGGAGTCTCCAATTTCGCAATATGCTCCTTTCCCCTGTTATTATTGTCTTTTCTGAATCTATTCTTTACTTCCGAAACCGCAGGCTCATCCACCATACTCATATGGCTTCTCACATCAACACCTTTTGATTTCAGAAACTCGATTACTTCTCTGTTCTGTCGTCCAAGCTCTCTGGCCAGCTCATGTACTCTTAATTTTGACAATCGCTATACCTCCTTCATGATTGCTTTCGCAAAGTTCTCATCCTGGACAGCCAGACAGGCGCGGTACTCCTTTCCCATTGCTCTGCCTAAGCTCTCTTTATCTGAGAAGAAGAAAATCGGAACTTCATAAAAACTGCACATATTCCTGAATTTCTTCTTTGTATTCTCGGAGGCATCCTCAGCAACGATCACAAGCAGTCCTTTTCCGGTCTTTACAGATTTCTCTGTGGAAAATTCTCCGCTTACGGTCTTACCTGCTTTGGTAGCCAGCCCTATCAGCGACAGTACTCTGTTATTTTTCAATATCTTCCAGCTCCTTCTTAAGTCGTTCGTATACCTCATCTGGAACCGCAGTTTTCAGTGAACGCTCAAGTCCATGATTTTTGATCGCTTTATCCAGACATTCTCTGGAAAGACACAGATATGCGCCTCTGCCGTTTTTCTTACCGGTAGTATCAAGCACGATCTCATCATCTGTAGTCTTAAGAACTCTGAGCATCTCTTTCTTGCTTTTCATTTCCCTGCAGCCGGTACACTGGCGCATGGGAATCTTATTCTTCGTCTTCATTCTCTCCTGCTTCCTGAGCCTGTGGCTCTTCTTCTACAGGAACTTCCTCTGAAACTTCTTCTGCTTCGGTTTCTTCTGTCAGGGAATCTTCTGCTGAAGTTTCCTCTGCTGATGCCTCAGCTGCATCTTCTGCAGTCTCGTCATCATCATAATCATAGAAATCTCCGGCTTCTTTTGCCTGAGTCTCACTCTTGATGTCAATCTTAAATCCTGTAAGTCTTGCAGCAAGACGTGCATTCTGACCTTCTTTACCGATTGCAAGGGACAGCTGATAATCAGGAACAACTACCAGAGCTGACTTCTCATCAGGATCTGCCATAACTGCGATAACCTTTGCAGGGCTCAATGCATTCTCGATCAGGATTGCAGGATTCTCATCCCAGTTGATGATATCGATTTTCTCACCGCGAAGTTCCTCAACTACTGCATTGACACGTGCGCCGTTCATACCTACGCATGCACCAACTGCATCTACATCCGGATCGTTGCTCCATACAGCGATCTTTGTACGGGAACCGGCCTCACGTGCGATGCTCTTGATCTCAACAGTTCCGTCTTTTACTTCTGCAACTTCTGACTCAAAGAGACGTTTCACAAGTCCCGGATGAGTTCTGGATACCAGAATACGAGGTCCCTTCGGGGTATCCTTGACTTCAAGAATATACACCTTGATTCTCTCTGTCGGCTGGAAGGTTTCCCCTTTCACCTGTTCATTCTCACTTAATACTGCATCTGCCTTACCAAGATTGATGCTTACATTCTTGCCCATCACACGCTGTACAATACCGGTTACTACTTCTTTCTCTTTTCCATAGTATTCATCATACAGCACTTTACGTTCTTCCTCGCGGATTTTCTGCAGGATAACGTTCTTTGCATTCTGTGTCGCAATACGTCCGAATTCCTTAGACTGGATCGGAACCTGTATCATGCCTCCGATCTCAGCTCTTGATGTGATCTTCAAAGCATCTGCCAGAGAAATCTCCATTGCAGGATCCTCTACGTATTCTACGATACTTCTGTCTGCATACACTGAAAAATCACAGGTTTCCGGATCAATAGTTACATGTACATTGTCAGCTTTTCCAAAATGGTTCTTGCAGGCCTGGATCAGAGACTGCTCAATTGCCTCAAGCAGAGTATCTTTGCTGATACTCTTTTCCTTTTCAAGGATATCCAGTGCCTCCTTTAACTCTCTGCTCATTTTTTTCTTATCCTCCCGAATTAACTAAAACTCTATTGCGAGGCGTATCAGGGCTGTGTCTTTCTTATCAAAAACACGCTCGGTTCCATCCTCATCGATTGTCACACTGTTACTATCATATGCGGTCAAAATCCCGCAGAACTCTTTTTGCTTCTCGATTGGCCGGTAGGTACGGATTTCCACCAGTTTTCCCATGTTTCTCTCAAAGTCTTTGTCTTTCTTCAGCGGTCTGTCCAGTCCCGGCGAACTGATCTCCATGATATAACTGTCTTCGATAAAATCATTCTCATCCAGTTTGTCACTGAATGCTCTGCTGACTGTCTCGCAGTCATTTACTGTAATTCCGCCTGGTTTGTCAATGTATCCTCTCAGATACCAGTTACCTGCTTCCTTCACATATTCTACATCAACCAGTTCAAAGCCGTTAAGTTCTACGATCGGTGCCAGAAGTTCCTCTGCGCGCTTTTCATACTCTTCCCGTCTGCTCATTTTCCCACCTGCCTTTCCATGCAACAAATAAGAGTGGGCTCACGCCCACTCCTTTGTCAACAAGTTCTAATTTAGATGTATTGTAACACCAAATTCCGGCAATTGCAAGGCTTTTCCTGCAAAAACCTTGATTTTAGCGGATTTGTTGGTTTTATATACGTGGTTTTGTTCCTTTACTGTCCCGTTTGGACAGTTTTATCCTGTTGAGAACATAGGGTTTATCATGATAAGTAATGGTATATTCCTGGCGGCTTTCCAGAAGATATGCATGATCCAGCTTATCTCCTTCTGCCAGTTTCATTCCACGCACCCCGATAGATGTTTTCTTCATAGCAGAAATATCCTGTTTCTGAAATCTTAAGAAATATCCGCCTTCACTCTGGAATACCACCTGTTCCATTTCATCCGCAGAACCCACAAAGATCAGAGAATCCTCTTCAGCAAGTTTCGTAGACACGATCGTTCTCTTCGCCACATCAAACTCTGCACCACTCACCAGCTTGCACATGGATGCAGCAGTGACAAACAGAAGTGTATTTTCTTTTACAGATGCCAGTGGTGCTACATAGAGCATACGTTCCTGTGCACTGTCATAATTGCTCAGATTATCCGCCGGTGTCCCCTTATCCCTGAAACGAACCAGCGGAATATCTGCCACCTTGATACTGTGCATCTTTCCATTATCTGTAAAGATACAGATCTTATCTGTATTCATACAGTTAAACACATATTTGTTCTCTGCATTGGCAGCTTCTTTATTTCTCTCATATGCAGACTTATCAATGGTCCGCATATATCCGAAGCGGTCCATGAGGAAGGTGACTTCCATCTCCTCCATCTTCTTTTCCTCATAGACAACTTCTTCTGCATTCTCGATCACTGTGCGGCGTTTCGTACCGTATTCTTTCTTGATCTGATCCAGTTCTTTCATGATCACTTCTGCCATGGAATCATAATTATTCAGGATATCTTCATAAATGGCAATGTTCTTCATTGTTTCTGCATAGTCTGCCTGAAGTGCCTCGATCTCCAGACCGATCAGTTTGTACAGACGCATATCCAGGATCGCAGCTGCCTGTTTTTCTGAGAAATGCAGCTTCTGCGCAGCTTTCTCGCTTGATTTGCTCTTGAACCTGATTCCTTCTGTCACACCGTCAACCAGGCATTTCTTTACCTGTTCTCTGTTCTTGCTTCCTCGCAGGATCTCGATGATCAGGTCGATCACATCACATGCCTTGATCAGACCTTCCTGGATTTCTTTCTTCTCCTGCTCTTTATTCAGAAGTGTGGTGTACTTTCTGGTCGTGACATCGAATACGAAATCTACGTGATGCTCGATCACCTGCTTCAGACTCAGAGTCTCCGGTCTGCCATCCGCAACTGCCAGCATATTCACGCCAAAAGTATCTTCCAACTTTGTCTTCTTGTAGAGCATATTTGTAAGATTCTCTACATCTGCGTCACGCTTCAGGTCAAGAACAATACGGATTCCCTCTTTGGAAGACTGGTTGGAGATATCCACGATATCTGTTGTCTTCTTGTTTTCCACAAGAGACGCAATATCATTCAGGAATTTTCCGATATTTGCACCGATCATTGTGTAAGGAATCTCTGTGATCACAAGCTGCTGTCTGCCGCCTTTGAGCTTCACTGTCTCCACTTTACCTCTGACACGGAGCTTCCCTGTTCCTGTCTCGTAAATCCTGAGCAGGTCATCTTTATTTACTACCAGACCACCTGTCGGAAAGTCCGGTCCCTTGAGATAGCGCATCAGCCCTTTGACACTGATGTCGTTATTCTTCATATATGCTTTTACAGCATCTACCACTTCACCCAGATTGTGAGGCGGAATACTGGTTGCCATACCGACTGCAATACCGTCTGCTCCGTTTACCAGCAGATTCGGTATTCTGACAGGAAGTACCACAGGTTCCTTCTCTGTCTCATCAAAGTTCGGCATAAAATCTACTACATTCTTATCCAGATCTTCGAGGAAAACATCCTGTGTCAGTTTCTCCAGTCTGGCTTCTGTATATCGCATGGCCGCTGCACCGTCGCCCTCGATGGAACCGAAGTTTCCATGTCCGTCAACCAGTGTTTTGCCTTTCTTAAAATCCTGAGCCATTACCACAAGTGCTTCGTAGATCGAACTGTCACCATGGGGGTGATATTTACCCATGGTGTCACCTACGATACGGGCACATTTTCTGTATGGTCTGTCATAACGGATACCCAGTTCATACATATCATACAGAGTTCTTCTCTGTACAGGCTTCAATCCGTCACGCACATCCGGCAGGGCTCTGGAGATAATAACACTCATGGCATAATCTATATAGGATTTCTGCATGACCTCCGCATAGTCGGTAGGAATCACATTCTCCTGTTTTGTTTCCATTTAATTTCTTTCCTCCATCTCAGACACATATCCATGTATCTGTCTTAATTTTCACATAACACTCCGGCGAAATCAGATGTCCAGTTCTGCATCCTGTGCATGCTCATAGATAAATTTCTTTCTCGGCGGGACATCGCTTCCCATCAGAATCTCCGTCACGCTTGATGCAAGTCTCGCATCTTCAATCTCCACCCGCTTCATCATTCTAGTTTCCGGATTCAGAGTCGTCTCCCAGAGCTGCTCCGCATCCATCTCGCCCAGACCTTTATATCTCTGAAGAGTAAAGCTTCCCGGTTTATGGGCACGTCTGTATCTCTCCAGTGCCTTATCATCGTACAGGTATTCCTCCTGCCCCTTCTTAGGCATGACTTTATATAATGGCGGCATGGCAATATACACATGTCCCTCAGTGATCAGATCCGGCATGAAACGGTAGAATAAAGTCAGGAGCAGTGTGGAAATATGCGCCCCATCCACATCGGCATCAGCCATGATCACAATCTTGTCGTAACGAAGCTTCGTAATATCAAAGTCATTTCCGTATCCTTCGGAGAATCCACATCCAAATGCATTGATCATGGTCTTGATCTCCGCATTGGCAAGCACTTTATCAATGGTTGCCTTCTCCACATTCAGGATCTTGCCTCTGATAGGAAGGATTGCCTGATAATTACGGTTACGGGCAGTCTTTGCGGAACCTCCCGCAGAATCTCCCTCTACGATAAAGATCTCACACTGGGACGGATCCTTTTTCTCACAGTTTGCCAGCTTTCCGTTAGAGTCAAAGGAATATTTCTGCTTGGTCAGAAGATTCGTCTTCGCACGCTCTTCCGTCTTACGGATCTTTGCCGCCTTCTCCGCACAGCCAATGACTTTCTTAAGCGTCTCCAGATTACGGTCAAAGAAACGGATGATCTCATCGTTCGTGACCTTACTGCAGGCCTTTGCCGCGTCCGGATTGTCAAGCTTGGTCTTCGTCTGACCTTCAAATCTCGGATCCGGGTGCTTGATCGATACGATTGCCGTCATACCGTTACGGATATCGGCTCCGGTAAAGTTTGCATCCTTTTCTTTCAGAATACCAAGTTCTCTTGCATACTGGTTGATCGCCGTTGTAAATGTCGTCTTGAATCCGGTCAGATGCGTTCCTCCTTCTGCATTGTAGATATTGTTACAGAAGCCAAGTACATTTTCATGGAACTCGTTGACGTACTGGAAGGCCACTTCTACTTCGATGCCTTCTGCTTCCCCTTTGAAATACACCGGATCATGTACGACTTCTTTTTTATGATTCAGTTCACGGATGAATCCAAGGATTCCGTCCGGCTCATGATAAATGATCTGTTCCGGTTCTGCTCCCCTTTTATCTTCAAATATGATCTTCAGATCCGGATTCAGATAAGCAGTCTCAT
>OGUK01001798.1_pt1 | contig 12972 bp, 8 predicted proteins | sample 1553151 | NCBI WGS metagenome assembly OGUK01 (sample SAMEA2580208, study PRJEB22360) | human gut metagenome | biome: human gut; feature: human-associated habitat; material: faeces | place: Denmark | collected 2008/2010
GTGTACGTCGTCGAGTATTCCGGCGGCGGCTTCCTCTCCCAGAACACGATGAAGGTCATAAAGACCAGCGTGACCGTCATCGAGCGCAGCGACAGCACGGTCTCCATTCAGGAGGATTTGAGCTATCGCTCCATCGCCGACCGTGAAGACCGTGCACTGGAGGACGGCGCGACGGTCATGGAGTATGTGCAGTGAAGAAGCTGGGGAAATGGTGGCAATGGGCGCTGCTGGCCGCCTTTGCCGCCGCGCTGGTGTTTGGGGCGGTTCAGGCAAAGCAGGTGGGCGACCATCTGCAATACCTGGTGCCCGCGCCCGCCCAGCAGACGGAGGATAATTCCGGCGAGGACGGGGACAGCAAGACCGCGCCGAATCAGCCGATTGCCGATCAGGTGAAGGCGCTGGAAAACGCAGCCGGTGAATGGGATACGACGACGATGCTGCGCTGGACAATCGGCGGTGTGATTGAAAAAACGTCGATTTCCGGCGGAGACATCTCGTCGGATACGCGCGTGGAGCTGGTCGGAAAATATGGCTTTCAGGTGCGGCCAAAGCTCCTGCGCTACGGACGGCTGCCGTATGAAGAGGAACTGAAGAGCGGGCGGAAAGTCGCTGTGCTGGACGAGGACTTGGCGCTGAAGCTGTTCCGCGTCGCCGATCCGCTGGGGCGCAAGGTGTTCATCGGCGGTGAAAGTTACGAGGTCATCGGCATCGCGCGGCATTCCAAGCGCGTCGGGGAATATCAGGCGTATACGGCGTATATTCCGCTGAACAGTGTGATTGAAACGTCCACAACCGTCGATGCCCTTTTGGTGGAGGCAATCCCGAAGCCGGGGACGGGCGCAAGCGTATCCTTCAAGTCCGCTGTGACGGGCTGGCAGAGCGGCGGCAGCATGTTCGACCTCGGCAAAGAGGGCATGAGCGCGACGCTCTGGCTGCGCGTGCTGCTGGTCCTTAGCGGCATGACGGTGCTGCTGCGGTTCATTGCGTTCTTGAATGGGCGTGTGAAGCACTACGGCAAGCGCTATCGGCAGCGGCTGCAAGAAAAGTATGCCATCAGCTTGATGCCGGAGCTGACAGGCGCGGTGCTGCTGTTCATCCTCGGCTACGGGGTATCGGCGATTTTCGCGGCGCTGCTGATGAACTACATCATTCAGCCAGTATACACCTTCCCGGAGTGGATTCCGACGGTGCTGGTGGAGTGGAAGGATATTGCAAAGGCATTCTGGAACGTATGGCAGGAGACGGCGGTGATGCAGGAACTGCGCACGCCGGAAATCTTGCGGCTTCGCTGGCTGGCGCTGCTGGTGCAGGGCTGCTCGGCGGGCGCGGGGGTACTGCTGGGCATCCTCTACGGGCGGATGCGCTCGTCCCGTCAGCTGGTGGCAGACAGTGTGAATGCGCTGTATCATCAGGGCGCGACAGTCTCCGTCATCCACACGCGCAAGGTGATTGACATGACCGATTTGGGCTACATCATCACGCTGGATGGCGAAATTATCCCGCGCCGCGCCAAAACCGTGCCGATGGTGCGCATCATCAACGCGGAAGCGATTCTGCGGCAGATGCCCGCCGGCAAGCGCGACGGCGCGTTCGTTCTGGAAGTGGTGGATGAGCAGATTCCCGCGAACAACGCGCGCTGGCTCATCACCTGTCAGGACGGCGAAAAGACGATTGTCGAAGCGAACCGCGATTGGGACATTCAGCTGCCCATTGCCGTGCTGACCCGTATCGTCTACGGTACGCAGACTTTCGCGGACTTCCTTGAATGCAACGCGGGTTACGACATGCGGATGCGTTCGCCCGCCATGGACGGCATGTTCGGCCACCACTTGACGATGTATGGGGGAGAAAAGTACACCGATACGGCAAGAGCCGCTGCACAAAGGGACGTGCAGCGGCTCAATTTGGGTTTTCCACGGAATCTTGGGGGGGAGAGCGCAAGTCCAGAGCGGCAGCAGCTTGCATGGCTCTGCCATGAGAGAAGGGGCAAAGAAAAACCGGGCAGGCCAGCCTCTGCCGACCTGCCCGGTTGCTTGCAATTTTAGTGATTACTCGCCCAGCGCGTATTCCGCCGCTTCTTCGCCCGCAATGCGGCCGAAGACCACGAAGTCCGCCACAGCGTTGCCGCCCAGACGGTTCGCGCCATGCACGCCGCCGGTCACTTCGCCCGCAGCATACAGACCCGGAATCACGTTGCCGTTTTCATCCAGCACCTGCGCATTCACGTTGATGCGCACGCCGCCCATCGTGTGATGCACGGTGGGAATGCGGGCAGCCGCGTAGAAGGGCGCGGTGTCGATGGGGGTCTTGTAGAGGGTACGGCCGAATTCGTCCGGCGTGCCCGCAAGGTCGCCGCCTTCTGCGTGACGGTTGAATTCCGTGACAGCCGCAATCAGCGTGGCCGCCGGAACGTTCATCTTTTCCGCCAGTCCTTCCAGCGTGTCCGCCTTCCCCGCGCGGCCGGCTTCCACCAGCTGGTTCGCGGTTTCGCCGAAGTTGTTGCGTTCGTCGCCCGTGGGATAGGTGTCGGAGTCCATGACGACCCACATGTACGCATCGGTCTGCGCGAACAGGGCGTTGGTCATGTCGTCGCGGCGGCCGCCCTCGTTGACGAAGCGGTTGCCTTCCTTGTTGATGAAGATACGGGTTTCCACGTCATGCTCGATGTTGCCGGACAGGGAGCCGGTCACCGGGTCGCCCAGCGGCAACAGCTGAATGTTGCCCATCTGCACAAAGTCAGCACCCAGCTTCTGCAGCATCTTGATGCCGTCGCCGGTCGCGCCCGCGAGGTGCGCCGCCGCACGGGTCGGGTCCATAAACGCCGCGTTGCGCTGCATCTCCTTGATCATCTTCTCGTCTTCCTCGTTTGCCGTGACGGAGGAAACGCCGAAGGAGACGACCTCGATGCCGCGCAGATCGCGCCACTTGGCGCTCAGCGCCTCGTTGAGCGCGTCCGCCAGCTCGACCGTGTGGCCGGGCAGCGCGGAGTAGCGGATGCCCATTTCGCTGATCTTCGCAAACGCGGGCTGGAGCGCGGTGAGCAGCTCAGTCTTGAGCTGGCTGTCGAGGTTCGAGCGGTCATAGTCCTCGCTCACGTTGCCGCAGACGTTCGTGTAGAACAGGAGCGGGTTGGCGATATGATAGCTGTACTCGCCGAAGCAGCGGATGCCCACGTCGATGTCGATCGCCGCGCGCTGATCCACGACGCGGAACGGAACGGGAGACGCCGTGCCGTACTTGTTGCCGATGAGCTCCTTGGTGTTGAAGTAGTAAACGCGCTGATCCTTCGGCGCTTCGCCGCCGAAGGTGAAACGCTTGCCGATGTTGCGGAAAACGTCGCCGATGCCGTCGCCGAGCTTGCCTGAGAAGATGCTCGGTTCGGTGGAGGTATCATAGAGGAACTCGCCCGGCTCGGCGCAGACCTCCACGACCTTGCCCTGCTCGACGATGAGCATACACTGACCGTCCGCTACGGCGATCATTGAGCCGTTGGTGATGATGTTCTCGTCACCCTTGTAGTTGCTCGAACGGCCCGTGACCTTCTTGTGGCCCTTGGTCGCCAGAATGTTTGCGGGCATCGCTTCACAGTAGAAGTATTCCTTCCACTGGTCGGCCATCACGCCGCCTGCCGCGCCCGCGATCGCTTTGATCAGTCCCATACGATAAAGCTCCCTTCTGTTTCGTTCAGCCGGTTTTGCTTGTATTTGCTTGCGATGCATCCAGTTTATCAGAAAATAGACAAAAACGCAATGACCTTTTGCGCTTTCCTGTACACTTTCATCATCCGGTAGCAGAAAAGAAGGCTATATTTTTGAATATTGTTCAAAACGCCATATTGCAATTTCTTTACGGCGTGCTATAATTTGAGAACTGTTCAGGAAAGGAGCACTCCCTATGGCACGAAAGCAGATGATCGAGGGCGGCACGAAGAACCGCATCCGCGAGGTCGGAGGACGACAGATCTTTGAGCACGGCTATGACGGCACGAGCGTGCGCGGCATTATGCTGGAGGTCGGCGGCGAGGTCGGCTTGTTCTACTATTACTACAAGACGAAGGACGAGCTGTTCACTGATGTGCTCGACCACTTCTTCGAGCCCTACCGGAAGGACCTTGAGGCGCTTGCCGCCGAGGCGAAGGAGAAGCCCTATCGGGCGCTGCTGCGCTTTTTCAGCTACATCAAGCGCGAGGTGCGCGCCTTCCGCGCGAAGTACGAGGGCAATATGCACCGCACGGTCCGCTGGGCCATTCGCGAGCAGACGCTCACGGTCATCGAGCCGTATATCGAGGACATCATCCGCACGCTCATGACCTGCGGCGCGAAGCCGACGATGGACCCGCACACCATGGCCATTTTCCTCGCGCACGGCCTGGGGAGCTGCATCCTGCACGAGGACGCCGACTGGGTGGACGAGGCGACGGACGATATGCGCCGCACGGTCAACCTCATCATGGGGCTCAGCGAGGAGGAGTCCCGTAAAATGTTTGAAGACGCGGATGGGAAAGCAAATGCTCCCGCCGCGATGGAAGGAGAAAAGGAAAATGAAATGTAAGAAGCTCGTATCCCTGTTCCTCAGCTTGCTGCTGGCGACGGCGCTCGCCGTGCCGGCCTGTGCCGCGTTCGAGGACGTTTTTGCCGACGGCTCCGCCGACGGTATGCGCGACGGCTCGCTGTTTCTTTCGGGAGAGACCGTGCGGAGCAGTGCCGCGGTGAACGGCGTCCTGCTCGCCGCGGGCAGGACCGTCGTCGTGAACGGTACAGGAGCGTATGTCATGGCCGCGGGCTATGACGTGACGCTCGGCGGCAGGGCGGAGAACGACGCATTCCTCGCGGGCTACAGCATCGGCGTGAGCGGCACGGCGCAGCGCGATGTGTTCGCCGCAGGTCAGAGCATCACGGTGAACGGCACGGTGGGGCGCGACCTCTACGCCGCCGCCAACACCGTCACCATCACCGGCTCCGTCGGCGGCGACGTGTACGTCAGCGCCGAGAGCGTCATCATCGGCGACGGCGCCAAGATCGGCGGGCGGCTGCACTGCAATGCAAGCGCCCTGCGCTCCGTGCCCGACGGCATCGCGGACAGCGCCGAGCTTTACGACGAGCCGGAAAGCGGCGACGTGGGCGTGAGCATTACGGTCCCCGACGACGAACCGGGCGTCGGCAGCATCGTGCTGCGTAAGGCGCTGAGCTTTGCGGGTGTGCTGCTGCTCGCCTTTGTCCTGCTGTGGCTCACGCCGCTGTGGGAGACGGTGGATCGGAAGTATTACGGCGCGCCGTTCGGCCGGTATGCCAAGGCGTTCGGCATCGGCTTCGCGGTGCTTGCGGGCGTGCCGCTCGCGGCGATCCTGCTGTTTATCTCGAATGTCGGCGTGCGCCTTGCGCTGATCGTGCTGTTTCTGTACGCTGCGGTGCTCATCGCTTCCCCCGTGTTCCTTGGCTTTTTCCTCGGCGCGCTGCTCTGGCGCGGGGCGATGAAGAAGGCTCCCTGCTACTATGCGGAGCTGGCCATCGGCATCCTCGTTTGGCGCGTCGCGGCCAGTGTGCCCGGTCTGTCCTTTGCGGTGGGCCTCGTCTCCGTGCCGCTCGGTCTCGGGGTTGTGACGCTCCTGCTCGGCAAGGGCGCGGCGAAGCCGTCGCCCAAGGCGGAGACGGCTTGCGAGGAGAGCGCGGCGTCCGACCCCGCAGCGCTGCCGGAGGACAGCGACAGCGCGGAGCAATAAACTCATATCGCACAGCGAAAAGAGACCGCTCCGGCGGTCTCTTTTTTGATGGGAACATAATTTTTTATTATGTCTACTTGCAATGCGGCGGCGATTCCTGTAAAATGATGTCGAAAACATTTCCGACCTCGGAGGCTGCCATGAAGAAACGAACCTTATTTTTGAGCTGTTTGCTCGCGCTCGTGCTGAGCACCGCCGTGCTCGCCGCAGACTACACCGACGTTCCCGCCGACTCGTGGGCGAGGGAGAGCATCGACAAGGCCGCGGAGCACGGTCTGATGAACGGCGTGGGGGAGGGGCGCTTCGGCCTCGGAGAGACCATCTCGCGCGAGCAGTTCGTCACCATTCTGGTGCGGATGTTCGGCTGGGAGAACGTGAGCGGCGAGGACGCCGCCATCGACATCGCGGATTCGTGGGCGCGGGAGTTTGTCAACACCGCTGCCGCCAACGGCGTCATTGACGCGGGCGGAAAATTCCGCCCGCGGGACGCCATCACGCGCCGCGAAATGGCGGTGATGCTCGTGCGTGCGCTCGGCCTCGGCGAGCTTGCCAAGGCGGACGCGGACGCGGCGCTGCCCTTCGCCGATGTGACCGCCCAGCGCGGCTACATCGCCATTGCCTACGAGATCGGTATGACCACCGGCGCGACCGAGACGACCTTCGAGCCGGATGGCACCGCGACGCGCGAGCAGGCGGCCGCCATGCTCGTGCGCGTCTACGAAAAGTACCACGCGCCGACGACGTGGAAGCACGCCTTCTACGCGCTCTCGTCCTATTCGCAGCTCGAGCAGGCCAAGCAGTTCGACGCCGTCAGCTTCGGCTGGAGCCACATGACCTACTCCGCTGAGGAGGGCGCGAAGCTCTCAACCGTGAAGGACGACAGCTCAGGCTTCTACATCCCCGCCGGCTATGCCGATGTGGTTCCCACGCTGCGCGAGGCGGGCGTGGAGCTCAAGCTCAACGTCTTCATGGCGAACGCGCCGCTCCGCACGATGCTCGCCGACGAGTCCTCCCGCGCGGCGGCGGTCACGGAGATCATGGCGGAGCTTGAGCGCGTGTACCCCGACCTCGGCTACAATCCCTACAGTGGCGTGACCATCGACTTCGAGGGTCTGCGCGCCGCGGACAAGGAGAGCTTCAACGCCTTTATGACGGAGCTTTCCGCCGTGCTGCACGCCGAGGGCAAGACGCTTTACGCCGCCGTCATGCCCGCCGTCTACGGCGACGCCTACTTCGACGGCTACGATTTCAAGACGCTCGGCACGCTCTGCGACCGCGTGATCCTCATGGCGCACGACTACGCGGCGAGCGACCTCACCGGCTTCCTCGGCTCGCGCTATTACCGCAACCATCCCTGCGCGCCGCTCTACAAGGTCTACTACGCCGTGCGCACGGCGGCGCGTGAGATGGACGATCCCGCGAAGCTGACGCTTGCCGTCAGCATGGATGCCCGCGCATGGCAGACGGACGCGGACGGTCTGCTGACTGCGGTCCGCTCCACGCACCCGCTGCAGACCACGGTTTACAAGCGTCTGTGCCAGAGCGACACCGTGATGGGCTGGTCCGACACGGCCCGCAGCCCGTGGTGCACCTACAGCACGGAGAGCGGACAGCATATCTTCCTCTGGTACGAGGACGCGCGCAGCACCGCCGAGAAGCTCGCCTGCGCCAGGCTCGTGGGCGTGACCTCGGTCTCCGTCTGGCGGCTCGGTCTCATTCCCGATTACGCGGACGAGGGCCTGCACTACGATGTGATGAGCGTTCTGTAAGCAATGAAAAGCGCAAAAAAGAAGAGCTGCAAAAGCAGCTCTTCTTTTTGGTTTTCAAAGCGGTTCGGCTTAGAAAATGCCCTGAGCCATCATGGCGTCGGCAACCTTCTGGAAGCCAGCGATGTTGGCGCCAGCGACCAGGTTGTAGCCAAGGCCGTAACGCTCGGCAGCCTCAACGGAAGCGTCGTAGATGTTCTTCATGATGGCTTCCATCTTGGCGTCGACTTCCTCAGCGGTCCAGTAGATACGCTGAGCGTTCTGAGCCATTTCGAGCTCGGAGACGGAAACGCCGCAGGCGTTGACAGCCTTGGAAGGAGCGACGGTGAGGTGCTTCTGGCTCATCAGGAAGGCCAGAGCATCGTTGGTGGTGGGCATGTTGCCGACTTCGATGTAGTAAGGAACACCGGACTCGGCGATCTTCTTGGCCCACTCCATGTTGACATCGTTCTGGGTAGCGGCGGGCATGTAAACGTCAACGTCCTTGACGCCCCAGCACTTCTGACCCTCGACGAACTCAACACCGAACTTATCGGCATAGGGCTTGCAGTGCATAGGATCCTTGGCGCGCATCTCGAGGATGAAGTTGAGCTTCTCTTCGCCGCAGACGCCATCCGGATCGTGGATGTAGCCATCGGGGCCGGCGAAATAGGTGACCTTGCCGCCGAGCTCGTCGATCTTCTTCATGATGCCCCAGCCAACATTGCCGTAGCCGGACATAGCGACGCGCAGGCCCTTGATGCCCTTGCCGTCGTGCTTGAGGACTTCGCGCAGATAATAGACAGCGCCGAAGCCGGTCGCCTCGGGACGGAGGATGGAGCCGCCGGTGCAGACAGCCTTGCCGGACATAGCGCCGAACTCGGCAGCGCCGACGATGCGGCGATACTGACCGTACAGATAACCGACCTCGCGGCCGCCGACACCAACGTCACCGGCGGGGCAGTCGATGTCCTGACCGATGTGACGATGGAACTCGGTCATGAAGGCCTGGCAGAAGCGCATGACTTCGCCGTCGCTGCGGCCGATGGGGGAGAAGTCGGAGCCGCCCTTGGCGCCGCCGATGGGCAGGCAGGTCAGAGCATCTTTGAAGGTCTGCTCGAAGCCGAGGAACTTGATGATGGAGAGGTTGACGTTGGAAGCAAAGCGGAGGCCGCCCTTGTAGGGGCCAAGCGCCGCGTTGTACTGAACGCGGTAGCCGCGGTTGACGTGATACTTGAGCTGATCGTCCATCCAAACGACGCGGAACTCGATGGTGCGCTCGGGCTCGACCATACGCTCGAGCAGGCAGGCAGCCTCATACTCGGGGTGGGCATTGATGACGGGTTCGAGAGAGGTCAGGACCTCTTCGACGGTCTGCAGAAATTCGGGCTCATTCGCATTCTTGGCTCTGGTCTCGTCCAGAACTCTCTGGATATAAGCATTCATGATAATAGCCTCCTCTAAATTTACTCGTTAAGAGCATTTCGATGGTGCTTCCATCTCGTCTGTTAGACTATCACAAAACAGGCGCTTTCTCAAGGGGGTACGTCCAAAATCGAAGCGTCCGGCTGTGAGAAATTTTCCCTTCCTTTTTGTGCAAAGCGCAGAAACAGAAATGAAAAAGTTTCGGAATTTTGATAATACCTATTAAAATTCCTGCAATTATTCCTTCATGTCATGCTTAACATCTGAATTTTTTCTGTCATGCTGCGGCGAAGCATGACAAAAGGCGATGGAAAATATCCATCGCCTTTTTGTATATTTGCATGGTTTATGCATCCACGCCGCCGGAGGGCTGCGCGTCGTCCGGCTCGGCGGGCGTGGAGACAGGCAGCAGCTCAAGGTCGCACGCCTCGATCCAGAATTCGCTGACATGACCGTCGTAGTACCAAACGCGCACGCGGTCGCCCACATTGAGCAGCGGCGCGTAGGGCACGTCCGCGGCGCTCATGCGGACGGTGAAGTCCGTCTCGCCTGTAAAGCGCAGGAAGTAGATGCTGTTGCCGTCAACGACGGCGGAGCGGATCTCGGCGATAACGCCCTCAAGCGAGCGGCGGTCGGTCTCGACCGGCTGGTCGATGCCGGTCTGATCGTCCGAGATCAGATTGCTCTGCCGGAGCATCTGACGGTAGTTCGACTCACACTCGGCGACGGTCGCGCCGGTGGCGACGATCTGGTACTGGTTGACGTTGACCATGGCGTACATCTTCACGAGCTCGCTCGCGTCCTTGAGCGCCATGAAGTAGGTCGGCTGCTCGGCAACGTTCAGGAGCAGCGGGAAGGTCGCCGTGTAGCGCAGGTTCTGGACCTGACCCTCGGCGCTGTCCATCGCGCTGTACTCGGTCGCGCCGGCGCAGGGGTAATACTTCGTTTCCTTGGTGCGCTGGTTGGAGAGCAGGAAGCCGACGTTGCTCTCGTCGCCGCCGACGCTCGTCACGCCCGTGTAGAGGTAGACGTCGTCGCCCTCGGCAATGTAGTTGTAGCCGTCGGTGGTGACGGTGACGTCGCGCTGGCCAAGGATGGAGTTGATAAAGCCGTTGTGGTACATACCGTAGTAGTCGTACTGCTCGATGATGAGCTCGGCGGAGTAGACGTGGTCGACCCACTCGGGCGGCTCGGTCAGGTACTCGCTCTCGCCGGTGACGGCGTTGACGAGCACCGCGCCGTTGTTGTCCGTGCCGCCGAAGAGCCCGATGGTCTTTTCCTTCTTGGCGCAGACCCAGTAGGGCGTGCCGTCCTCGTCGATCTCAAAGACCGGCTCCTCGAACATGAAGGTCGGATATTGGAAGCGGAGGTGGCGGTAGAGGTTGCGGGAGAAGTGCTCGGCGGTGGTGTACTTCATGCCCTCGTCAAGGCGGACGACGTCCACGCTCTGATCGACCATGTCGATGATGAGGTAGGCGGGAAGGCCGGCGGAGCGGTTGTTGAACCACTTGATGATGTCGCCGTAGCGCAGCGGGGTGACGCGCACGGGGCGGCCGTGGTAGTTGATCTGGGTGTAGTCCTCGGAGACCTCGAACTGGGAGACCATGTCGGAAAGCTCGCCGAGCTTGCGGTCGCCGAGCTTCTCGGCGCTGTCCTTATCGAGCATGGGAATGCGGTCGTAGGCGACCTCGGCGATCTCGGAGGAGAAGTCGCCGGACTGGACGGTGAGGAGCTTCTGGTAGCTGCCCGCGCGGAACACGACCCACGAGGCCACGCCGCCGACGACGGCAAGCGCGAGCAGTCCGGCGGCGAGAAAGAACGGGACGGTGCACTGCTTCTTCACGAAGCGGAAGTAGCCCTTGGCCCCCTCGCCCTGAAAGCCGGAGGTCAGCAGGGCGCAGCCGCAGTAGACCGCGCAGAGAAGCAGGACGAAGCCGTAGAACTCCTCGGCGTGGAGGTTGATGGCGGGCAGCTCGAGGTAGAAGTAGACCGCGCCGACGAGGAGGGTGACGAGGGTATTGATGGCGATGCGCTTGCCGGGGGTGCCGACGGCCTTGCGCGGCTTGCGCTCGCGCTTGGGCGCGGCGCTTCCCTCGCTGCCGCCGGCAGCGCTGTTCGCGCCGGAGAAATCAAAGCGGAAGCCGCCGGCGTCGGAGCCGGAAAATTTGATGCCCATAAATTTTTCCTTTCCTTTTGCACGAAGCCGTGCAACAAAATGGGGTTGTTCCACGTTATTATATCACGGCGCGAAGCAAAAACAAGCGGAACGACGATTTGTTACGGAATTGTTCAAATTTTCCGGCGGTGCGGCCTCAGACCCCTTCGCCCACGATGCGGCAGTAGGCGTTGGAGGTCAGGCGGCAGGCGGCGCAGTAGAGCACGGTGAACACGGCGCAGGCGCACGCCGTGACGCCGAGCACGAGCGGAAGGTTCTGAAGTCCGAAGAGCCGCAGGATGCGCCAGATCATCGGCTGGGCAAAGGCGAGATGGACGAAGGCGGCAAGCAGCGGCAGGAGGAACACCATGCGCAGCTGGGCGTTGACGCTTGTGCGGATGTCGCGCTTTGTCATGCCGACGCGCTGCATGACGGCGAAGCGGGCGGCGTCCTCGTAGCCCTCGGAGAGCTGCTTGTAGTAGAGCATCAGGACGGAGGCGAGGAGGAACACCGTGCTGAGGACGAGGGCGAGGAAGAAGAGGCTGCCGTAGGTGGCGTAGAACTCCGCGCGCGCCTCGGCGGCGATCTCACGGCTCATCTCGGCGGAGAGGGTGCGGACGACGTCCTCCGCGCCGAAGTAGAGCCCCGCGGTGGAGCCGAGCATGACGAGGATCATGGTCGAGAGGATACAGATGACGGCAAGTCCCGCGCCGGAGCGCTTCATACGATAGACGAGCGAGGAGAGCGCGACAAAGTTTTTCTTCTGGTAATAGAACCGGTCATTGCCTTGGAGCGTGCGGCAGAGGGTAACGCTGCCCGCGATGAAGAGAAGGAATGTCGCAAGGATGACCATGACGACCGCCACGAAGAAAACGAGCATCGCGGTGATCGGCTCGGTGATGGTGACGGCGAGGTAGTAGGCTCCGCCGAGAAGGCCCAGGCCGGGAAGGACGAGGAACCATTGGGATCTCGGAGGGCGCTCGCCGAGGCTGTCGCTGCGGAGAAGGCTGACCGCGGAGGCGCGGCGCACCTGCCGCCATGCGTTCAGGAGGAGAAGAAAGAAGATAAACGCATCGGTCAGGACGCAGAAGCGAACCGCGCCAAGATCCAGCAGCGGCAGAGCGGGCAGCTCCGTGCGGGCGAAATGCGAAAGCACGCGGGCGGAGAGCTGCGTGAGCAGCACGCCGAGGGCGAGTCCCGCGGTGAGGGAGACGAGCGCGGAGAAGGCGGTCTCCCAGAAAAGAAGCGAGGTGAGCGCGCCGCGGTCCATGCCGAGGACGCTCATGAGGCCGAGCTCCTTCTTGCGGCGGCGGATGAGGAAGGCGTTCGTGTAGAAAAAGAAGAGGAGGGCAAACACCGCCATCACCCACTTGCCGAGGGTCATCACGAGGCGGATCGCCGAGGTGCCCATGCCGTTTACGCCGCTGCCGACGGCGTAGAGCGCGGGGCTGTCGGCGAGGAAGGCGAGGTCGTAGACCACCGCCGTCATAAAGACGCAGGCGGCGAGGTAGGGGGTGTAAATGCGCCGGTCGCGGCGCATCCCGCTGAGCGCCAGACGGGGATAGAAGAACGCATTCATGCCGCGCCGCCCCCCGTCTGGGACGCGGTGAGCGCGTCGGCGATGCGGCGGTAGAAGGCGGTCTCCGTGTCCGTGCCGCGCGTGAGCTCCTGTGCGACGGCGCCGTCGCGCAGGAAGAGGACACGGCCCGCACAGCTGGCCGCGCGGACGGAGTGCGTGACCATGACGATGGTCTGCCCCGCGCCGTTGACCGTGCCGAAGAGACGGAGCAGCTCCTCGGTGGAGCCGGAGTCGAGCGCACCGGTCGGCTCGTCGGCAAAGAGAACCTGCGGGCGCGTGATGAGCGCGCGGGCCACGGCGGCGCGCTGCTTCTGGCCGCCGGAGACCTCGTAGGGGAACTTCTTCAGAA
>OGUK01001808.1_pt1 | contig 12925 bp, 7 predicted proteins | sample 1553151 | NCBI WGS metagenome assembly OGUK01 (sample SAMEA2580208, study PRJEB22360) | human gut metagenome | biome: human gut; feature: human-associated habitat; material: faeces | place: Denmark | collected 2008/2010
TTTGTGAACGAAGGCCGCAGAAAGTCCGAAGCCATACCGCACCAATTTATGCGATCAACATAAATTCTTTGCATTACGAAGTGCGTTACTGAAAGCAGAACGAACAGCAACTTAGCGAGCGTTACTGTTCAACGTTAAATTCCGTAAGTTTTTTTGTGAACGAAGGTCGCCGAAAGCCCGAGACCATACCGCACCAATTTATGCGATCAACATAAATTCTTTGCATTGCGAAGCGCGTTACTAAAAGCAGAACGAACAGCAACTTAGCGATCATCGCCAAGAACAGAATGGACAGTAGCGTCAGCATACAATAACAAGGTTAGGGTTCCCACAAAAGCATTGTAAATTTTTCGTTCCTGTCGTATAATAAAGCAAAGAAATATTCAGAAAAAATCAGATCAGATACCTGAATTACGTTACATCTGTCCTGATTATTTTTACGAATTCCAGGAGGCTTTTTAATGAAGAAAAATGGACACAGACTACTTACTCTTGCAGCTTTAGTCGGAACTGCCGCAGGTGTTATTCATATTGCTAACCGTTTCATAGATGCCACATCTCAGCTTAAAGATATGCTGGAACAGCCACACAGCAGAACCTATGACTGGCGTTTTGGAAAGATTTTTTATACAAAACAGGGACATGGCACCCCTATTCTTCTTATTCATGATATCATGCCAGGTGCTTCCGGTTATGAATGGAATGCCATAGAGAAGCAGCTCGCAACCGAACATACCGTTTACACCATTGATCTTCTTGGATGTGGACGTTCCGAAAAACCGGATATTACTTATACCAATTTTGTATTTGCTCAGTTACTCTGTGATTTTGCCAAGAATGTGATTCGTGAGGAAACCGATGTTATTGCCAGTGGTTTCTCAGGTTCTTTTGCGATCATGGCTTACCGTAACAATTCCGACCATTTCCGCAAGATCATGCTGGTCAATCCACCAAGCTTCAGTTCCCTGAAGCAGGCACCTTGTAAAGACAACAAGCTCTTTAAGTATTTTATCGAGCTTCCGATTTTCGGAACTCTGATCTATCATATGGTAGCTTCCCGCGAATCCATCAGCAGTCTGTTTATGGAAAAGCTGTTCTACAATCCCTTCCATGTAACAGATACACTGGTAGACACCTATTATGAATCCGCTCACAAGGGTGGTTCCAACGCCAAATATCTGTATTCCAGCTACATTGGCAAATACCTGAATATCAGCATTAATAATGCCGTAGAATCTTCCGATGCATGCATCTATATTATTTCCGGAGAAAAAGAAGCTTCCGCTTCTCTTATCGCAGAGGAATACCAGAAGCTGAATTCTTCCATTGAAACCGCTGTGATCCCGGAAACCAGACATCTTCCTCATCTGGAAGATCCGGAACATTTCCTGGAACAGGTAGCTATTTTCCTGTAAAAACAGCTTATGATCCGGCACCAAAAACAAAATTTATCTATAGTAATTTTGGAAATCAACGTATCAAAAGAACATTGTTCATGTTCGGAGCCGTTGATCTTCATGCAGTAATTTGTGGAAATGCTATAAACCAACAAAAAGCCAATAAAAAAAGAGTACTGTTTCACGTGAAACATAAGTTTTCCCTCAAACAAACGTGAAACAATACTCTTTATTTTTTACCAGACTCACAGCATGCATCCGGACATTTCTCTTATCTAAGTGCCTGCTCCAGATACATGTGTGTTGTATTATCGATCAGCTTATGTGTCAGCTCTGCCATATGCTGTGTACTCTCCTGATTCTCAGAAGACAGCCATGTCTTGATCATTCCCACGCATCCATTCAGACAAAACGCATACGCATACTCAATATCACGGTTGTCTTTCGGCAGACGAATTGACAAGCGATGCAGCACTGTATCTGCGATCAGTTTTTCTATACGATTCACAAAAGCCATATCTCCATTCTTTCCAAGAAGTGCGATACAAATATCCTTATTATGATCCAGGATCGTAAATATCTGCTCAATAAAAGGATACGAGCTCTCCTTATTATTAAGAGGATCCAGAGGATAGTCTGCCACCAGATGCGTGATTTCCTCCATCAATTCAGCCTCAATGGATTCCAGCATCTGATAGATATCTGTATAGTGAAGATAAAATGTGGAGCGGTTGATATCAACTTCTTCCACCAGTTCCTTTACCGTAATTTCCTTAATACTCTTCTTCTGCATAAGACGGGCAAGCCCCGCTCGCAACTGTGCCTTGGTCTTACGTACTCTTCTGTCAACTTTTTCCGCCATCTTAATTCCCCCTGCAATCCAAAAAAGCAAGCACGTTTCCTCCGCCTCAATCACCTGTCACTTACGATACTCTGCAACTGTCATACAATGATAATGCATCCTTCAAACGAATAAAAGCATTCGCTTTCTCTACGCCGATCTGCATGATACCAGATATCTGCTGTTGTTAAGAATTGACAAGATCAAAATTGTTAACGACGCCGGCCTACACGATACCAGATATCTGCTGCATATTTGTGTTGAAACAGAGGAATCCTGTCTGCATTTAATATTACCAACTGCACATAAATTCAAAGGAAATAACGTACTTTTTGTCTATTATGCAGTTTTTTATTTGTAATAGACACTTCCATTATTTCCGTCTATTAATATACATTCAGTAAATATTTAATGGTTGTATCTGTGGTATGTGTTTAGTATAATACATCACGTAAAGAAAATCAACACTTTGTTTGATAATGGAATATAAAGCTATTAATAGATTTTAATATGATTAATAGATCTCGTCGCCATTACTGGAATAAAGTTTGATTAATCAACTATGTTTGATAATACAATTTAATAAGAAAGGGATAGGTAATATGATCAAAAACGAATGGAAAAGCTTACTTCGTAACAAGCTCATGCTTATCGTCGTAATCGCCATTATCGTAATCCCGATCATCTATGCAGGTCTGTTTCTGAAATCCATGTGGGATCCTTACGGAAACGTAGACAGCCTGCCAGTGGCCGTGGTAAACGAAGACAAACCTGTCGAGTATAATGGCAAGACCTTGAGCATAGGTAAGGACATGACGGATGAGCTGAAAGACAACGACTCAATGGCATTTAACATTGTAGACAGCAAGACAGCAGAGGACGGTCTGGCCAATGGAACCTATTACATGGTTATCAAAATTCCGGAAAATTTCTCCGCAAACGCAGCCACTGTAATGGACAACGAGCCAAAGCAAATGGAGCTATCCTATGAGACAAACCCTGGAACCAACTATATCGCCTCCAAGCTCAGTGAAACAGCAATGCTGAAGCTTCGTGATAACATTGCTTCCAAGGTTACGGAAACCTATACAGAAACCGTTTTTGATTCTATCTCAGAAGCAGGTGACGGAATGCAGGAAGCTGCAGACGGATCCGGAAAGATCGAAGACGGACTGAATACAGCAGCTGATGGTAACAAAACAATTACCAAAAACCTTAAGAAGCTTTCCACCAGTACTCTTACTTTCGTAAGCGGTGCTGACAGTCTCACCGAAGGTCTTAAGACCTACACCGATGGTGTTGCAAAGGTTAACGATGGTGCAAAGAGCCTGGACGATGGTGCAGATCAGCTGAACAGCGGCGTTGCAACCCTCACAGAAAAGGTTCCTGAGCTGACAACCGGTGTGGATACTCTGGATAAAGGTGTTCAGCAGTACACCGCTGGTGTGGATGAGCTTAATAAAAATTCTGATGCACTGAAATCCGGTGCAAGCAGCCTGGAATCCGGTGCAAACCAGCTGAACAGCGGCGTTGCAGCTCTGACAGAAAAGGTTCCTGAGCTGACAACCGGTGTAGATACTCTGGATGAAGGTGTTCAGCAGTACACCGCTGGTGTGGATGAGCTTAATAAAAATTCTGATACACTGAAATCCGGTGCAAGCAGCCTGGAATCCGGTGCAAATGCATTAAGTGCAGGTATTGATACTCTTTCCGACGGAGCAACACAGTATGTAGCTGGTGCTGACACTCTTGCAGATGGAACTACCACCTATGTGGCTGGTGCTGGCAAACTCGCAGCCGGTGCCAAAGAGCTTGCAAAACTTGAAGACGGACTCACAACAGTTTCCAATGGTATCTCTCAGCTGAATACCGGTGTTACCAAAGGAACCGATGACTCACAGTCACTGATATCCGGAACACAGCAGCTGGAAAACGGACTGAAAGCCCTGAACGATAAGGTTTCTGCTCTGAAAGAGGGAACAACACAGGAATCCATCAACAAGCTTGCAGCCGGCCTTACTTCCGCAAAGGATGGTATGGACACAGCCGCAGCTGGTATGAACAGTGCTGCAGCTGGTATGAACAATGCGGCAGACGGAATCAACAACGCAGCCGGATATATCACTCAGGCCGCAGGTATCACAAGTCAGACCAGCAGCAGTATCACAGACAGTCTGATCCCTGCTCTCCAGAATGCAGGCACACAGTTCTCACAGGTAGGTGATCAGGTCAGCAGCATCCTTACAGGATACGGACAGCAGACAACGGAGGCACTTACTGATGCAAATACCAAGATCGGTACTGCCGGACAGACAATGACCTATTTAGCAGCACAGCTTCAGGCGATTCAGGCAACCGCTTCTGAGGACGGAACCATTTCCGCAGCAGCTCTGAATGATGTGATCAACGCTTTAAACAGCGTAGCCGGTGGAATGACTGGCGTGGACGGTTCTTACATGAGCAGCTATTCTGATCAGGTTTCACAGCTTGCAGCTGGTGTATCCGGTCAGCTCTCTTCTACTCAGGAAAATCTGAATGCTGTTGCTTCCAAGCTTAACGAAGCAGCTTCCGGACTGACTCAGATCTCCGGAGGACTGACTCAGGGTGCCGGCACACTTTCTGAGGGTGCAACAACCATGACAGATGGTGCAAACCAGATGAGTGCAGGTGCAACAACCATGAGCGCAGGTGCAGAGCAGTTATCTGCAGCTACAAGTCAGCTTCCTACAGATCTGATCGCTCAGCTTTCTGCAGGTGTTACCCAGCTGTATCAGGGTGCACAGGCTGTAAACACAGGAACCAAGAACGTTTCCGCAGGACTTCAGTCTCTGGAAGACGGCACAGTCGAAGCCTTCCCGGCTGCAGCAGCAGGAATCAAAGCTCTGAACGATGGATTTGACCAACTGACATCTTATGATAAGCAGCTCAACGATGGTGCAAAGAATCTGAAAACAGCCGGCAAACAGATCACTAACGCACTTCCGGATATCAAATCCGGTGCAGGTCAGCTGGCAGATGGTTCTAAGGCACTGACAGATGGAATCACAACTTACACCGATGGTATTGCTAAGCTTTCCGAAAACAGCTCCGCTCTTACAGACGGTACCAAAAAGCTCTCAACAGGAGCCAAAACCCTTTCCAGCGGTGCTACTACTCTTGCAAACGGTACTAAGACATTAGCAAACGGTACCTCAACACTTCTCAGCGGTACCGAGAAGCTTGTAAGCAACAACAGCACACTTAACAATGGTGCAAAACAGCTTGCAGATGGCGCTGCCCAGATCCAGAGCGGTTCCTCTCAGCTGTATGATGGCTCCAAGAAGCTTGGAAGCGGTATGAAAGAACTGAAAGACGGTTCCAAGACACTGACCACAAGCCTCAGCGATGGAGCTACCACTGTAAAAGACAATTCAGCAAGTGATGAAACGATCAAAATGTTCGCAACTCCTGTTGTAAACGATGAAACAAAACTTACCGATGTCCCGAATAACGGACACGCAATGGCACCTTACATGATGTCTGTAGGCCTCTGGGTCGGCGCACTGGCATTCTGCCTGATGTATCCTCTGGCTCAGTATAAAGGCAAACTGAAATCCGGTTTCGCATGGTGGGCAAGCAAAGCTTCCGTCCTTTATCCGGTAGCGATCCTTCAGGGAATCTGCCTGATCCTGCTGTTACGTGCATTTAACGGATTCACACCTGCAGAGATGGGCAAAACCGTACTCTTCGCCTGCCTGACATCAATGACCTTTACCTCTATCATGTACTTCTTCAACATTACTCTTGGTAAAGTAGGAAGCTTCCTGATGCTGGTATTCATGGTCGTTCAGCTTGCAGGATCTGCCGGAACTTATCCGGTTGAGGTTTCACCTTCATTCGTTGCAAAGATCCATGCATACGTTCCGTTTACTTATACGGTCGACGCATTCCGTGCAACGATCAGCGGTGGCCGGAGCATTACCACTTCCATTATTGTAATGGTTGCACTGTTAGTGATCTTCACAATCCTGACGATCCTTCAGTTCAATCACATGACCAAGAGAAAGAAAGCAGGAAAAGTTGTTCTCTTCGACTGGCTGGAAGAAAGAGGTCTTGCATAATACTTAGTTACTGACAGAAGCTCCCCCGAACCTTCTGTTAGATATAGAAAAATTAAAACTGTACAGTTGTTCAGATGAGCTTCTGTACAGTTTTTTTATGTTGTCCTCGTCAATTCTCCACGCTATAATTATAGCAGTTATAGAAAATCAAGCTCGCCAGTACACCGTGCCTGACCTATGCCGCAGATTTCAGTTCAGAAACATTCCTGTCAGATTCAGAAGAAGCGGCAATATGACTTCTCAGATCTACTCACAAACCGGAGCTCTTTCTGACTGCAAGCCTGCGGTTTTCAATGGAAAAGCAACCTGGTATGCATCTAATCCACTGACCGCAAAAACAGACGGAATCATCACCTATGCTACACCATTTACCGTCTTCAGGGTAAAACCTGGAAAGCTATCGGCAATACAAAAAATACAACCTACACCGATAAAAAGCCAGGCACCGCAACCAACTACCGTATCCGTGCATACCGCATCACAAACGGTAAAAAAATATACGGACCTTATTCATCTGTAAGGACCGTAAAATAATAGCAACATAAAAACACCCCGGAAAATCCTGATCTATGTGGTGTCTCCGAATATCTGATCATCAAGCGGATATTCGGAGAGCACCTTATTGTTTGCGGATCTCCGAGGTGTTTTTATTTATTTTCTTAATATTTTATTTTTCCGTCTCAGCTGTTGGTGTTGCTGTGGCTTCTGTCTCTGTTTCACCGTTTACCATGGTTTCATATGCATTGAACATTTCTTTTACTGTCATTTTGTTTACAAGAAATACCTTGTCTCCAACGACAGCTGCATAATAGTTTGTGTCATATGTGTAGAAGGTAACGGTTGTCTGGTTCTTGTCAGAGTCTGTGAATACAGCGGTCATCTCCGGATCTGCAGCCGGTGTATAAGCGTCTGTCAGTCTCTTCTGTCCTGCCATGTTTATCAACTTGTTGTAGAAGGTAGTAAAGGTTGTACTTTCTATTTCCTTACCATTCAGCTGATAAGTTGTTGTTTCTTTCTCGTTTCCGTCATCATCTGTGGATGTTTCACGTGAAACATTTACAGTACTTGTTGTTTCACCGTAAGTAACCTGGAGCTGATCCAGATTTTTTACAGACACATAATTGACGATCAGTGACCAGAGATCTGACGGCGTCTTGTCAATAACTGCACTCAGTGTATCCGTTGACATTGTATAGATCTGTTTGTTATCTACCGTTACATATCTGCTGCCATCTCCTGCCTCATCGCCAACGTAAATGACAAGCTGTTTATCCACTGTGGTTGTCTTGCTGTCTGCATCTTCTGAGCTGCTATCCGTGTCAGCGCTGGCGCCGCTCTCAGAATCACTCTCAGAGGCCGTAGAATCGTTTTCTCCGGATTCTGTACTGTCTGTGCTGTTATTCTTCACCTTTTCCTGATAATCCACTGTAATCGTCGCATAGGGCTTATCAAGGCCATACTGGGAAAGATCCTCTGCATTGTAGTTTACAAACTGGTCAAATGCAAAGTTTCCAAGTCCGGAGGTTACATTTCCTGCTGCCGTTGTATCGGCAGACTCTTTATCGCTGCTTCCGTCACCGGAAACATTCCAGGTAGCTCCGTCGGAATTTTCTTCCAAGACATAGGAATCTTTATTCTCACTGACCTGGACCTTTTTCACTGTGGAAGAATCAATTGTCGGGAAATCTTCTCCCTGTGCATAATCGTAAAGGGAATTCATAAACGGAGACACTGTATCCGCTGCCACTACATATACCGTGCTGTCATCATCATCCTTGGAAATGTAATACTGATTCGTAGACGTATTCTCATCTCCGATGTTGAGCTTCGTTGTCCCATCAGCGGTATCAACGGTTACTGTGTTAGATGGAGAATCCAGTCCGTATTCCGTAAGATCCTCCACATCCTCCAGGACTCTGTCCGCTTCCACCTTTTTGATGGCGGAAGCTGCGGAATCCAGAGTTGTCTGATTTACAGGAAAAGCAGTCTCATCCTTTTTCACCCAGGAATCATCTTTTTTCTCAAAGGTCACTTCCTTCTTATCTACGATAAATTCCAGGGATTTAATGTCATCCGTTTTCACGGAAAACACTTCTGTTTTGCTTTCCTCTTCGCTGCTCTCTGTCTTTTCTTCTTTGGATACGTAGGTGTTCAGTCCCACATAAACGCCGCCGAGAACTGCCAGAACAACAACTGCTGAAACAAGTTTGGTCGATTTTTTCATTATGCTTTTCTCCTCTTAAGCCAGATCAGGAATCCTGCAACAAGGAATACTCCCGGGATCAGACCAATGGTACAGATCTTCCAGAAGGCTGCATCATAATCGGTTACTGTCAGGCTTGTGGACTCAAGGCTCTTGGATGGAATAGAAACGGAATTACTGTCGTCTGTGCTGGTCATCCAGTTTAAGGACTCCAGAAGGAGCTTTTCATTTCCGCCGGATACCATCTGGTTTATCTGGCTCTCCATCAGATTTGCTGTGGAGTAGTAAACGATCTGTGTTTCCTTATCATCATCCAGTTTCTCAGTGATGGCAACACCAAGATCAAACGGTCCGTCTACATCTCCGTCTTCCTTTTCGATATTGCTGCTCTGCATATTTGTTTTGGAGTAAGCCTTGTCAGAGGTTGTCAGGATACTGTCGATGGTTACGGTATCTCTTACATCATCTGTTTTCTGAATGCCCTGTGCATACGGTGCCAGTACGTAGGAGCCTGCAGAAGCTGTCTCAGAGCTTGCATCTGTGCTGTTGACTGTTGGTACAAGATAATATGGCATCTGCATTCCATAATGCTGATTATCACCCTCAAATACGATTCCCTCGGCACACTTTACACCATAGTTTTCAAGAACCGCATCAAAGTTCGGCAGATCATCCTGTGTATAATCCGAGAAGATCATAGCTTTTCCGCCTGCCTCCAGATAATCCAGGAGCTCTGTTTTTTCTTCCTCGGAAATATCGCTGGTCGGAGATACGATCATCAGGCAGTCTGCATCATCCGGAACCTTTCCCTCTGTGAGAAGGTTCAGCTCCTTGATATCAATGTTTGCTTTCTGGATATCTTCTTTAAAGCTGGAATCCAGATCTTTTTCTCCGTGTCCGGATAAGGTGTACATGATCGGAAGATCCTCGGATGTCACATAGCCGATCGCACTTGTGATCTGTCCTTCTCCATCAAATCCGGTAGTAGTCTGCTGCCAGGTATTATAGTCTACTGAAGAGGAATACATATCGTTGTAATTGATAACCTTGTTTCTGTCGCCGCAGACTACGATCAAGCTGTTTGACGCAAGATCATCGGTTGTATATTCCGATGCAAATTTCGGATTTACAACAGGGTCTTTCACCTCAACTTTAATATGCTTGGACTCATCTTTATAACGTGAAAGCAGATTGGAGATCGTGTCGTCCTCAGAACCGCTTGCCGCGATCTGATAAATGGTAACATCCTTATCCAGTGCCTTCAGTACCTTCTTTGTTTCATCACCGATGGTGTAAAGCTTGGATGAGCTTACATCCAGCTGTGAATATTTGGATGGGATCGCCCCGACGATCATATTGATCACAACCACGATCACGATAAAGACAGCTGCCATAGCCATGCTGTAGGAACCATTTTTGATATGTTTTTTGCTGATGGTGCCTACCAGCTTTTTCGGATCCGGTTTATGTTTCTTTTTGCCGGAGTCCTGTGCTGTCTCCGGTACGGCTGCCTCGCCTTTATTTTTCTTAAATTTCTCACTGAATTTCATTTCCATTCACCCCCTAGTTCCAGCGTCTCTTCTGAATGGACTGCATGGTAAGGAACAGGCAAATCGCAATAACAGAAATAAAATAAACGATTCCTGTCACGTCAAACACGCCGTTTGTAAAATTATCATAATGTCCACTCAGGTTAAATACGTTCAGTACCTTCTGGATACCGCCCTGGAAAATACTGGATTTTACAACGTATACGATCACAAGAGCAATCTCTCCCACAGCTCCGATCACTACAGAGATCAGGACATTTTTGATCATGGTATAAATGATGATAGCGATCGCCACGATCAGAAGTCCGAATGCCACTGCGGTTGACATGGAGGTCTGTGAAAAGAATGAGGAAATTCCGTTCATCATATAGAAGGCGAACAGGAATACAAAAGTAAGTACTGCTGCAATTACCTGGCTTTCTGTAAGTGCTGACATAAATACACCGATCGCCAGATTCGCGCATCCCAGAAGGAAAAATCCCAGGATCCCGGTGTATGCGGAAGCATAGGAAATCGTTCCGAACTTACTCATGATCAGAGGATAAACGCACATGATCACGACCGGAATGGCAAACACAGCTACCAGTGCAAGATATTTTCCAAATACGATATCCCATACAGATACCGGTGCGGTCAGAAGAAGCTGATCCGTTTTCTGCTTGCGCTCTTCTGCAAGTACACGCATGGAAAGGATCGGCACACCGATCAGGAACACAAAGGTCAGTGCGCTTAAGGTAGTTTCAAATTTTGAATAGCCGCCTGAAAGCTGATATGCGGAAAAATAAATTCCGGTCAGCACCAGGACGAAAAATATGAAGAGATATCCAACCATGGAGGTCAGATAGCTTTTCAGTTCTCTTTTAAAAATCGCTGTCATGACTGATCCCCCTCTTTCTCATCAGAAGCCTTCTCTGGTTCCCCGTTTTTTTCTTCCTGAGTTTTTTCTTCTTCCGATGATCTGTCTTCTACCGGTTTCCACTGTGAGCTTTCCGGTTTTCCGGCGGATTTTTTCTCTCCTTCGGTAAGCTCAAGGAATACATCCTCAAGGGAAACTCTCTTAACCTGCATCTCGTAGATTGGACAGTTCGCTTTTGCCATAGCGTAGAAGACTTTTTCACGGATATCCACATTTTCCTGAATGGAAAGTTTTGTTTTCCACAATTTCTCATCGCTGTCATAGGACATTTCCACCCCGGTTACGCCTTCGATCGTTTCCAGAGCTTTTCGAATCGTGTCTTTCTCGCCTTTTATCTTCATAAGGAGGCTGTTGGAGCCTGCTGCCAGACGTTCCAGATTATCCGGTGTATCGCTGGCTACCAGCTTTCCATGGGAAATGATCAGAACATAATCACACACTGCTCTTACCTCGGAAAGGATATGGGAGCTTAGGATAACCGTGTGCTTCTGCTTCAGGCCTTTGATCAGGTCACGGATCTCGATGATCTGCTTCGGGTCAAGTCCTACTGTCGGCTCATCCAGGATGATCACTTCAGGATATCCTAGGATTGCCTGTGCAAGACCCACTCTCTGGCGATAACCTTTGGAAAGGTTTTTGATCAGACGGTCTTTCATGTCTGTGATCTTTACCATATCCATGACTTCTTTTATCTGCTTGTCTTTTTGGTTTCTTGGGATTTTTTTCAGATCAGCCGCAAATTTCATGTACTCAAGAACAGTCATGTCAAAATAGAGCGGCGGCATTTCCGGCAGATAGCCGATACATTTCTTGGCTGCCTCCGGTTCCTCCAGAATATCATGACCATCGATCATCACTTTTCCTTCTGTGGAAGCAATGTATCCTGTGATCATGTTCATAGTTGTTGATTTTCCTGCACCGTTGGGGCCCAGGAATCCGTAAATTTTCCCCTTTTCGATCTGAAAGGAAAGATGGTCAACTGCAGTATGATCACCATACTTTTTGACCAGATTACTTACTTCGATCACTTTACTCTCCTCCTTTTATTCTCAGGGAAATACTTTTTTTAATTATCGATTTCCCATTTTATAAGATGCCAGAGGCAAAAGGTCCTGAAACTGAAGCCCTTGACTCTGGCGTCTTTTCAATACCAATAGAAAATGCCCCTGGATGAAACAGAGAATGGGGGAATCCAGGGGCATCTCTATCGGATTATAGTGTAAAAGTAATTTGTGATAAAAGTAGGATAAATTTGTGATAATTTTGTGAAACTCCCGGACAAAAAAATCTCCTGTCGGACAGATTTTGCCTTTGTTCGACAGGAGGTAACTTATGCCAGTGGCTCTCTGAGCGGTGTTCCGGCTTTTCTCGGATATTTGCCTGGGGTGTTCTTTACCTTCTCGATAATGACCAGGGAGCGGCCGATCTCGGAGCCTGGAAGGTCAAAGTACTGAATATCCCTGATCTTTCCACCAAGGATCTTTACTGCTTTCTCTGCTGCTTCTGCTTCTTCCTTTACAGAACCGGATTTATAGGAGACAAAAAGCCCTCCGACTTTTACATACGGGAGACAGTATTCAGACAGGGTTGCAAGTCCGGATACTGCTCTGGATACGCAGAGATCATATTTTTCTCTGTAGGCTTTGTTTTTTGCATATTCTTCAGCTCTTCCGTGAATGGCGGAAATCCCCTCCAGGCCCAGGAGCGCAAAGGTTTCTTCCAGGAATTTTACTCTTTTATTGAGGGAGTCCAAAAGGCAGGCTTCCACCTCCGGGAAGGCAATCTTCAGGGGAACACCCGGGAATCCGGCGCCGGTTCCGATGTCCATAACGGTTTTTATCTTACCCATATCTACAGCCTTGACGCAGCAGAGGCTGTCCAGGAAATGTTTCACGAGAACCTCGTCAAATTCTGTGAT
>OGUK01001825.1_pt1 | contig 12839 bp, 10 predicted proteins | sample 1553151 | NCBI WGS metagenome assembly OGUK01 (sample SAMEA2580208, study PRJEB22360) | human gut metagenome | biome: human gut; feature: human-associated habitat; material: faeces | place: Denmark | collected 2008/2010
GGCGCGAGGACGGCAGGGACGGCTGGCGGAACGCAACACGGCTTTGGCCTCAGCGGGCGAATTGGCCCAGAAAGCGTACGTCGTTTTCAAAGAACATGCGCAGGTCGCCAATGCCGTATTTGAGCATGGTCACGCGCTCCACGCCCATACCGAAGGCAAAGCCGCTGACATCGGCATCATAACCAACGGCTTCAAACACTGCCGGGTCCACCATGCCGCAGCCGGCGATCTCCACCCAGCGCGGTTCCTGGCCGTCCACCTTCAGCTTCACGTCAATTTCAAAGCTGGGTTCCGTGAACGGGAAGAAATGGGGGCGGAAGCGCACTTCCGTATCGGAGCCGAAGAGGGCGCGCAGAAAATATTCCAGCGTCCCTTTCAGGTCGCCTACGGAAACGTCCGTATCCACATACAGGCCTTCCAGCTGGTTGAAGGCGGAAAGGTGCGTGGCGTCAATCTCGTCACGGCGGTAGGCGGAGCCGGGGGAAATCACGCGCACGGGGGGCGTCTGCTTCTCCATGGAACGGATTTGCACGGTGGAGGTGTGCGTACGCAGCAGCTTGCCGGAATCAAAGTAAAACGTATCCTTCTCATTGCGGGCCGGATGGTCCTCCGGCGTATTCAGCGCGTCAAAGCAGTGGAACTCGTCCTCAATCTCCGGGCCGTCCGCCAGGGCAAAGCCCATGTGGCGCAGAATGCGGATGGCTTCATCCCGCACGATCGTGAGGGGATGCAGGCCGCCCGGCTGCAGGGAGCGGGCCGGAAGCGTCAGGTCAACGCCGGCCACGGCGGCCTTGTCCGCCAGGGCCTGCACTTCCTCCAGCTTGGCGTCCAGAGCTTCCGTAATGGCCTTGCGGGCCTCGTTAAGCAACTGGCCGACGGCGGGCTTTTCCTCCCTGGGAACGTCCTTCATGCCCGTCTGGGCCATGGTCAGTTCCCCTTTCTTGCCGAGGATGGCTACGCGCGCGTCTTCCACGCCGCGCCTGTCAGACACCTGGGCGATGCGCGCCAGGGCGTCCCGTTGAATGCGTACAATCTCTTCCTTCATAAAATTTGACGGGCAAGAGCTTACCCCTCCCCCCCGCCAGCGTCAAGCCCTTCGGACGGCGGCCCTTCTCCAAAAAACAAAAGGCAGGAAGCGGAAAGAAGAAGGGGAAAACCACCGTTTCCCTCCATCTAACCGCTAATTCTTAACATCTAACATCTCCCTGAACATATCACACATACCCCGGCTGGGCGGACATGCGGCCGGAAATCATGCCGAGCACGCAGAAAAAGGTATAAACCAGGCAGAACGGCAGGAAGGAACCGCCCTGGTGGAGGAAGGAGGTGAACAGCAGGCTCAGGGCGGCGCCCATGGTGAAGCCGATGCCCTGGGACATGCCGGAAAGCCTGATCGCCTCCGACGGGGTTCTGGCCCGTTCCACCATCAGCGCCATTCCGCGGCTGAAAACGGTTCCCGTCGCCAGGCCGAACAGAATGGCCATCCAGACAGCCCAGTCCAGCGGAAGATACAGGATGCCCCAGCAGGAAAGAGCCGCCAGGGCCATGGCCATCACGATGAGAAGGCCCCGGCCCCCCGTGGCTTTTTCCAGAGCGTGCGCGGAGAGCGTGGCGGGAAGCTGGGCAAACATGGCTACGGAAAGGATGAAACCTGCGTCCACGTAGCTCATGCCGCGCTGCCTCAGGAAGATGGGAATCCAGGTGTAAAAGAAATAGGCTGCCCCCACCCGGCTCAAATAAAAGATGGTGACCTGCCATGCCTTGCTGCTGCGCAGCAGGTTGCGGCCGGAAGAATCCGGATCGCGCTGGAACACTCCTACCGGATGCTTGAGGAAGTACGCGCCCCACACCAGCATTCCCAGCAGGATGGGAATAATCCATATTCCCAGCCCAAAGCGCCAGCCGCCCAGCATGTTGGAGATGGGAACGGACAGGCCGGAGGCCACCGCGCTCCCCACGCCGATCATGGCGCTGTAAATGCCCATCATGGCGGAGGCGTGGTCCGGAAACTGGTGCTTGATCAGTCCGGGAATAGCCGCTCCGGCAATCCCCATGCCCAGCCCCATCAGGACCATGCCGCCGTACAGGCCCGCCACGCCGTCCCAGCTGCGCCAGAAAATACCGGCCACGGCCAGAAGCTGGAACCAGAAAATGATCTTCCACGGCGTCAGCCAGCGCGCCACGCGCGGAGAAATGGGCGCGGCCACGCCCAGCACAAACACGGGCAGCAGGGCAAACAGCCCTGAATTTTCAAGGGAAAGGCCCATATCCTTTTCAATCGTTCCCAACAGCGGGTCCGGAGAGTCAAATCCGGTCCGCAGATTGAAACAAATGATCAAAAAGGCCACAAGCAGCAGCATCTTTCCCTTCATGCTTCCGGAAGTTCCTGCCTTATCCATCCCATGTTATACAGCCGTTCCCCCGCCCCCGTTCAAAAGTAAAAAACTTTTCCGGCTGTACGCGGCAGGGGGCCCGGGAAACGGTTTGCGCGGCTGGACGGAATGCGAAGCATGAACCCCGCAGAATGAGGGAAGCCGAACGTGGAACAAATCACCCTTTTGACCCCGGCACCGCAGCCATCAGGAAAGGCAGAGGAAGACATGTTCCCGCAGCTTGAACGAAACAGGCCGCCTGGGAATGAAGGCCTCCCGGCCTTCGGGAATCCATCCTGGGAGCGCAGCAAGCCAAGCTCTGGAAAGGCAGCCATTTATATCTCTCCTTTTCCAGTTTTTCCACTCACATCTAAAAAAACACCATCATATTAAAAAAGAATGTCTTACGGCTTGTCTGCATTTTATATTCCTATAGGAATATTTGGAATTAAACTAAATTCCCTTGACGATGAATATTTTCAGTATTACAAGCGGATATGCCTACTACATGCCCGTCCCCTGAAAAATGCCTCCGATACGCCGAGACCGTCCAACGGTTCGGCATCAATTTTCTGAGAGTGGCCGTCTTCATCGTCTTTGCCTGGATTGGCGGCCTCAAGGCCTTCCAGTATGAAGCGGACGGCATTGTTCCCTTCGTAGCCAACAGCCCGATGATGAGTTTCTTCTACGACAAGAAGGCTCCCGAATACAAGCAGCACATGAATAAGGAGGGAGCCGTGGTGCCGGCCAATATCGCATGGCACAAGGAAAACAACACCTACGGCTTTGCCTACGGGCTGGGAATCCTGATCGTCTCCATCGGCACGCTCGTACTGCTGGGCCTCTTTTTCCCGAAGGTGGGCCTCATCGGCGACTGCCTGCTCATCATCATGACCGCCGGAACCTTGTCCTTCCTGATAACCACCCCGGAAACGTGGGTGCCCGACCTGGGCGGACCCAACCACGGCTTCCCCTATCTGTCCGGGGCGGGACGCCTCGTCATCAAGGATATCGCCATGATGGCCGGAGGCTTCATCCTGCTGGGCACGGATTTCAAGCGCATCCTGAAGGCGCGCCTCGGTTGCCCAAGGAGCGGGGAATCCTGCTGCAAGAACTGATTCTTTCCGTCACCGCCTCTGCCGAACGGCAGAGGCTTTTTTATGCGTTAATGTTCCATATGCAGCCGTCTGGAGCGGCTTAACCTCTTGCGTCAATTGAAAGAAAATCAAGCGTCAGCGAAGGAATAATAAAAAAGGGCGCAGTCCCTGGCCGCATTCCGTTCAGAAACCGCAGAGGCCTGCGGCGCCCCGGGAACCGTTCCTCCTGCATTCAGAGCGGGAGCACGGAACAGCCGCCTGTTCCGCTAAATTTCTCCCGGCAGGGAATGGAGGTACATGTACAGGGCGTCCGTGCTGTTTTCCAGCACGTCCATGGTGAGCTGCAAGGGTTCCGCGTAAATTTCAGAATAATCCGCTTCCCCTATTTCCGGCCTCACGCGGAACGCGAGCCGTTCCTTCTCCAAATCCATCTCCGCCCGGATGCCCTCTTTATTGCCCCTGGCGTCAAGTCTGATCCACCTGCCCGGATCTTGCAGAAAAACCGCATTCAGGGCATGGATGCAGTACCCGCTTCCCGGCGTATCTTCCAGCGTCAGCCGCTGGTAGCATATCCCCGCCGGGATGCCGCAGGCTCTGAGCAGGGCCGCAAGCAGATTCGCCTTAGCCCAGCAGATGCCCGTTTTCTCCCGCAGCACGTCTGACGCCGAAACCGTCACTCTTTTATCCTGCGCATCCCATGAATGGCTTATTTCATCCCTCACGAAGCGGTAGGCGCCTGCTATCCATTCCAGCTCTCCTTTACCTGCGGCGCGGAGCCGGGCGGCCCTGTCCAGCACCAGCTCATGCTTCCAGTCAATATAAGGACTGGTTTTCAAATATTCACTGAGGTCGTTGACGATGGCGGCCATGCTTGCTTCTTCACCTCTTACTGGAAAACCGGAAGGAAGTACAGGCGGAAAAGGCCACGCAGGTTCCGGGGGCAAGATGGAGCTTCACGATGAAGAAATCAGCCACGGTGTCCTGGGCATGCAGCAGGCCTGATAAGAGCGAAAGCATTCCGGTTTTCGTACCTGAACTTATCCCAAGCGCGGCAAAGGGAAATTTCTGCGTTTGCCGTTCATGGTTTTGCAAGGGGCGGGAGCCCTTGTTCCCGGGACGCGGCCATAAAAATACACCGGAGAAGACGTATGGGGCGATTATTCACCTGGCCGCTTTCCTGTGGCCGGAGGGCCGTCATGGAGCGAGAACACTCCCATGAAAAAGCGCCGCCGTTCCGGAGAACGGCGGCGCCCGAACACGCTAACCTCTTAAGCTTTTATTTGGCGGGACGCTTGCCGTACGCCAGCGTACGCTTGCCATCCCAGGAAACGGCTTCAATCCGGGGGGAGCCCTCCGGATAGGGAACCGTGGTGGAGGAGTTGTCCTTGGAATCCGTCCCCACCATGGTGATGCGGACCATTTCCTTATCCTTGTAGGTTTCAAAGACGGCGGCGTTTTTCCACACGTCATGGGAGATGATGCGCCGGTTGCCCTGTTCCGTGATGCCCTGGTTGCAGGCGCCCCGGACGGGCAGGCGGTTCTTGTACGCCTCCACGCTGTTGACGGAAAGGTAGTAAATGACGGGGCTTTCCGGCTTCTTGTACTTTCTGGCGTACGCAATCAGGTTTTTGCAATCGGACTCCGTGATGGTCATGCGGGCGCAGGTGTAGTCGTCCAGCTCCTGGTCAATGGGCTTGAGCATGCCGGTCTTCTGGAAAAAGTCCGTCAGGTCCTGTTTGGAGACGTCGCAGGCGTTCTTCATGAACGCGAGCTGAAGCTCGCCGTCCTTCTTCCCCTTGGTGTCCATCTTGATGGCCTTGTAGAAGATGTCCGGATAGAAGTCGGGATTGCCCTTCCCGGCCACCTTGAAATACAGCTCCAACTGCCACAGGGGAGCCAGCTTGACAAAGTGGTCGTGCACCATCGGGCGGTTGTCCCCGCCGGAACGCTTGTCCGGGCCAGCCTGGATGAGCCAGTTTTCCCCCTTCAGGATGCCGTTGTTCAGGTAGGCGTTAAAGCGGCCGCCGATCATGTTGCCGTCCCCGCCGTTGATGCGTTCATGCTCCAGGCGCATGCTGGAGGGATTCAGCATGTAATTCACGTAGGCGGAGTAAATGTTGTTGGTCACTTCCCCGGTGGATACCCATTTCATGGCGGGGCGCACCTGGTTGACATGGCCGAATTCATGGGCGATGCCCCAGGCGCTGCCGGGAATCTTGTCCGGATTGCCCACTTCCCCCATCGTGCCGTTGTGGAAGGCGGCGCCCGTGCCGTCCGCGTGCATGAAGCCATTCCAGATCACGCGGCCGAACATCCGGTTTTTAGGCAGCATCTTGTACTTGTACAGGCCCATGATCTGCTGCTCCATGCCGATGATCTTGTCATACAGGGCGATCAGTTCCTCCCCCTTGTCCGGGCAGAATTTCTTGAGTTCCTCCACCGGATACACCAGGTGCACGCGGCTGCCAACGATGTCCACCACCTCCGTGGGGGAATTTTCCAGCATCTTCTTCCAGTCGCTGTTCTTGCTCACGCCTCCCACGAACACGCCGTTCACCTTGCCGGACGGGATGGAGAGCCGTACCTTGGGAGCTTTCTTGTAGTTGGGCGTGAAGTATTCAATGTAGCCCAGCCCCTTGTTTTTCGCCTTGATGATGTTGATTCCCGCCTTGAGAGGGTAGGAGCTGCGGCCTCCGTCACGCCCGAAGTTGTGGATGACCAGGTTCAGTTTTTCCCCTTTGGGGTCTTCCATGACCAGCAGCACGTCCTCCCCTTCCTCAAAAAAGATGCCGGTGGGGTTTTCAAACTTGCTGTACTGGCTGGTGCGCAGGCGGTCCGCCAGGTCCTTGACCGGTTCGTACGGTTCCGCCGTGATGGCGCGCGCCTTGCGGTCATATTTTTTCTCCGCCATCTGGCGGGCGAGCCCGCGCACGAAGGGATCCTTGATTTTGGCGATGCGGTCACGCGTGACACTGGGTTTCAGCGCCAGCATGAAGTCATTGGTGAAGACGTTGGAATCCAGCGCCTTCAGGCCCGCTTCCGTAATCGGAACGGACCCGGTCTCCTGGGCGGAAAGCACGCCGCCGCCCAGCATGCCGCAGAGAGCGAGCAAAAGGGCTCCCTTTTTCAAGAATGGTAAGAGGATCATGTTTATAAAACTATACTGATCAGTTTCCTGAATTGTTTCAAGGAAAAATCCTCCAGTGGGAACATGGACGGAAAAAGGCCGTTTTTGTGACATGGGGCGTTCCTGCCACCGCTTAAAAACTGTCCATCCCCTTGACGAGGTCCCTATAATGGCACCCGTAACACATTTTTCCATATGAATACAGAAACGCATCAATTCCAGGCGGAAGTCCGGCAGCTGCTGGACATTGTCATCAACGCCCTTTACAGCGACCGGGAAATCTTTGTGCGGGAGCTCGTTTCCAACGCTTCCGACGCCCTGGAGAAGCTGCGCTTGAAACAACTGACGGATTCCAACATCTACCAGCCGGAAAAGCCTCTGGAAATCAGCATCACCACGGACAAGGAGAACAAGACCATCACCATCGCGGACACCGGCATAGGGATGACGGAAGCGGACCTGGTGGAAAACCTGGGGACCATCGCCCATTCCGGCACCAAGAAGTTCATGGAGGCCCTCAAGCAGAAGCAGGAAGGCGGCGCGGACCTGATCGGCCAGTTCGGCGTGGGCTTTTACAGCTCCTTCATGGTGGCGGACCAGGTGGAGGTCTTTACCCATTCCTGGGAGCCGGAGGCGGCCTCCCTGCGCTGGACTTCCAACGGACGGGAGGGCTACAGCATTGAAACCCTTGACGAACCGCTGGACCGCGGCACCCGCATCGTCATCCACCTGAAGGATGAGTATGAGGAGTTTTCCCAGGAATACCGCGTGAAGGAGCTCCTGCGCCGTTATTCCAACTTCGTGGGCTTCCCCATCAACTTCAACGGAGAGCACATCAACACCGTCCAGGCCATCTGGTCCAAGTCCAAATCAGACGTGAAGCCGGAGGAATACGACGAGTTTTACCAGTTTATCTCCCACACGGATGAAAAGCCCCTGTCCTACATGCATTTCAGCGCGGACGCCCCCATCATGCTGAATGCCCTGCTTTTCATCCCCAAGCGTAATCCGGAAATGTTCGGCTTCGGCCGCGTGGACGCCAACGTCTCCCTGTACTGCAAGCGCGTGCTGATTGACGCCAAGCCGGAAGGCCTGCTTCCGGAATGGCTGCGCTTCCTGAACGGCGTGGTGGACAGCGAGGACCTGCCCCTGAACATTTCCCGCGAAATGCTCCAGGACAATTCCCTGGTGCGCAAGATCAGCGACATTATCACCAAGCGCTTCATCAAGCACCTGGACAAACTTGCCAGGGACGAAAAAGAAACCTATAAGGAATTCTACGGACAGTTTTCCCGCTACCTGAAGGAAGGGGTGGTCACCTCCTGGCCGAACAAGGAATCCCTGGGCAAGCTGCTCCGTTTTGAGTCCACCGCCACGGATGCGGGGAAAACGACCTCTTTCGAGGAATACATCACCCGCATGAAGGAAGGGCAGACTGCCATTTACGCGCTCACCGGCCCCTCCCGCTCCCACCTGGAAAACAGCCCGTACCTGGAAGCCTTCAAGGCCCGCGGATACGAAGTCGCCTTCTTCACGGACCACGGGGACGAGTTCGTGCTGGACTCCCTGTCCAGCGTGGACGGCAAGCCCGTCACGATGATCGACCGCGCCGACGTGGAGCTTCCCGAGCTGGAAGAGGAACAGAAGGACGCCCTGCCCCAGGAGGAAGCCACCGCCCTGGAAGAATGGCTGAAAGAACTGTACCCGGACAAATTCTCCAAGGTCACCCTGGGCAAGCGCCTGGTCAGCGGAGCCGCCGTGGCCCTGCAAAGCGGCAATGACATGGGCCCGGAAATGAGGGCGTACATGAAAGCCATGGGGCAGGAAATCCCCGAAAGCCATCCCCAGCTGGAGCTGAACCCCTCCAACCCGCTGGTGAAGAAGCTCTCCGCGCTGAGGACGGAAAATCCGGAACTGGCCCAGATGGTGGCGGACCAGATCGCGAACACCGCCCTGCTCCGCGCCGGCATGCTGGACGATCCCGCCGTGCTGGCCCAGTCCTCCCAGGCCCTGATGGAGCAGCTCCTGCTTAAATAAAGCCTCCGGCGGAAACGGCCTCTTTCACAAGCCGCTCCCTGCCCCGGGGACGGCTTTTTCCTTTCATTCCCCGTCATGAACGCGTTCCACCACATGCCCCGGCACTTCCTGTTCCTGAAGCTGGCCTATCAAACGGGCATGTGCCTGCTGGCCCTGGTCGCCGTGACGCTGGCGGCCATTGACCTGACTTCCGAGGCGGCGGAATGGGAAGTGACGGCAGACCGGGTCATTTACTGGATTTTCGTGCTGGATTACGTGGTCCGCTTCTCCATCAGCAGGTCCAAATGGCTCTTCGTCAAGGACCATGTCTGGGACCTGCTGGCCATCATTCCCTTTGACGTGCTGTTCCGTCTGTTCAGGTTCGCCTCCCTCGGCGAGATTCTGCGGCTCGCCAGGTACCTGGACCTGTTCTCCTACGCCATGAGGTTCACCACGCGCATCAGGCGTTTCTTCAACACGAACGGATTCAAGTACATCTGCATTGCCGCCCTGGTCATCATCCTGCTGGGGGCCGTGGGCATCCATCTGGCGGAAGGCATGAGCCTTCCCAACGGCATCTGGTGGTCCTTTGTCACCGCCACTACAGTGGGCTACGGGGACACCTACCCGGTCACCACTCCCGGAAAATTCCTGGCCGTTTTCCTGATGCTCACGGGCATCGGCTTCGTGGGAACGCTGACCAGCACCATCACCTCCTTTTTCCTGCATCCCCATGCGGGAGAACCCATGCCGTACAGGGAGGAGGAAATTGAAGCCATCAAGAAGAAGCTGGACGGCCTCTCCTCCATGACGGACGAGGACATAGACACCATGGCGGCCCTGCTGAAAACCCTGCGGGACGCCCCGCACGCATCTTCCCATCCAGAGCAGGAAACACCTGCCTCCGGCCCCGGCACTTTACCGCAAAAGCCGGAATGACCCGAATGCCGGATGCGTCTCTGCCCCTGCCGTCCTCCCTTCTTTTTGCACCAAGACTGACAAAAATCCGTCTGGCATTGCACGGGCAAAGGCGGACAATCCCTCCGTACCGGGGCAGCGTGCCGCCCCTTTCCTTTTTCCAACCTCTCCGCCTTTCTCCATCATGCCAGTTACCAGCCCCCCCCGCGCCTGGGCCGAAATCGACCTCGGGGCCATCCGCCATAACCTGAACGTCGTCAAGCAGGCGGCCAAGGGTGAATATTACATGCCCGTGGTAAAGGCGGCAGCCTACGGTCACGGGCTGGAACAGGTCTGCCGCACCCTGGATTCGGAAGGCATCGCCTTCTTCGGAGTCGCCAACGTGGGGGAAGCGCGGCGCATCAGCCAGGCGGGATGCCGCACCCGGCCCTATATCCTGGGTCCCGCCTTTCCGGAGGAACGGGAGGAAATCGTGCTGAACGGCTGGCGGTCCTTCATCTCCACCATCGAGGAAGCCGTGCACTACAATTCCCTGGCGCGGCTGTACGGGAAGACGCTTCCCATCCATATCTCCGTGGATACGGGCATGGGCCGCGGCGGATTCCTGCCGGACCAGCTTGAAGAATTGCTCTCCCGCCTGGGGGAACTGGACAGCCTGTACATGGAAGGGCTGGGCGCGCACCTGCCCTGCGCGGACGAGGACCGGGAAATCACCCTCCGGCAAATTGCCCGCTTTGAACAGATGGCCGCCCGCATCCGGGAAAAACTGCCCCTGAAGTACTGCCATCTGGCCAACAGCGCCGCTTCCCTGGATTATGAGATTCCCTCCAACAACATGTGCCGCCCCGGGCTGGTGCTGTACGGCTTTTCCCCCATTCCCTCTCCCTGGGCCGCGCAGTTGAAGCCGGCCATGGCCCTTTTCTCCCGCCTGACGGTGGCGCGCACGCTGCCGGAGGGGCACGGCATTTCCTACGGAGGCACCTTTGTAACGGACCATCCCACCAGGGTGGCTACCGTGGGAATAGGCTATGCGGACGGCTACGTGCGCTCCCTGGCCCACAAGGGCGCCCGCGTGATGGTGGACGGAGTCTCCTGCCCGCTACTGGGGCGCGTGACGATGGACCAGATCATGGTGGACGTCAGCCGGGTGCCGCACCCGGAACCGGGCATGACCGTGGAGATCATGGGGCCGAACATTCCCGTGACGGAACTGGCGGAAAAGGCCGGTACCATTTCCTGGGAAATTTTTACCGGAATAGGCCCCCGGGTGCCGCGCCACTACATCCACTGAACCCTCTGCCGGAGAAGCGGTCCGCCCGTGTTCCCTTATTCCGCGCGGTGCCTTCATTCCCGATTGACGGGCAGCCTGAAATATCGTTTATTGATCCGGTATGATGAAGGTTTCCACCAGAGGACGCTATGCACTGCGCCTGATGATTGATCTTGCCCAGCACAATGACGACGGCTACATCTCCCTGAAGGAGATTTCAGCCAGGCAGGACATCACCGTACGGTATCTGGAACAAATTATCGCCATCCTGCTGAAAGCGGGCTTCGTTCAGAGTTTCCGGGGGAAGTCCGGCGGCTACCGCCTGTCCCGGCATCCCCGGGAATACACCACGGAAGACATCCTGAAACTGACGGAAGGCTCCCTGCTGCCCCTTTCCTGCACGGCCTCCCAGAACAGCCCGTGCCCGCGGGCGTCAAGCTGCGCCACGCTGCCTTTCTGGCGGGGGCTGCAAAAGGTCATTGAGGATTACCTGGGCCGCGTCACGCTGGAGGACCTGTCCGAGCAGCAGAAGGAAATCGGCTGCGACTACGGAGCAGGCATTTAACCGGAGCACCCGGCCTGAACATTTTTTCGCCCCTTTTTTGTTTTGGCCTTATGTCCCACTTTTTTTACCCGGCACTTGACATCCCGTCCCGCTTTAACTATCTATTCCCTACTTTCCCGATAGGAATATAAAAAAATATGAATAAGAACCATCGTTTTGAAACGCGCCAGATCCACGTGGGCCAGGAAAATCCGGACCCGGCCACGGATGCCCGCGCCGTGCCGATTTACGCCACCACTTCCTATGTCTTCAAGGACTCCGACCAGGCGGCCGCCCGTTTCGCCCTGGCGGAGCCGGGCAACATCTACAACCGCCTGATGAACCCCACGGCAGACGTTTTCGAAAAGCGCATCGCCGCCCTGGAAGGGGGAGCGGGCGCCCTGGCGGTAGCCACCGGAGCGGCGGCCATCGCCTATGCCGTCCAGAATATTGCGCGCGCCGGGGACCACATCGTTTCCGCCGCCAACGTGTACGGCGGCACTTACAACCTGTTTGCCCATACATTTGCCGAATCCGGCATTGAAACCACCTTCGTGGACGGCAGCAATCCGGACAATTTCGCCAAGGCCATCCGGGAAAATACGAAGGCCCTGTACGTGGAAAGCCTGGACAACCCGAACTGCAACGTTGCGGACATAGACGCGCTGGCGGAGGTGGCGCACGCCCACGGAATTCCGCTCATTGTGGACAATACCTTCGCCTCCCCCTTTCTGTTCCGCCCTCTGGAGCACGGCGCGGACGTGGTGGTGCATTCCGCCACCAAATTCATCGGCGGCCACGGAACGGCGATGGGCGGCGTGATTGTGGACGGCGGCAAGTTCGACTGGACGCAGAATGATAAATTCCCCGGCATCAGCCAGCCCAACCCGAACTGCCACGGCGCCGTGCTGGCGGAAATCTGCGGCCCTCTGGCCTACATCATGAAGATCCGGACCACCCTGCTGCGGGATACGGGAGCCACCATCAGCCCGTTCAATTCCTTCCTGCTGCTCCAGGGGCTGGAAACCCTTTCCCTGCGGGTGGAGCGCCATGTGCAGAACGCCCTGCGCGTGGTGGATTACCTGGCGGCTCATCCCCAGGTGCAGAAGGTGAACCATCCCTCCCTGCCGGACCATCCGGACCACGAACTTTACCGGAAATATTATCCGAACGGCGGCGGCTCCATCTTCACCTTTGAAATCAAGGGTGGCACGGAAAAAGCTCGCAAGTTCTGCGAAAGCCTGGAACTATTTTCCCTGCTCGCGAATGTGGCCGACGTCAAGTCCCTGGTGATTCATCCGGCCTCCACCACCCACTCCCAGATGACGGAGGAGGAACTGAAGGCGGCAGGCATCTCGCCCTCCACGGTGCGGCTTTCCATAGGCACGGAACATATCGACGACATTCTCGAAGACCTGGAACAGGGCTTCCGCGCCATTCTCTAACGATTTAACGGCTACAAACCCCCATTTCTTCAACACCATGACCGCCGCCA
>OGUK01001828.1_pt1 | contig 12824 bp, 9 predicted proteins | sample 1553151 | NCBI WGS metagenome assembly OGUK01 (sample SAMEA2580208, study PRJEB22360) | human gut metagenome | biome: human gut; feature: human-associated habitat; material: faeces | place: Denmark | collected 2008/2010
GGTGCATGCAGTCCTCTGAGCAGACACCAGCCGGAGGCGGCCAGATCACCCTGACGCTGGCTCCCAACACGACTGGCCAGCCCCGGCAGGTGTGGGCGTTTGTCGGCCATCACTACGCCCAAGCCTCCGTCGTCAAGATTAACCAATTAGCTTAACAACAACATGCAAGAGATACATTTACATTTTCCGCGCCAAGGCAAGTGGGACAAGTACACCATGACAGCCGTGTACCAGGACGCGGACGGCTACACTCACACTGACCATTATACCCAGGATGACATACCCGCCGATCAGGCCCCGGTCCTGGAGGCAACAGTCACCGCAATCGCGAGCATGGGTGAGGACTGGCAAGCCTCCCAGGTGTGGGCACAACTGGGAGACGACTCCGTGATCAATAACCCCGCTGCCCGCGAGGGGGCCGTCGAGGTGCACGAGGCCGTACTACTGACGGTTGAGGCTGTCAATAGTGCCGGCGGCCGGCGCATTTGCACACCCTCCGAGTACATGCAGTTTGTACTCGCGGACCCCAGCGCGGTGGCGTTTTTCCGGTATTTCACGGCTCTCAACTCTTAAGTCTCACCTCTCCACTCTCATCACACCATGCACTACCTCTCTCTCGACACGGTCATCTACCGTCCGGACGGACTCCGGGATATCGTGCTGTGCCAATACGACGACGTCATGGAGGAGCTGGTGACCGTCAAGCCATCCGTCCAAATCCAGCGCGAGGCCGTCATCGCCAGTCCCTGGATGCACCAGGCAGCACGAGGCAACGCCTCCCTGCAGATGTCTTTTACCCTCGTGCGGGCGTTTACGACTTTCGCCCGCGCCCATGCCTGGGGACTCGACCTGCAGGAGGCGCTCACCCTGCACCCGGAGGGTGTGGTTACCTGGTTGTCCTGCTACTACCAGGGCCGGCCGGGCCGGGTCAGGACCTACCACGCTACGGTTGACCTTGCCCAGCCTCTGCCGCTCACGAGCGATCATGACCTCGGTCCGGATGGACCGCGCCTCGGCCGGCGCCCGGGCAGCGCCTCGGCAGCCGTCCGGAGGATATCCGGCTGCCGGATGCCGAGGGCAAGGTCTGGGCTGCCCTGCAGGTATCCCTCACCCTTACAAGAGACATCTCTTAATCTCTCTATTAACTTTTAACTCATAACTATTAACTAACATGGCAGACAAGGATTACAAGGTACAGGTAGGCGTGGAGGCCAAGGCCGACACGCGAGGACTGGATCAGGTCAACAAGGGACTGGACAAGGTCCGCAAGACGGCCCGGCAGGTCAACGACGAGCTGGGCGGCAATGAGGTCGCCACCAATCTGGAGGAGGTGACCGAGGCCGCTGAGGAGACTGCCGAGGCCCTGGACAAGACCAGTGACGCTGCAGAGGGTGTGCAGGATGCCGTCAGTCAGGTTGGCCAGGAGGCCAGGACCACCGGCAATGAGATGGACAAGGCCGGCAGCAAGGGAGAGGAGGCCGGCCGTAAAATGGAGAGGGGAGCCAGGAGAGCGGCGTCCGGATTGGGTAACCTCAAGAGCAAGGTACAGGCGACGTTTAACATCCCTACCGAGCTGGAGGCTGCCTACAACCGGGGGGTGGCGTGGGGCAAGGCCATCCTGGAGGGCTGGAATAAATATATTGAGGGTGTGGACAAGCAGGCCGTCAAACGGGCGCGGGAGCTTAAAGCCCGGCGGGCCCCCGGGGCCGCCACTCGCGAGCAGGCTTATACCGATGCGCTGACCAACGCCAAGCGCGAGCGCATCTACGACGAGGAGCAGCGCAGGATCACGGCCATCAATGACCTCTACACCCAGCGCATTCAGCTCATCGGCCAGCTGGCCGTCAACCGCACGGCGGAGGTGGACCACGTGGAGAGCCTCCGCCAAAAGGAGCTGGAGCTGCAGCGCACCATCGTCAAGACCCGCGAGATCAGGGGAGAGATCACCAAGGAGACGGCCGCCGCTCTGATGGCCGACCTGGATGACTCCGAGGCCAGGAGTGCCGCCAAGTCACGCGAGGATCGTCAGCAGATCATGCTGGAGGCGGCTATTCAAGCCCGAGACGAGACGGCCAAACAGGTGGCCCAGATCAAGGCTGAGCAGGAGCAGGCGGCCAAGTCTCCTTATGCGGGTGTGACTCCGGATGGATATCGCACACTCAAGCGACGGGAGGAGGTGCTTGACAAGGCGCACCAGGAGGCCAAGGACCTCCTGCCGCAGAAACAGAAATTAGAACAGGAAAAACAACGCCTCGAAAAAAGTATTAGCCTACTCGAAAAGACGCAGGAACTTAACAAGCAGCAACGGATGAATCCGTTGCTGGGGGCAGAAAATGCCGTCTATGAAACAGACCGCAAAATCCAAGAAACCAAAGCCCATCTGGCTCGCATTAACAAAGAGGCGGCCGCTGCAGACATCGCCATCGCCAAGGACAAAGCTCAACAAGCGGAGCGGCAGATTGTTGGGGATAAGATTGCAGCAATTGAGGATCATTACCGTGCCAGCAATCCTCTGGTCCACTACGATCAGGACAACGCCGGCAATATGCAGATGACTGAGGATATTTCTAATGCCATCAAGGCGCATAACACCAGCACAACGACACGCAAGGAGCGTCTTAAAACGGCTGAGGACCAGCTCAAACTGGATGATGCCAACGTCTCTACTCAGCAGCAGATACTGCAGTACCAGCGTGAGATCAACTCCAAGGAGGCTACCATCGCCGCCGCCAAGGCCGACCAGGCCAGCGCCGTGGCTGCCGACGAGCGCCGGCAAAAGGACCTCGCCGAGCTGGCCAGCCAGCGCAAGGGCGTCCAGGAGCGCTGGCGCAAGCACTACGACAAGCTCACCGCCGGCCAGGATTACAAGGACCGCGAGACTCCTAGGCTCAAGCGGCTGCTGACTCAGGGTCAGCACATGGCCGATGCCGGCTACATGTCCGAGCAGGACGCCGTGCGCCTGGGACAGATGCGCGACGAGACCCTCAAGGGGTTGCCCAGGGAGCTGCGCGCCAAGGTCAAGTGGATGGTGGACGACATGATCAAGGGATACTCCAGAGCAGCGTCCGGAGAGCGCAATTTGATGACTCCCCTGGAGCGCAAGGACCTGGAGGCGAGCCGCTACAAGTCCAAGCTGGACGGCCTCTCCGACATTACGCCCAGCCTGCCCAAGGATGGGGCTGCCAGCAAGATTGTGGCGATCCTCAAGGACGTGGCCAAGTACGGCGTCCTCAACGAGGCCACCGTCAAGCAGCTCCAGTCCCTGTCCATGCGGATCAACGGAGACGATGCCGCCGGGCAGCGTGTCGTCTCCCTGGTCAAGGAGCTGGTCCAAGGCGAGCTGGGCCGGATATTGATGACCATGTCCAGACCGCAGCCGGTCAAACCCCGCCGCGTTACTCCGGAGGGCCGGGACCTGGACGCAGAGGATGCGGAGCGTGCGCGTATCCGGGCCGGAGCCCAGGCGCCACAACCTCCTCCGCATCCTGCTCCCCAGCCTGCAGCAGGCCAGGACTACAGCTCCATGATCGGCGAGTTTTCCCGGCAGATGTTTGGTCAGAGCGACACCTCTGGCCGCATCCTGGATGTCATGCAGCAGTTTGTCATCATCGCCAAGCAGGCGGCCGATAAATCCTCCCAACACAACGATCGTTTGAGCACGATTGAGCGGGAGGTGGCCGCCCTCAAGTCCCGCGAGCAGTACGGCCGCCATTAACCCCCTATCCATCACCGATTGATCCCCATGCACGTCATTGAGCTAACAGGTAGCGCCATCAAGGGCGCCAAGTATGACTGGCGCAATTTTGCGGCCGCCAAGGTATCCTGGCAGCAGCTGGCCCGTGACCAGGACGAGCCGGCTCCCTATGCCTACCTGGATGATGTGCGCGTAGTCTGGGACGGCGTCACCGTGCTCCAGGGCACGATCCGCAAGTGCGCTCTGGAGCAATCCGGCAATGCCTGGCGATGGTCCATGGAGGCATGCGATATCCTCCAACCCCTGGAGGCGGCCTTGTGTTTCAATCCTGGCGGTAAGCTAAGCGGCGGCTTGTCTCCCTATGTCTCCGGAGGCGAGAGCGATGTAGACGTGCCGCGCAAGATCAAGATCGCCGGCACGGTGCAGTGGATACTGGATGATGCCCGCAAGTACGGATTGCTGCCGGCAGACGTCGGCATTGAGATGGCCGTATCTCCCACGGCCTGGATGTGGGACACCGCACTTGGCTGTGACATGTATGCCGGGGTGCTACGCAAGCTGCTGGGAGGACGTCCCGGCATGGTGTGCTGGGTTGATTACTCCGGGGCCTCCCCCGTGATCAGGGTGGCCGACGGAGAGGCGTTGCCGCTGGCGACGCTGGACCGTGTACGCGATCGGTTGTCCGGTATCAACCTGTCTCCCCGCCCGGACTTGGTGCCTCCGGCCGTGGGCGTCGTACTGACGGCCGGACGGCAGGCTTACCAGTCCCAGGTCTGGCCCAAGGGCTCCGATTTGCACCAGGAGGGATGCGTCACCATCCAGGTGGCGCTGTCCGGCGGCTCTACCGCCGGGGAGGACGACCCGCCGTCCAGCGAGTCCCCCGTCTGGGATTTTGTCAAGCCAATCGTCGAGGTCAGAGGCGACAGGCTGCCCACGGGTACGGGAGCGGCCGACCTCAAGTGGTGGACGTCTCAAGTGCCGGAACTGTCCAAGGTAACGGGCGCGGGCCTGGGCGTGATCAAGAAGTCTCTGGTAGCGGACGTAGAGGGCAGCGACCTGTCCAATTACTCCACCGAGGAGACGGCCCAGCGATTCCGCCACACGTCCGGTCAGCTGTCCCCCAGCTGCAAGACCATCAAGTGGAGTTACATAGAGCTGCGCCAGGTTGTATACACCGACACCAAGCCTCCCAAGGGTACCGAGATGATCTTCACCAAGACCCGCAACTTTGGGGGCCGCGTCCGCTATTGGGGATGGCTCAAGTGGCGCGGGCGCACCATCAACAAGCAGCGCATGCGTTACCGCGCCAGCAAGACCGGGGATGCCGGTGGGGATGACGGCAGCAATCCGCCCATCAGCGGCGGAGGCACGCCGCCGTCATCCACGATGGAGTGGCCGGATTACACGTCCCTCTTGCGGCAGTATTACGAGATCACCCGTCCGTTGCCCTGGGAGGGCGCGGTTACGTCCCTGCGCGCCCTCTGTCCGTCCGGGCTGGTGGGCCGCCGGCTCGTCCTGGAGGGCGCTCGCCGTGCGTACCGGGACATGGCTACCGTCGTCCAGGGTGTCTCAGTGGATTTATCCGGCGAGACTACGTCACTCACGACGGGCGTACCCAGCCACCTGTCCCTGCAGGACATGGTAGACCGCATCCAGCAGATGGCTGCCGACCAGCAGGAGCTGGACCAGGAGCAGCAGCAGGACAACCCCATCCAGACATTGCAATATGACGACGAGGCCTACAAGTCACCGGATGCCCCGACCATCGGCCCGGAGGGCGGCATGGTCTGGAGCGAGGCCCCGGAGCAGCCTCCCGCCTACGGCTATCAGGTCACATTGGAGCGCGCCGAGGGCAGTGACGACCTCGCCGGTTGCCGAATTCGTCCGGGCAAGCTGATGCTCTCCGGCCGGTACATCGGTACGGTTCCCACGCCCAACAGCGGGGAGTGGTTTGCGTCCTCGTGCACGGCAGGCGAGATATGGCTGGACGTCAAATTCAGCGGTAAGGGCAAGCTGACCGGCACCTCCATAGCTTACGAGCAGGGGGCGGTCAACCCCCTCCGCCTCCAGATGGAGGAGGGCGACCCCTCGGAGGTGTTTTCCTATTCTTTTCATCTTGCAACGATCAAGGACAAGGAGGTCATCCAGCATATCCTGGGCACTATCCAGGTGCCGGTCTACGGAGGCACTTTCTACCCATACGGCCCCGCCATCTAAATTTTACCTTATATAATAGTATGATCAGGATTTTTATATTTTCATATTCAGGAGACGCCGCTGAGGCGGTGGCTTGCGTGCGGTGCGCCCGGATGGCCGTGCCCTATGCGGGCATAACAGTGGTGGACGATGCGTCCAATCCGGTACAGGAGGATATCGCAGATGCTCTCCGGTCCATGGGGGCTGATTACGTGCAATCCACCTGGGATCGCAACGGCAACCTGCGCGGCCCGGATTGCATCCGCGGCATGCTTTCCGAGATGTGCCGTGAGGCAGAGCCCGATGACATCCTGGTCAAGATTGACTGTGACACGGCCTTGCTGGATGACGGCTGGCTGCGCTGGATGGATGATCACCCGGCATGTCCGATGTACGCATCCGGCGATTTTATCAACGGCTCCTGGAGGATTTACGGCTGTTTGTATGCCTTGCGCGGCTGGATGGCCAGGCGTCTCTACCAGGTGATGGATTGGACGCTCTTGGATGATTTGGCCCCGGAGGACGTGACGATTGGCCGGGAGGTTCTGGCCAGGGTGCCGGTGACCTTGTGCCGGATCGAGGAGCCGTGGCGGCAACGATCTCCCTGGAGCGAGTGGACGGCCTGGTGCTGGCCCAGCAGGACAGCGAGTGCCGAGAGCTATGCGGCCAGGTTTGCGATGGTGACCACCGGTTCCCCTCTCATGGATGACCGGCCGTCCAGCGAGCGGGCCAGAGTGATGCACCTGCTGGCCGACGCCAGGGAGCGGATGCTCCGGGAGGGAGTGGCCAGGGAGGACGATGAGGCGGTGGATTGGGGCGGCCTGCTGGCCGCTTGTAAGGGTGAGGCAGAGTCTATGCAGACACCCTGCACGGAGTAGGCAGACAGGCAAGTTATATCAGATACCTGTCATAGTTCTATCAGATGTCTTGGCGCGTTACAAAAGACAGTCGCACCCTCACGGGTGCGTGGATTGAAACTTCGCCGTACCGGTCTATCATGTAGAGTTTGAGAGTCGCACCCTCACGGGTGCGTGGATTGAAACTTGCCAAAAGCCAGAATATCTGTTACGAAGGCTTGTCGCACCCTCACGGGTGCGTGGATTGAAACTATTTCCCTGCCTGTCTACATGCTCTTGAAAAAAGTCGCACCCTCACGGGTGCGTGGATTGAAACCATGACAGAGCCGGAACAAACCAGTTACACGGCGTCGCACCCTCACGGGTGCGTGGATTGAAACTACAGTTCCTTATGAGTGAATGTGTTGCAAATGGGTCGCACCCTCACGGGTGCGTGGATTGAAACCCCATATTATATCCCCTTTTATTATATCCCTATCGTCGCACCCTCACGGGTGCGTGGATTGAAACCGGCCTTGACGCGCCAGGGCGGCCATTACATCAAGTCGCACCCTCACGGGTGCGTGGATTGAAACAACGCAGGCGACGGGCATCAAGGGGCAATACGCCGTCGCACCCTCACGGGTGCGTGGATTGAAACCAGCTCCTTGATTCTGGTCTCCTGTTGGGCGACCGTCGCACCCTCACGGGTGCGTGGATTGAAACAGAGTTAAACCCCTTCAGGCCGCCGGAACCCTTGGTCGCACCCTCACGGGTGCGTGGATTGAAACTCGTCAACTCCGCTCTTTGTAACGCGGCCAAGGAGTCGCACCCTCACGGGTGCGTGGATTGAAACCCGGGAGCCAAGACAAAGCGGCTTGTCCATGTCAGTCGCACCCTCACGGGGTGCGTAGAATGAATAGTGCAGTTGTTTTTAATGATGTCTGCATGGTAAGGGAGGTGATTATTATGATAAATGGTTATTTATTGAATATTCTTTTAAGGAGGATTTTTATGTTGGGGAGGACGCCGGATGAACAACTTTCCGGATGGTTTATTATGGTTTCCGGACAGCCTGTCCGGAAAAGGGAAGCAGGCAAGCGGTGCATTTCCTGCGGCATGGGATTTTTTTCCGCGTTCACAGTTTGTGATGGATGAAGCCGGAGCAATCCAATATAAAGATAAGATGCATATAGACTGGTTGAATGATTTTTTGGAATGGACGCCTATTTTGCTGATGGTGCTGGTAGCGGTCGTTTTTCTGGTGGCGCTGAAATGGAGAAGCGGCAGGATGAAGAAGTTTCTGGAGGAGTGGAAACGTAAGATCGTCCGGCAGGCGGAAGCCGGGAATCCCTCCGCCCAGTTCCGTCTGGGGCGCATTTACCAGGAGGGGGACGGCGTGGAGAAGGACCCGGACCGGGCGGAGGATTGGTTTCACAGGGCGTTGCCCGGGTTGAAGCAGAAGGCGGATGCGGGAGATGCGGATGCCGCCTTTGACCTGTATGATTGTTTTCATGAAGGTCTGGGCGCGGAGAAGAGCGATACGCAGGCCCTGCACTGGCCCGCACAGGTCGCGCTCCGGGCAAGCCGGAGGCCATGTTTGACCTGGCCCTGGAGTACCGGGAAGGCGGCCTGGTGGAGAAGAATGAGGATTTGTTCATGTACTGGCTGCGTAAGGCTGCGGAAGCGGACGAGAGGGACGCCCAGTACCTGCTGGCCGCCTGTTATGAACACGGCAATGGAGTTCCGCAGGATTTGAATCTTGCACGGGAATGGTATGACCGCGCGGCGGAAGGAAAGGATTCCGGTACGGAGGAGGATCCGGAGCGCGCACAGGGGAAATAGGAGGCGGCGAGCCTCTTTCGGCTGGACAAATGGGGAAGCGGGCGACACTCTAGGCGTTTCATGGAGGGCATACGCTATTACAACCGCTACACGGGCAGGGAAGAACGGGAACAGGTGCTGGGGGAGAAGTACCTGCAATGGATTTACGGCACTTCCACAGGCCGGGCTGCACTGCATGTCCTGATCAAGCGCGGCGTTTTTTCCCGTCTGCTGGGGTGGTTGAAGAACCGTTCTTCCAGCGCGCGGTCCATCCCCTCTTTTGTGGAGGAGTACGGCATCAATATGGAGGATTCCCTCAAGGGGATGGGAGAGTTCAAGCATTTCAACGATTTTTTCTACCGCCGCCTGAAACCGGGAGCTCGCCCTCTGGCCGGTGGGGAGGATACGGCCGTTTTTCCCGCGGATGCCCGGCACATGGGCTGGGAACGCGCTGACCGAATCAAGAGCGTTTTCGTGAAGGGGCAGAGTTTTGACCTGCCCGCCCTTATGGGGAGTGAAGCGCTGGCCGGACGGTATGCGGAAGGCGCCGTCGTTTTGTCGCGCCTGTGCCCCACGGATTACCACCGTTTTCATTTTCCGGTGTCCGGGGTGCCCGGCCCGTGGACGAGGCTGGGCGGTCCGCTGGCGAGCGTGTCTCCGTACTGCCTGCGCCGCCGGCTGGCGTGGCTATGGACTAATAAAAGGAATTTGACCCTGATCCGGTCGGAGTTGTGGGGAGAGGTCGCCATGCTGGAGGTGGGCGCCACCGGGGTGGGGCTGATTGAGGAGACGTATGTTCCGGACGTTCCCGCCGCAAGAGGGGGGGAGAAGGGGTATTTTGCCTTTGGAGGCTCCACGGTGATGTGCTTTTTTGAACCGGGCAGAATACGCCTGGCTCCCGACCTGCTGGAAAAGACGGCGGAAGGCATGGAGTTGTTTGCCCGTCAGGGAGATATGATGGGCGTCTCTGCGGAGTAGCTGCGGTCCGGGAAGGGGTGCGGCCATGATGTCTCCGGATTATGAATCCGGAGTCAAGCTTACAAAATTGAAAGAAAAAGGTTTTGGAGAATTTGAGCTTGTCCATATCATGGGAATTGTCAGAGGGTGTTCCTGATGTAATGGGCTTTCTTTTCGTTCCAGTAATGGTTAATAACCGTCTTTACGCTTCGGCGGCGCCCTCCATCAGGGCGGGAGGCCCTGGCTCCCGGGAGATATGCGGCTGTGAAAGGGGACGGTGGAAGTGTGGATGGATTGTGGCTTTGCGGCACTGGCGCCTGAAAGCGGCAGAGTTCCTGCTTTTCGTTGTTGAAACTCTTTCTGGAGCATAGCGGAAGTTTTTTTTAATAGCCGTCACTGCATTCCGGTGAGGGCATCCATCAGAGCCGGGAGGTCCTGGACTACCAGACGATATGCGGCCGTAAAAAGTGAATGTGGGAAATGTTGATGGAATGTCCATTTGGAGTTTTTTCCAGCCAAGCCGGAGCCTGGAGAAAGACAGCTTTTCCGGATTGTAGAATCTTTAACGGATTCATAATCCGCTATTTCCTTGGGCAACGGGTTCCATTCCGTATTTCACCCATTAATAAGAATAAATTTATGAAGTGCCTATGTATTCTTGGTGTTCTGGCCAGCCTGGCAACGGCACAGGCGGCTACTGTGTTGAGCACGACGACCAAGGACGATCCTTCCACCCTGACTTCCGGGGGATACGGAGCCTATTACGGTTTTTCCTTTGACCTGGACCACATGCTTCTTTCCTCCGGGGAAGGGATTTCACCGAATTCCACGGTGTTCCTGCAATCACTGGATATTGCCAAGGCGACGAACAGAACGGATGCCACCGACGGGCTGTACGTGACGATTTTTTCCTCCGCCGCTACCAAGGACGGAACGACGTTCGTGGGGCAGTCCACGACCACCGTTGACATGGCCGGAGATGGCGCCGGAGACGGAGCGGCCTCCTGGGAGAAGGCCGTGTTCAATAATTTGCAGCTTGATAGCGGCGTAACTTATTACGTGGCTTTTACGACGACGCAGATTTCAGATGCCACCAGTTGGGGTGATGTGAGCTTTTCCTCCGCCAGGTTGAGGCTTGGCAAGGAAGCCGACGGCGTGGACATCGGGGATGTGTATAAGAATGCGGGCTTTACCAGTACGGAGGGTTCCGTATGGGGACCGGCGTTGAGGGCGGAAGTGACGCTGGCCGCCGTGCCGGAACCGGCTTCCGCCTCCCTCGGCCTGCTGGGGCTGGCCGCCCTGCTGATGCGCCGCCGCAGGTTCTGATTAACGGAGCCATGAATGAAAGAGTCCGGCACTCCTCCCGGGAATGCCGGATTTTTTGATTTTCCGGAATAACGGGCTGGGTAAGGACCGTTCGCAGGTTACTTCATTTCCGCAATGGCGCGGGCCATGTCCGGAGCCTTGAAGGTGGAGGAGCCCGCCACCAGCACGTCCGCCCCGGCCAGGGCGCACTGCGCGGCATTGTCTTTGCCGATTCCTCCGTCCATTTGAATCAGGAAAGGGGCCTGGTGCTCCGTGCGCCATTCGGCGGCTTTTTCCACCTTGTCCAGCACGGAGGGCATGAAGGATTGTCCGCCGAAGCCCGGCACCACGGACATGACCAGCAGCAGGTCTATTTCCTCCAGGTAGGGAACTACGGCGTCAAAGGGCGTGGCCGGGTTGACGGCCAGACCGTTTTTCACTCCGGCTTTCCGGATGCGCCTGAGGGTGTCGCGGATGTAGTGGGGGTCCCCCAGCTCTACATGGAAGCAGATGAGGTTGACGCCCGCTTTGACAAAGCGGTCAAAGTAGTGGTCCGGCCGTTCAATCATCAGGTGGGCATCCAGGAAACGGTCCGGCCCCACCGCTTTTCTGACGGCGGCGCAGATTTCCGGGCCGAAGGAGATGTTGTCCACAAAGTGGCCGTCCATGATGTCCAGGTGTAGCCAGTCGGCTCCGGAGTCAAAGGCACGGCGCGCTTCCTCCCCGATGCGGGAGAAGTCGGCGGCCAGCAGGGACGGGGCGATCATGGTCATGATGGCAGAGTCTTTCCGGGGTGTCAGTTGGCTACGATGTTGACCAGGCGGCCGGGCACGACAATTACCTTGCGCACGGTGACGCCGTCCAGGAAGATTTTTACCTTGGCGGAGGCCAGGGCCAGCTTTTCCAGTTCTTCCCGGGAGATGTCCCTGGGCACTTCCAGCTTGTCCCGCAGCCTGCCGTTCACCTGGATGACCATGGGAACGGTGTTTTCCACCAGCAGGGCTTCCTCCCAGACAGGCCAGTTTTTCTGGCAGAGCTGCGTTTCCGCCAGGGCGGGGAATTTCGCTTGCAGGCGGCTGTGAATTTCTTCCGTGAGATGGGGGGCAAAGGGGTTCAGCAGCGTCAGGAAGGCGTCATAGTCCTGTACGTCCACCACGTCCGCGGAGGTCATGGCGTTGGTGCATTCCATCATTTTGGCGATGGCGGTGTTGAAGGACATGTCATTGATGTCTTCCGTCACTTTCCTGATGGTTTTGTGCAGTTCCTTGCGCACGGGGAGCACGGCGGCTTCCGGAGCGTCCGCCGCCAGCTTGGGGTTGATTTCCCATTCGCCTTCCTGGTTTTCCCGGAAGGCCACGCGCCAGACGCGGGCCAGGAAGCGGGAGATGCCTTCCACCCCCTTGGTGGCCCAGGGCTTCACGTCCTTGAGGGGCCCCATGAACATTTCATACAGGCGCAGGGAGTCCGCTCCGTATTCGCGGACGATGTCGTCCGGGTTGACGACGTTGCCGCGGGACTTGGACATTTTCTGGCCGTCTTCCCCCAGGATGAGGCCCTGGTTGACGAGCTTCTGGAAGGGCTCGCTGGTGGTGAGGTAGCCCAGGTCAAAGAGAACCTTGTGCCAGAAGCGGGCATAGAGCAGGTGGAGCACGGCGTGTTCCGTGCCGCCCACGTACAGGTCCACGCCTCCGGGGTTGCCGGTGGAGCCCATCCAGTATTGTTCCGCCTCACGGCTGACGAAGCGTTCCGTGTTTTCCGGATCCAGGTAGCGCAGGTAGTACCAGCAGGAGCCGGCCCAGTTCGGCATGGTGTTGGTGTCGCGGTAGTAGGTCTTCTTGCCGTCGCCCAAGTCGAGCTCGACCTTGACCCAGTCCTCGTTGCGGCTCAGCGGCGCCTCGGGATTGGATTCGGCGTCCATCGGGTCGAAGGTGCGCGGCTCGTAGTCGGGCCAGTCGGGCAGGTTGATCGGCAAAGCCGAGTCCGGCAGCAGGTGCGGGGCGCCGTCCTCGCCA
>OGUK01001832.1_pt1 | contig 12806 bp, 9 predicted proteins | sample 1553151 | NCBI WGS metagenome assembly OGUK01 (sample SAMEA2580208, study PRJEB22360) | human gut metagenome | biome: human gut; feature: human-associated habitat; material: faeces | place: Denmark | collected 2008/2010
CTATAAATATGAGAAAAGTTCTGTCTTTTTCGGGCTTCCTGATGTTGGGGCTCGTCATTTCACAATTCCTCCCGATGATAGCGGGAGAAGGATATGGAGCTGTTAAGGTCCTGTCGAATATACTACTTTATGTATGTCTTAGTTTTATAATGATTAATGTGGGTCGGGAGTTTGTGCTCGACAAAGTCCGCTGGAAAAGTTATGCCGAGGATTATCTTATAGCGATGGCTACAGCTGCCCTGCCTTGGTTCATGATTGCTATCTATTATGTATTCGTGCTTCTTCCGCCTGATTACTGGAATAGTTGGGAGGCTTGGAAAGAGAATCTGTTACTAAGTCGTTTTGCCGCACCTACGTCGGCCGGTATCTTGTTTACGATGTTGGCGGCTATCGGGCTAAAGTCCAGTTGGATATATAAGAAGATTCAGGTCCTGGCTATTTTTGATGATCTGGATACCATTCTTTTGATGATCCCTCTTCAGATAATGATGATTGGTTTGCGTTGGCAGCTGATTATTGTGGTGGTTATTGTATTTATGCTGTTGTCCATTGGATGGAAACAACTGAATAAGTATAACTGGCGGCAGGATTGGAAAGCTATTCTCTTCTATTCCGTTATCATATTTCTGGCTACGCAGATACTTTATCTCGGCAGTAAAGAGCTGTATGGAGAAGAAGGAAGTATCCATATCGAAGTTCTGTTGCCGGCATTTGTATTGGGTATGATCATGAAGCATAAAGAGCACGATACTCCTGTAGAACGAAAAGTCTCTACTGGAATCTCCTTCCTGTTTATGTTCCTGGTAGGTATGAGTATGCCTCATTTTATCGGAGTTAACTTTGCGGAAACTCATACAGGAACGCATTCGGTGACAGGTTCGCAGGAGATGATGTCCTGGGGAATGATTTTGTTCCATGTTGTCATAGTCTCTTTCTTATCGAATATAGGCAAACTTTGTCCGATGTTCTTCTATCGTGACCGGAAGTTGAGTGAGCGACTGGCCCTTTCCATTGGTATGTTTACCCGCGGTGAGGTAGGTGCCGGAATTATATTTATTGCATTGGGTTATAATCTCGGCGGTCCGGCACTGGTCATTTCCGTACTTACATTGGTGTTGAATCTTATTCTGACAGGAATATTTGTCCTTTGGGTGAAAAACTTGGCTTTAAGGAGCTATAATGATTAAAAAAATCCATATATTGCGGATCAAATACTATAAACACCTTTCATTATGACAATTTTGCGTACAATGCGAAATTTCTCGTCAATGAATATTGCGGCGAGTATCCTTTTGTTTGTAGCGGCAATAGCGGCTGCTATCATAGCCAATTCTCCGGTTGCTCCGGTTTATCAGGAGTTCCTTTTGCATGAACTTCATTTGCAGATCGGTAATTTTAATCTGCTTTCGCATGGCGGAGAGAATCTGCGGATGATCGAGTTCATCAATGACGGGTTGATGACCATCTTTTTCTTGCTGGTAGGATTGGAAATCAAACGGGAGTTGTTGGTTGGTGAGCTTTCTTCCTTCCGCAAGGCGGCGCTTCCCTTTATTGCTGCCTGTGGCGGTATGCTGTTTCCGGTGATTGTTTACATGTCAATCTGTCCTCCGGGCAGTGCGGGAAGTCAGGGATTGGCCATTCCAATGGCAACGGATATTGCTTTTTCGTTAGGGGTATTAAGTCTGTTGGGAAGCCGTGTGCCGTTGAGCCTGAAGATATTTCTGACGGCTTTTGCGGTAGTTGATGATATCGGAGGTATCCTTGTAATTGCTCTTTTTTATAGTTCGCATGTGTCGTATGGGTATATTCTGATAGCCGCATTGCTTTACGTTTTACTTTATTTTATAGGGAAGCGTGGGACTACCAATAAGATTTTCTTTTTAGTGATCGGTGTCGTTATATGGTATTTATTTTTGCAATCCGGTATTCATAGTACCATTTCGGGAGTTATTCTGGCGTTTGTTATTCCGGCGAAACCCCGTCTAGATGTTGGAAAATATATCGAGCATATTCGTCATACAATTGCAGGTTTCCCGGTGGTGGAATCGGGAAGTATCGTATTGACTAATGAGCAGATTGCCAAACTGAAAGAGGTCGAATCTGCTTCCGACCGTGTTATCAGTCCTCTGCAGTCTTTGGAGGATAATTTGCATGGAGCTGTCAATTATCTGATTCTTCCGTTGTTTGCCTTTGTCAATGCAGGCGTTGTCTTTAGTGGCGGCGGTGAGTTGGTGGGAAGTGTAGGGATGGCAGTGGCAGCAGGGTTGCTGTTTGGTAAATTTGCGGGAATTTATTTCTTTACCTGGTTGGCTATAAAGATAAAACTTACTCCAATGCCGCCGGGCATGACTTGGAAGAATCTTTCCGGTATAGCTCTGTTGGGAGGGATCGGTTTTACGGTGTCGCTTTTCATTGCCAATCTTTCTTTTGGTGCAAACTACCCTGTTCTGTTGAATCAGGCTAAGTTCGGAGTGCTATCGGGGACTATTCTTTCCGGATTATTAGGATACATTGTACTCAGGATAGTATTACCTGTCCGAAAGCGGAAATAATAACTAGAGATCAGTCGTTCAGGCATATCGGATATTCATCAGGCGATATGCCTTTTTTATTGTATATATAATATAAGGTGAAAATGATATCTACTAATAATATTAGTTAAACAACTGCTTTATTTAGTAGATTAACTAATAGTGTTAGTTGTTTGTTTGAAAAATAGTATTATATTTGTGCCATTGGAAGAACAATAAATATGTAGACTATGAAACAGATGAAACGATTGACCGTCAAAGAGGAAGAAATTATGCGTATATTTTGGGAACATGGACCTATGTTTGTTCGTGAACTTCTATCATTCTATGATGAACCAAAACCGCATTATAACACAGTTTCTACCCTTGTTCGAGGGCTGGAGGAGAAAGGTTTTGTGGGGTATAAAGCCTACGGAAATACTTATCAATATTATGCTCTTGTTTCGGAAAAGGAGTATAAGAGTTCGGCACTCAAAGAAGTGGTTTCCCAGTATTATAATAATTCCTATATCAATGTAGTGTCTTCTTTTATTGAAGAAGAAGGGATGTCTGTTGATGAACTAAAATCGCTGATAGAGTATATAGAGCAAAGTAAAAAGAAGAAGTAATCTCTCTCTGGTCTATCGGACAGATACGATTTTTATTCTATGGACAAACAACTTTTAATCTGAAAACACAATGGGAGCTTTTTTATTCTATCTGCTGAAATCCGGATGTTGCTTAGTGGTCTTTTATATTTTCTTTAAGCTGCTGATGAGCCGGAGTACTTTTTTCCGTTTTAACCGCATCACTTTGTTGGTTGGGTTGTTAGGATGTACTTTGCTTCCACTTATTGAGCTGACAACTACCGAGGAGACTTTTTTGCATACTCCGTTGTATGCCATTCACGAGATATTGCAAAGTACGGAGTCTGTCATTCTAAATCCGGAACAGATGGAAGATCCTATTCTTATATCTGAAAAGAATCCGGAAATAAACTCTTTGAATTGGATTCCTGTGACTTTAGCTTTTATATATGGAGTGGGGGCTTTGGTGACACTGATCTGGTTGTCTTTGTCCACTTGTCGTTTGATTCAGTTGATTCGTACGTCAGAGAAAAAACAGTTTGGAAACTATGTATTAGTGATTCCTCAGCAGCCAACTGCTTCATTTAGCTGGGGTAAATATATTGTTATTTCAGCAGCTGACTACTCTCAACAGTCCGAAGAAATACTCCTCCACGAAACGATGCATTTACGAAATCATCATACTTTGGACTTATTGTTTATGCAGATATTCCTGCTTGTTTATTGGTTTAATCCTGTCGTTTGGCTACTAAAACGGGAGTTGCAGGAAGTACATGAATTTGAAGCCGATAATGGCGTAATTAATACAGGCATCGATGCAACTAAATATCAATTATTACTGGTGAAAAAAGCTGTTGGTACAAGGCTCTACTCTATGGCTAATGGCTTTAATCACTCTAAACTTAAAAAACGTATCACTATGATGTTAAAAGAAAGAACCAATCGTTGGGCACGATTAAAGCTGTTGCTTGCCGTGCCTGTGATGGCTGGAGCGCTTTATGTGTTTGCACAGCCGGAAGTGAAAGAAGTTCCGCGACAGATTCAGTCTGAACTTCAGCAGAAAGAAGCGGATGATTATTCATCTTTGATGTTTTTTTTCAAAGAAGGGGGAGAGAGATACAGCAAGCTGGTTAATGGAGCGTATCCACCCTCTAAGATTAAAGCAAGACAGGTTCACTCCCTTTTTGTTAATAAACAAAATAGGGTGATGTTCGATAATGATGTATGTTCAGTGGATGAGTTGAAGTCTACTATTGTGAAGAATTTGATGAAATCCTGGGAAGAAAGTAAGAGGAAAGAATACCAAGTTATTTCTTTTCAGGTTGATCGCGGAAGTGAAATTGCTGCACTCACTACTATACTCAAAGAAGTAAAAGGAGCATTTGAGCAAATTCGTGCTGATTTGTCTATTACATTGACAGATAAAAGTGAAGAAGCGTTGGACCGATTGTTTCCCGTTCTACTGTCGGAAGGTGCTGCGAGAAATTATGGATTGAAAGAGCTGTCAATGGAGGAGAAAATCAGTGGGATTGTGGTAACAATTCACACTTCGGAAGGGAAGGAAGTAATGAAAGATTTTACTTTAACGGAATTGAAACAGAAAGTCACTGCTGCACGTGCAAAGCAAGCTGATCCGGAAAGTTTGGTTATTGGCCTCAAGATAGAGAAAGGGTGTAAGATGGGATACGTGACGGATACCAAGCAGGTGCTGAGGGAATGTAGTGCATTGAAGATTAATTATTCAACTGATAACTAATTAGTTTATAAATAGTGTCACTATATAGCCAGCATAGTGACACTATCCAATCAGCATAGTGACACTATCCCAACCGGATAGCGACACCATCTTAAAAGGTCTATAATTTTTGTTTTATTCATCATCCCCGTCATCCGCTATCGGCAGAATTCTCTGACTTTCCTCATGGGGCAATTGTTCTACTTGGCGTAGTTTCCGTTCAATAGCGCGGGTTCTTTTTCCCATCACCTCTTCCAGTTGGTCACCGGCACTTTGCAGGTTCTTCTGTACCTTTTCGAGTAGGCCTCCGAATTTGCTGAATTCAGTTTTAACTGCTCCCAAAACTGTCCACACTTCTCCGGTACGCTTTTGAATAGCCAGCGTGCGGAACCCCATCTGAAGACTGTTCAATATAGCACCAAGGGTAGTTGGTCCCGTCACTACAATTTTATATTCTTTTTGTAGCGTCTCTACCAAGCTTGTTCTTCGGATCACCTCTGCATAGATGCTTTCAAAAGGCAGGAACATGATGGCAAAGTCTGTGGTGAAAGGCGGGTCTACATATTTATCGTGAATATCTTTCGCCATTTTCTTGATGGTTGTTTCCAGCTGCTTGCCGGATGATTCCATCAATGCAGTATCTCCTGCCTCGAAAGCGTCGTAGTATTGCTCATATACATCTTTCGGGAATTTTGCATCGATAGGCAGGTATACAGTGCTGTTCGCATCATCCTTACCCGGTAACTTAATGGCAAATTCCACAAATTCAGTTCCGCTTTTCTTGGTTTTCACATTGGCGTCATATTGTTCCGGACTCATCATCTGTTCCAGCAATGCTCCTAACTGAACTTCACCGAATGTACCGCGCATTTTTACGTTACTCAATACTTTTTTCAGTCCACCGACGTCTTGTGCGAGAGATTTCATTTCTCCCAGTCCCTTCTGTACATTTTCCAGTTGTGAGCGGACGATTTCAAAGGACTGTCCAATGCGTTCATTCAATGTCTTCTGCAATTTTTCTTCCACCATCAGTCGCATATCATCCAGCCGCTTTTCAGTCGATTTTATCAAGACCTCTTGCTGGCGTGCCATTGTGTCGAACTTTTGGCGTTGCAGTTCTCCGTTCGTCATCATGTTCTTATGCAGTACGTCTTGCAATTGTTGCATATTCTGATTCAGCGTTTGGGTCATTTCCATGCGAAGTTCCCGGATACTGCGGTTTAGTTCTTCGCGGTTCTCTTGCATTTGCTGGCGCAAGGCTGCCTGTAATTGTTCCGCTTGCGCATGATTATTTCCTTTTGCCAGTGATAGTACAATCGAGATTACTGCTAATGCGGCAATAACAATAAGTAGAATCAGTTCCATCAATAAGTCAGAATTTCGTTTCCGGTTTCAGTAATCAGAATCATATTCTCCCATTGGGCAGAAGGCAGTCCGTCATCCGTGCATACCGTCCATCCGTCAGCTTCGTCAACAAATACTTCATAAGTACCCATATTTATCATCGGTTCAATGGTGAAGGTCATGCCCGGAACGATCATCATTCCTGTTCCCCGGCGTCCGAAATGTTCCACATCCGGTGCTTCATGAAACTGCATTCCTACACCATGCCCGCAAAGATCGCGTACCACGTTGAATCCGTTCTTTTCTGCGTGTTCCTGAATAGCGGCGCCTACATCTCCTAATTGTTTCCAAGGCTGTGCGGCGGCTATACCTATTTCCATACACTCTTTAGTCACTTGAACCAGTTTGCGCATTTCGGGACTTACGTCACCGATCATAAACATACGGGATGCGTCGGAGAAATATCCTTTGTAAATGGTAGAAACATCTACATTGATGATATCTCCGCTTTGCAGTATTTCTGTTTTGCTGGGAATACCGTGGCATACCACATCATTGATACTGGTGCAGACGCTTTTAGGAAATCCTTCGTAGTTGAGAGGAGCAGGGATGGCACCGTGCTTTGTGGTGAAGTCATATACCATGACATCGATTTCTTCAGTCGACATTCCTTCACGGATATTCTCCGAAATATAATCCAACAGGGCAGTATTGATTTTGGCACTCTCACGGATTCCTTCCAGTTGTTCGGGAGTACGCAGTACTTTGCGCGGTGGGAGTTTGTAACCTTGTTTTCTGTATTTCTGTATTTTCGCTTCTACTTCAGCCGGGTAATTGGAGGGAGTAAACCGGAATCCCTTGATAAAGTTCTTCATTATTATAGGATGTTTTTTTAAATCGTACTACAAAGGTACGAGAATAAATGGAAAATGAAATCGTTTATCATGTGATTCCTTTTTTACCATTCATAAGAAATACTGATCTGAGGCACCCATTCCCATCTCTTTTGTATGGTGTTATATTGATATTGTACGCCGGTTTTCAATTTCCAGCCTTTACCTACTTTTAAAATAATGTCGCTGCCTAGTGTGGTTGGTATTGCTTCAGAAGAAAGTCCACGATATCTTCGGGTGTCCAGATTTTGTTCACCATATATGCTAAGAAACCATTTTTTAGAGAGCTTATAATCCATTTGAGTTTGGATATGAAAGTGGTTTGAACTTTCACTAAAGTTACTTTTACTATGCAGAGTGAAATTTTTGTTTATTTTGAGCCGTGAATAAGTGGGTAAGAAGGTAGAATTAGTCTGTCGAAAGATGTTATGAGTATGAAAAGGTAATTTCGGAGATATGATTGTTGATTTAAGAGTCGGTAATGTTGGATCAAAGTCAACAAAGGGTTTTGTATGATATAACATATTCTGTTCTGTTTTCTTTACGAATTCCTTATTGATTCTGATTTCTTGCTCAGAATTTAATGTTTGCTGTAACCTCAATGAATCTTGTTTGCTCCACTCTTGTCCTGCTACGGATAAAGGGAGTAATAATAGACAAAGAGTACCTAACTGATATTTGTAAACGTCCATATAGTGTGCTAGTATAGTTTATTCTATGGACGGTGAAAAAGTGAAAATGCTGCTTTGTGTAATGAATAAATAATGGCTATTTTACATAATATGAGAATACTTTTCTTTTTTTGTATAGGTGTATTTATAATTTTGAGGTTAAAAGAGAACCGCATAGCTTGAGCAAATATGATTCCGGATCATTCAGGCACACAATATAATTCAGAAGTTTTTTTTCTTCCATATCACTATACAATTTTGCAAAAACTTGATCTTTTCTTAATAAGTCTATAGAGATAAATGTCTTAAATATGTATATACGTTCTTGACAGCTGATAATATCTCCGTATTTTGTTATCATAATTTCTTTTGAGATAGGGGACAATGTTTTCGAATATATCTGTTTACATTTCTTTTCTGAGCATTCCAGGACTCATAGTTCTTGTTATCATTCTGTGATGTTTGTATTTAAGATAATCTTTTTGCTTTGAATACCGGTTCTATCTTCTGAATCTCCGATTCAAATCCGAACCAATAGCCATGTCCTTCTTCATCAATAGGAAGAAAACATAACCGTAGGTTCTCACGATATGAACCATATATAATTTCCCAATTATCAGGAGGAACTTGGCGTTTTGTCTTTACTTTTTCAGCGGGGATTTTCTTTAACGACATACCGGCTTCTATCCATGCAATACTGACTTGTGTCACGTAATCGGGATAATGATTCTTGCAGAAATTATAGAGGATAAGTCCCCTTTTTTCCAGACTCAAAGGAGTGTCGATGACATCTGTCTGTATTAGATGGTCAAGTAACTCATGCAGAAAATGCGGATTTTCCAAAATGAGGGTACGAGTCAGACTTCGCCATGTAGGTGTATTATAGAATCCGTCTAAAAGACGGGACAGATAGTGGGCGGTCTGCAATTCTTCTACGGAAATTTCTTTAGTTTGCAAAACTTCGTAGGGAGGGAGAGGAGAGTATTGAATGCCTAACTCTTCCGCCCTTCTTCGCATTTCAGTGCCGGGAAGTAATTTTAATGATTCCAGTTGTATTTCTCCTGCACCATATTCGGCAAGTGTACGAACGTCTTCAAATATTTCGGATAGATGATAGAGAGGAAGTCCGGCTATCAAGTCAGCATGTGTCTCCATGTTCTTAAGAGAACAAAGATATTTCAGACCTTGAAGGGCATCAGATAATTTTCCGATACGTCGGCTTTTCTCTAATACGGGTTCACGAAGACTTTGAATACCTGCTTCAAGGTGTAGCAGACCATTAGGTAAAATAGCAAGTTCTTCTTTCAATTCTTCGGAGAGAAGTGCCGGATGAATTTCCAAATGGAAACAGATGTCCGAGGCATATTCACGGAAGAGATGAAGAAGTTCTTTGGCTCGCTTATTATTATAGTTGAAAGTGCGGTCGAGTACACGCACATTTTTGATGCCATGCTGATGGATGACATTCAATCGTTCGCGGATTGCCTCCAATGAAATGGTGCGAACCGGTTTTTCACCTCCGCTGACGCAGAAAGCGCATGTGTTGAAACATCCTCGGGTAGTTTCCAGTTGTACGAAAGGCTTGTTCCAATTAAAAAAACGACTTTTCTCCGGTGAGACGAGTTGAGAGAAGTTTATGACACGGGCAATACCGTTGTCTTTATATTGGTCTGATTCGTCCAGATAACATAATCCGGATATCTGATTCCACTCATTTACAGGGTGATTCCATACTTTTAACCAAATAGGGAATACTTCTTCGCCTTCTCCCCGAAACACTCCGTTGACAAATTTGTTCTTTCTTAAGAAGGCTTCGTTATTTCCTAAAAACTCCGGACCGCCGAGTACGATGCAGCAATGAGGTAGCAAAGCTTTGGCACGTGAAACAATATGCAACAGTTGCTCGTGATTAAATAGCCAGTTGGTAGCAGCAATAATATCCGGTTGATGGTGATAGATTTGGTTGACTACCATTCCGGTATTTTCGTTGATGGTTGCCGATACTGTACACCACTCAATGGTAGTGTCATCTGCTATTTGAGCATGTAATGCAGGCAATGCCAGCGATGAGTGCGCATAGGAGCTATTTAAATCAAGCCAAAGAAGTTTCATGTGTAAATTTTACTGTTAGTGGGGCAAAGGTACAAAAAACTTGCGTCTTAAGGCGTATAGTAAAATAAAAACGCTAATTTTGCAATAATAAACGCAATAAACTAGAAAATTATGAAGAATTTGAAAAAATACGTAGGTGTTCTTATGTTGCTGACTTTATTGGTCGGCTTTACTTCGTGCGAAGATGATGAAACTATATTTGATCACATAGTAGGGCGTACATGGGTTGGTGATTTAGGATTTTGGGTAGATAATAGTCCGGTGGAAAGTGGAATAACCTTTAAGAGTAATGGTTTTGGTGTAGATGAACAATGGTATTATGATTGGGATAGAGTAGCTGCTGTTTTAGATGTCCGCTGGTGGATTGAAGATGGAGATTTATTCTTGGATTATGGTAATGGCTATCCTTTATTAATATTAGCAGATGTTTATGTTGAAGGCCGATATCTTACAGGGCGTTTGTATTCAAATAATATAGACCAAGGAACCGTTACTTTAGAAATGAGTAATTAGTGAAGATCTAAAAAAGAATTGTGGAATTGGAAAAAATATCGATTTTTTTATAAAAGTTCCCCTTATTGAAGGCTAATCTATGTACAGAGTTGCCAGCAAATAAGGGGAATTTTTATTATTTTATTTCTTCAGGAACAACTTCTTAAACTCTCCCGGATAAGGTGTCTCAAACTCCATTAAATCTCCCGTCACCGGATGATAGAAACAAAGTTTGAAGGCGTGGAGTGCCAGTCTTCCGATCGGGTTAAGCGATTCTTCGCCTCCATATCTTCCGTCACCTATAATAGGATGTCCTAAATCCTGCATATGTACACGGATCTGATTCTTACGTCCTGTTTCCAGATCAAGTTCTAACAGTGAATAACCGTTAGCACGTTTGATTGTCTTGTAGTGTGTGATGGATTTTGAACCACCATCATCGTAATCGCTGGAACTTACATAAAGAGTTTTATCCGTCAGCCAGGAAACCACAGTGTCATAGTCCTTCTCCATTGTTCCCTCAACAACAGCTACATAACGGCGGTCAGTCACTATTTCATGCCAGTTGTCACGTAATGTCCGTTGTGTTTTCTCGTCTTTTGCGAACATCATTAATCCTGATGTATCCCTGTCCAGACGATGTACGATAAACACACGGTGCTGTCTGCCCGAACGCTGTACATATTCATTCAGAATCGTATAGGCGGTGCGCTCTTTTTGTCGTTCGGTATTGACAGATAAGAGTCCTTGCATTTTTTCCACTACAATGATATAAGCGTCCTCATATACAATTTTCAGCAGCCTGTTATGAAATTCCTTCTTTCCTTTTTCCTTGCTGATTTGTACTTTCATTCCGGGTTGCAGCAGGAAGTTGAACTGAGTGGTGATTACGTTATCTACCAACACCACCCGTTTGCTCAGTAATGACTTCAGTTTCGTACGGCTTGCGTCCGGCATTTTAGCAGCCAGAAACTCCATTAGTTCCATGGGCTCTTTGACTGCATAGTTCGTATATTGGGCACGTGCTTTTTCTGCAGGAGTTCTTCTCGGTCTTTTTTCCATTTCTTTTTTCTTTTGCGAACAATTCAACTAACGTATTATCGAAGCTCCAGCAACACTACATTTTCCACATGATGCGTATGCGGGAACATATCTACAGGTTGCACAGCTTTCACTTTATATTTGCCGTCAAGCAGTTGTAAGTCGCGTGCCTGCGTAGCCGGGTTGCAGCTTACATACACAATCCGCTTCGGTTCGGCAAACAGAATAACATCAACCACATCCTGATGCATACCTGCACGTGGGGGGTCGGTGATAATCACATCCGGACGTCCATGCTGATTGATAAATTCCTGAGTCAGCATATCTTTCATATCTCCGGCATAGAACAAGGCATTCTTAATCTCATTGATCTCGGCATTTACCTTTGCGTCTTCGATAGCTTCCGGTACATACTCGATACCAATCACCTGACGGGCCTGGCGGGATACAAAATTGGCAATGGTTCCCGTTCCGGTATATAAGTCGTATACCAGTTCCTTTCCGGTCAGCCCGGCAAATTCGCGGGCTATCTTATATAAATTGTATGCCTGTTCGGAGTTAGTCTGATAGAATGATTTCGGACCGACTTTAAAACGCAGTCCTTCCATTTCTTCAAACATATGGTCTTTTCCCTTGAATACATGTACATCCAGATCATTGATCGTATCGTTGCACTTATTATTAATAATGTATAGGAGAGAAGTTATTTCCGGGAAAGAATCTGCCACGAATTGAAGCAACTGCTTGAACAGTTCCATTTCATGATCTTCCGTAATCTTGCAGATCACGATTACCATTAGTTCACCTGTGGAGGAAGTGCGGACAATCATATTCCGTAACATACCTTCTTGCGTACGCAGGTTGATAAATGAGTAGTCATGCTCATAAGCATAATCGCGTATCGCATTACGAATCCGGTTGGATATATCATCCTGCAACCAGCACTTTTCGATTGCCAATACCTTGTCGAATGCTCCCGGAATATGGAAACCTACTGCATTCATCTGGTCATACTTCACATCCTGACGGACTTCTTCGTTCGTCAACCAACGTTTGTTGGAAAATGTAAATTCCAGTTTGTTCCGGTAAAACTCTGTTTTTGCGGAACCTAGAATCGGCGAAATCTCCGGAAGTTCAATCTTTCCGATACGTCTCAGGTTGTCTTCCACCTGCTTTTGCTTGTATTTGATCTGCTCCGGGTAGGGTAGCACTTGCCATTTACAGCCGCCGCAAACACCATAGTGCTGGCAGAAAGGAACTGCACGATTGGGCGATAGTTCGTGGAACTTTACCGCTTCGGCTTCGGCATATTTATTTTTTTTACGCTTGATTTGCAGGTCTACGACATCACCCGGCACTACGTAAGGAACAAAAATTACCAGGTCGTTTACTTTTGCAATGGCTTTTCCTTCGGCAGCCAC
>OGUK01001840.1_pt1 | contig 12774 bp, 9 predicted proteins | sample 1553151 | NCBI WGS metagenome assembly OGUK01 (sample SAMEA2580208, study PRJEB22360) | human gut metagenome | biome: human gut; feature: human-associated habitat; material: faeces | place: Denmark | collected 2008/2010
GTGAAAATGAAAAAAAAGGATCTAAAAAAACTTTTTCTACCAGAATACAAAGAGAACTATACTAAATTTTTCATGTTCATCTTGGGTATATTATTAATCGTAACATTCTTATGTTATCCGGTTGTAATGATATATAAAAATGGGCTACTGGCGGAAAAAAATGGCAACTCGCGTTGGTTCGTTAGTAATAATGAAGTGTTTTTCGACTCGCTAAAAGTATATACATTCATCCCCGTTACGGGTGGAAAGTTGTTAATAGGCGAAAATTGGCAAATGAGTTATTCGGACAAAGATTCTATATCAACGACTGAGTCTAATCTAAAACAGGTACAAATAGGCAGTTTTTTACTAGGAGAAACAGAGGTTACACAACTATTTTGGGATTGCGTGATGATTCCAAACTATCGAGTAAAAAAACAGTTATATTACAATAATCGTCCCATACGAAGTAAAACATACGATGAATGGATGAAATTTATTCATCGTTTAGATAGTTTAACTGGTCGAAATTTCCGGATTCCCACGCTAAACGAGTGGGATTTTGCCGCAAGAGGAGGAATTTACAGCAAAGGATACAAATATGCAGGAAGTAATGAAATAGATGAAGTCGCTTATTACGCAGGAAACACGTTAAAAAATTTCGTGATACATGGACGCTATCAAGTTAAGAAGAAAAAACCTAATGAACTAGGTTTATATGATTTGTCTGGAGGTGCTAGTGAATTCACTTCTACTTGTGTAGAAGAAAGTCCGTTGTATGAACTTGTCTATTCACACCCATCATTCAAAATTGAAAGGGAAAATGGTCGACTTGCGCGAGTTAGTCATTATTTCTCAAGCCAAGAACAATGTAGTCTACGCCATGATGCTTTCATAGCAGTACAAGCAGGGGCCCGCCTCGTGATGGAACACTAACAACAACATAAATATTTATTATTTTACTTCCCTAATGTTTTTCTAGGGACAGATTCATTTACATTACACGCCTTTCTCCAAAAACTGTCCTTTTTATCCCGCCTTCCACTACCTATCATTGTAACAAAAATAGCAACCATGATAGAAATGTTCGTCAATAACAAACCCCTGGTTTTACCCTCCGATTTAAAGATCCGGGTCGAGATCAATTCCCCGGCATTTGAATCAGACGTGATCCCCTCCAGTATCGTTTATTATTTTAACGTCCCGGTCACCCAAAACGAAGAAGTTTTCAACTACGCCAATTACGTTGAAGTAAAAAACAAATACCGTGAATACAACTGGAAGATGAGATTCGAGGGATTTTGGATATTCTCCGGGAAATTGATCGTCACGCAAATAAACACGGAATTCCGGTGTGCCGCATCCATCAAGCAGCTCCCAACCGAATTCGGGGATAGAAACATAACCGATTTTACCTATGACCGAATCTTACTCGGTAGTAAAAGCATGAAAGAATACGTCAACGAGGTTAGGAAACAGAAATCATTCACGCTCTCTTTTCCTTCCATTTACGCCCCAAACCTTTACGGGGAAGGAGAAGCGGCAGAAAACCAAGATTTCGGGAAAATCGTGAACGCCATGAATATCGAGAATACCAGCTCGAACGTGAACACTGTCATTCCCTGTTTTCACGCCATGTACGTCATCGAAACCATGTTCAAATCGGAAGGTTACAATATCCTCAATTCCTTTGATACCTCTTTCAAGGAACTCCTTCTTTTCAATAATTACACCCTCGACCAGTTACCGGTAGAAAATTACGCCTTCTCGAACCTCGTGGGACAAACGGATCTAGTACTTACCGCCACGGACGATCCCACGAACAGTATCCGGTTTAACAAGTATTACGCAACCCCGGGAGAATACGAGATCAGCATTTTTGCTAGGGCCAAATTTACCTCACACTCGAATCCAGAGAACACGAACATGATCGTTCAAGCGTCCATGGTCTACACGGCATACGAGGGTAACGTGAACGGGACTCGCAAGAACATCAGCCGGGTTCAGGTCACGTACGACCCGAATCACCCGGATACAAGTGAAGTGTTCATCGATACCACTTTCACGCAGATTTTCGAACATTCCGGGGAGTGTTGGCTATATTTCAACATGTACGCCCACAACGACAAGAATAGCATGATTCTGAGGAACTACGAGATCACGGAAGGATACATCGAGATACGCCGGATTAACTCATCTACCACGGATCTCAACACTTACATGAAAGAAATAAACCCAGTGAATCACCTTCCAGAAATATCATGCAGTGACTTTCTCGTGTCTTTCAAACAATTGCTCGGTTTCATCTACCTGTTTGATTTCACGAATAAAACACTACAAGTCATTTTCATGAAAGATCTCTTGAAAATGAAGGTTCTTGATTTGACGGAACAATATATCTCGGAAACTCCAGACACGGAGATCAATGAACCACAGTCACACGAGTTAAAATACGATATAGATGAATTCAACATGAACGGCTACACCTATGAGGGTCAATACAACTCGTTAAAAGAACTCCCCTCCCCGATTCGTGAAAAACTACTCGTTAGAATCAAGAACATCAATAGTTTTTACGAATCCAAGATCGTGGACAACATCTTGCAATGGGTTCGGGCCGCTGACATTTACAAACCCCTCGTCACTCACAAGTACACGAAAAAAGAAAGTGTTGACATCAAGTTACAACCCATCGCCATGGATGAATACAAGGAAGCCGTTCACCCGTATTACCCAGACCAAGGAGTCTCTGCCTTGTACTCGCCAAGCACGAGCAAAATCGACAAGTTGATCTGCATGTTAAGGACTGACGCCTACGGGGCCACGACGGCAAACATGGGGTATTCCATACTATCTAATATGTTCTCTTTTGACCTGGAAGCCGAAGACGGGGCGTACAACAAGTATTTAAAAAACTGGTACGATTTCATCTCCACGGCCAACACGTACACGTTCTCTTTTCGAGTGAACATAGAGGACGTGTTCCGGATCCTCACTTTATTTAACCCGCAAGAAGGAACCCCGGAAGAACAAACACGTAGGGTTAGAGTATTGAACCAGGAATACATCCCGTTTCAATTCACGTTCGAATTCTCTCATAATAACATCATTTGCCAGGCTAAACTCATGAAAAATGACAACGACTGATATAAACCAACAAATTCAAGCCTTCAACAAGGACGTTGCCGGCTGGGGAAAACGTGTCCGGAACCAAACGATATTCAACGCTAGAAGACTAAAAGATCCAAAAGCGAAACCTCGTTCTAAAATTATCTCCACGCGGAGTAACGATGAAGAAGTACTTAGTCAATCCATCGGGGAAAAAACGTACAAAAGCGACGGGGAAATTGATTGTATTGGATTCTCGTTCGCCCGACACGGGGTGTTTTGGCAGAAAGGTGTTGGCCGAGGCTACGTCATGCAAAACGGAGTAGTTTTACGTGGTCAGAAAAAGAGAATCGGGATCAACAAACACGACAAAAGAACTTCTTTTCTCGCTTCCGCGGGTCCCATCAGGCGTAAACCCGTGGACTGGTTCAACGGGCTAATATCACGAGAAATTGAAACACTTGCAGATATCGTTGCCGACCACTACGCCGATCGGGTAATCAACGCCACCCGAATGACGATCCGGTAATTCTGCCTTAAAACGGGATATTTCAATCCCGTTTTTTCTTTTCCAAATTATTATTCGTAATTTATCCCCCGCAAAATTTAACAATAACAGAGCTATGATCAAAGACTTTATCGCTATCGATTTTGAAACAGCAAACGATAGTCGCATCTCTGCCGTAAGCATAGGTGTTGTTCCTGTTTGCGATGGGAAAATTAAAGACAATAAATGTAAGCATTACTTTATTCGTCCACCAGAAAATAATTTCAAAGAATTACATACCCAAATACACGGAATAACTTGGGACGACGTGAAGGATGAACCCGACTTCAAAGAATTATGGGATGCCTCCTTGAGCAGTATCTTGAACAAGCAATTAATTATTTGTCATAACGCTTCGATAGACAAAGCTTGTCTAGAACAATTATTCTCTCATTATAACATTAATGGAGAATTTAATTTCATTGATACGAGAACACTCGCAGAAAAATACTATTCTTTTGAAAACAACAAATTAAAAACTATCTGCCAATGCTTTAATATTCCCCTTGAAAACCATCACAACGCTTTATGCGACGCAAAAGCATGTGCAGAAGTCGCACTAAAAATGCTATCAGAAATAGGAGACAATGTAGAACATTTGATACAGCCCGCTTTCCCACAAAAAAAGCAATCAGGCCATGACAAATTCTCTCGCTTAAAAGAATCTCACCAAAAAATAACAAGAGAAATGCTTACTCCTGATTTTGAAAACGTCGAGAACAAAGATAACCCTTTCTACAAGAAAAAAGTTGTCATCTCTGGTACTTACGAAAACTGGCCCGATCGAAATGATCTCGCTAGCATCATAAAATCCATGGGAGCAGACATTGATACAAACGTCACAGTAAAGACAAACATTCTTATTGCCGGTGCTGGTGTCGGTCCCAAGAAACTCGAAAAAATGCAGGCCAATATTGATGCCGGGAAAGATGCCGTCATTTACAATGAAATAGATATAATACATATTCTGTCTACTTCATTGAACAGCTAGAAAACAAGGTAAAATTGTAGTTGAAATTTCCCTAAATGTCAAACAGATAAAAAACTACATGAACAAATAATATGTAATAAAATTTCATAACCCTTAAATCAATTATCATGTTACTCGCTCAATTGGAAATAGAAGAAAAAGTAAATAAATTACTACGAGACTACTTTAAAGCACCTCTTTCAATTAGAGTAGGAAGGCAAAATCTGGACAATGTCCAAATTAATATTACTCCTGCTAGTCTTCACTCGATAGAATACACGAATTACAAAAACAATTTCGATAATCCAAAAATAACTGATATTCCTCCCCTCTCAATTTCGACCACATGTAAATGTCGTTATCCATCCAAGCAAACGGAAGGAGCCGAAATAGAAGAATTCGGTTATATTGAGAATTTATCAATCAAAATTGATCGACAGGGTAATATTTCCCTTCTTTACCCCATCCATCATATTGAAACCAAAACTGCTATATAACAAAAATACAAGCGAAGTTTCCACTTCGCTTGTATTTCTTTCCCTCAAATTTTGCCATCTCACAACTTTCCTCTACTTTTGTAACGCTTAAACAAATCAACAAGGGTGGAGATAGACCGCCCCGAATCCGTGGAGCGGATTTTTTATATCTATCAGGAAACGATATTGGAAGATACACGGCGTGTACCCCCGTCTATATGCTGTAATGGTATATAGGACCCTTGTTGAGAGTTTAAGCAGCGGGAAAGGCACGCCGCTTTTTTACGGTGCCTACAAATGCTTAAAATCAACAATCATGAAAGAAACATTTCAAACCCCGTCCCCCCGGGGCATCATCGCTCAACGAAACAAGGTAAACACCTTTCGAGAACTATTCCTGAACAACCTTGACTCCCCTCACGTGGAGATTTACCGCAAGGCATGGGCGAAAGCAAGAGCGAGATTATCCGAGATGCAAGCAGCCATCCATTTTTGCAGGAAGGAGGTATGCCATGAATAACCAACAAGCATCTACCCAAGCCGAGAAAACCGTCATCGAATCGTGTATCCGGGACATGGAAAACATCTGTCAAGCCATTCAAGGCCTCTACCCCGCTATCAACTCGAACATCCCGCCCTCTCGATTCACCAACTCGGAAAAGGAAGCCTGTAACTTCATCGAGGCCATTCAAGCCGCATTCGTATCTGCCGGGAATCTATTAACGTCCGTCATCAGAAAGGAGGTTAAACATGTGTAACGACAAATACCTGGAAGCTCTCGACGAATTAATGGACTCGTTCCTTGAACGATATTCCCCCGCCGACACGTGGCAGGAATCAAACGAGCAATACACCTCCACCGAGATACTCGAGATGTTTAACTCCGTTTACCCTATCCCCATGGAAGACATTTACGAACAATTACGGGAGAAGGGATTCAAGTGCGTTCCCGTGGCCGGCCAAGGTATATTCGTCTGGCTACTGAAAACAAGATAAACACCTACCCCGTTCCACCCGAACGGGGTTCTTTCTTCAAAACCTGTCCTTTTTTCCCGTTTCCGATAAAGTACTATTTTATCCCCCGCAAAATCAAAACAAGAAAAATTAATGTATAGTAGTTTTCTAATATTTGATCTGGAAACAACCGGATTACTTCTTGCCATGTGTTGTATTGTCCCTGTAAGTGATTGAGCAATAACGCTAGCTTTGTTATTGATGTGTGAATTGTTCCCGAAAAGATCACAAAAAGGCTGGTTGAAGTTCCATTTGTTACTGATTTCGGCTTAAAAAGTAATTTTTTATAAAGGAAATGCAGAAAGCGCTAAAACTAATTGGCATATTTGCCAATTGTGATTACATTTGCACCTGTATTTAGTAACCATTAAAAGTGGCGACAACACTTAAAATACGGTAAAAACGATTATGACAGATAAAGGACAACATTCTTTTTTGGAAATTCCGACACAATCATCAGCCCAGATTATTAGCCGAAATGAGGTCGAAGTAATAGCTCCCGATGGAGAAGTTTTCACGGTCTTGTGCCAAATAGGTGCATACACAAGTAAAGAAACACAAGATCACGAACTTCATTGGTTGGAAGTCTTGTTTGACAAAAACTTTTCCGATGATAAAGAGGAAATGACAAATTCTATTTGGCAAGAATCTGTACAGTTTGCCATTGGTGGTGGAATTTTAGGCATTAGTACTGGTACACGCCATAAGGATCGAGCACGTATCGGTGAACGAATTCGTCAGATACGTGAAGACAGAGGTATGGAAGCTCGTGACTTGGCAAGACTTGCTGGCATTGATGCCGCTAATCTCAGCCGTATTGAAAATGGAAAGTATTCAGTAGGGCTTGATATTTTGTCTAAAATAGCTGCCGTTTTAGGAAAGAAAATAGATTTTGTTGACCTTAATTAGTCTGTTATGATTGACATAAACAATTTCAAGGTTGAAGTTTCTTGCGAATATAAAGGAGAAACATATTCTGTACGGGATAATGGTGCTATTATGAGGCATCCTAAAAAAACTTGTCGAATAAGACCTTTGGATAACAAATGGACTTTTGGCGAAAAGAATGAAGCCAATGGATATATGTTTTTTGCTTCAAACATTCGTGTCCATCAAGTTGTAGCATCCGCTTTTTGGGGACATCAGAAAGCGGAAGGGATGGTTGTTGACCATAAAGACACGAACAGATGCAATAATAGAGCAGAAAACCTCCATTGGGTAACGAAGCTTGAAAACGTATTGAACAATCCGATAACTCGCCGAAGAATTATCAATATATGTGGTAGCGTAGCAGCGTTTCTTGAAAATCCTACCTTGCTGCGAGATAGTTCTGCAGACCCCAATTTCAAGTGGATGCGCACCGTGTCTGAAGAGGAAGCCGCCAAATGTAAGACCAATTTAGAAAGATGGAGTCAAGAAGATACAGAATTTACAGGTGTCCCGCAAGGCAATGGTATCGGTGAATGGATATACAAAGAGTATCAGCCCGTGAAACAAGGCAATAGTATTCGTCAAGATCGGGCACAATTGTCTACACAAATGCCAAATGCTTATGAACAACAGGAAGAAATGGCGTTGCCTTCATTAATGGAATCATTAACTTCTAATGCCATGCAAGAATATTGGAAAACGCCAACGGAATTTCCCTTATGTCCCACAAACACACTATCTTTGGAGGCATATCATTCATCATTGGAAATAGGAAAAATATTTTCAAACAACACCTATGGTATAAATGTCATCATAGAATTCGCTATATCAGATGATGGAAAACAGTTGTGTGTCGCAACCCATAATCCAGAGGGACTAAAACAATGGTATATTACCTATGTATATATATCGGGCGATAAGTATATTCATAAAAATGGAGGTTCTTTTTTCGAGGAGAATGGCGCATTAAAGACAATAACACTCTTTCAGGGAAAAGAATGGACTGGTGATGATTGCATAGATGATTACTGCTAATCAGATTGGAATATCGTAATTAAAAATATCACAAGATGAAAACACCTACCCCGTTCCACCCGAACGGGGTTCTTTCTTCAAAACCTGTCCTTTTTTTCCCGTTTTCGATAAAGTACTATTGCCCGTAAAATGAAGGAATCATGGCAAGAAGTAACACGACAAACAAACGGTTAAACCTGTACATAAACGGTAAAGAAGTCACAGCCAGTATAAAAGTAGTCAGGGCAGAGATGCAGAAACTCGTGAACGAGCAAGCCCGGTTGCAGATAGGCAGCGAGGAATACATCGCCCATGCCAAAAAGATCAAAATGTTGAAGGGTATCATTCAAGAACACAACGACTCGCTAAAAACAACACACACACGTTGGCTATCCCTTTCCGGAATAACCAACGGTTTTAACACGTATTTCGGAATGGTCACCTCCTTTCTCGCCGGCCTTACCGGTATCGTGTTAGGTTTCAGAAAATGTGGAGATGAAGCCGGAAAATTTGAAGAAAACCTCAGTAACTTATCCGCTTTAACCGGGCTTGCCGGGGAAAACCTTGAATGGCTAAGTAACAAGGCCAAGGAAATGTCTATAACCAGAACCAAGGAAGGGATAAATATCAAACAATCCGCAACAGACATTCTCGATGCCTTCACGAAAATGGGTTCTCAACGCCCGGAACTCCTGAAAAATAAAGAAGCCCTCGCCGCTGTCACCGAAGACGCAATCATCCTTTCAGAAGCCGCCAAAATGCAACTGGAACCCGCCGCTGCATCTCTCGCGAACGTGATGAACCAGTTTAACGCGAAATCCTCTGACAGTAGAAGAATCATCAACGAACTAGCGGCCGGATCTCAAGCCGGGGCCGGGGATATTCAATACCTTTCCGACGCGATTGAAAAGTGCGGTACCACGGCCTATTTAATGGGAATACAAACGAACCAGGCTGTTGGACTAATAGAAGCGGTCGCTCCAAAATTTAAAGAAGCTAGCATGGCCGGCAACAGCCTAGACAAAGTTTTACTAAAATTAAAAGAGAAACAAATCGGTTTTAAAACCGGAACCTTTGATATAAACCAAGCCCTAGAGGAACTTGAAACAAGAATAGCCAAGGGAGAATCCTCCGCGAAAATATTCGGGGTTGAACACGCGAAAATGGCAGAGGTCTTGATTCAAGCAAAAGAAGATATTAACCGGTACACGAACGCCGTGACCGGAGCAGAGAAAGCTATCGAGATGGCCGCGAAAAACACGAACAACAGGATGGCAGAACGGGCCCAAGCGATGAACCGACTCAAACTTCAAATGATCGAGGTCGGGGAAAAGATTTCCCCGGCAATCACGATAGGAACCAACACGTTCACTTATTTCTTAAAAGCCTTGACCAAGGCTCCCGGGTTATTCAAAGAAAACAAAGAAATTATCGTTCCTCTCGCCTCGGCAATCCTCGCCTTATCCGGGAAAACACTCCTTGCCTCCACCGCAATTATTAAAAACAGGGCAGCTCTCTTGCTTGACACGGTGGCCAAACAAAAAAACGCCCTTGTCACCGCTTTTCTAACCGAAAAAACAAACCAGTATAATATCACGCAAGGACGTCTACACCCGGCCTTGTTAAAAGCAAGAACCGCATTCGTCATGCTTAACCGTGCCATGGTGGCCAATCCCATCGGGGCCATCACGATCGCATTCACCGCCCTCCGGAGTGCCCTTACCTATTACGACCGTAACAACGAGGAAAGTATCCGACTCGAACGAGAGAAAACGGAAGTCATGAACACCCTCAAAACAAGCAACGAAAAACTCTCCGAACAGTACAAAAGTTACAACACTCAAATATCAAGATTGAACACCCTTTCACGACAAGAGAAACTCGATTTACGTGAAAAAATCGCCCTTGCAATCCAATCTGCCAAAGCCGAACTTGAACTTTACAAAACCAAACAATTAAATATAAAAAAAGAGAATACTACCGTCGGGACATGGGATATCACTTGGAAAACACTAACAACATTCAAGAACCCGTTCGCTCCCCAAAAAGGTATAGAAAGAACATTTGACAAGTTAAAAGAAACAGCCCGGAAGAAAGGAGAAGAAGCGGCCGCCGAACTTGATCCAGGGATCAACAAGATCCAAGAATCCATCAACTCCATGGAGCAAGATTTAAAACAACTCGATGATATTTTCAACGCCGAGAGTAGCGCGGACAAAATCGGTTCATCCACGATCACCCAGCTAGAAGAAAAAATAAACCTGTATAAAATAGCTCTCGACAACGCCACTCGTGAAAGTGAAGAATTTTATCGAGTCCAGACGAAACTCGTCAACACTCAAAAAGCACTTAACGAGGCGATTAAAAACAGGGATTATACCACGGAATCTGAAGATAAAGCGACCGAAAAAGAACACGCGAAAAAACTCCAGGCCGCGGAAGCATTAGCTAAAAAGAAAAAAGAAATCGAAGAACAACTCGCCAAAAAGATTCAAGAAATAAACAACCAGGTACAAATCTCTTCCTTGAAAGAAGACGAGAAAGAGATCATGGCAGCTCACAACAAATTTCAAGAGCTACTATCCATCTGCCAAAAATATAACCTTGACGCAACAGAACTTTACGAAGCGCATCACCAAGAAATTTCCTTCATTATCGACAAACAACTCGAAAAAGGTGTCACGGCAACGATCGAGGCAGAAGAAAGAATACAGGCCGCTTTAAGCTCCTCCTCCGAGAAACAAAAGAATGAAATACAGAAAAGATACTCGGATCTCCTAGCCCTCGCCCAGCAACATGGCATTGACACGGATGCCATACGCCAACAAATCCAGGAAAAGATGGATCGAGAGCTTAAAAATATTCAAGATCCAGGCGGGATGCAACTATTTAACATCACCGAGGAAGAATGGGAAGAATTCGAGGAAAAAATGAACATGGTACTAGATCTCGCCGGACAACTCAATAATATCTGGGGCCAATTCAACGAGTTTCAGAATAACCGGGATAAAAAGGAGCTCCAAGACTACGAGAAAAACACCAACAAGAAAAAGGAACTCCTAAACAAGCAACTTGAATCTGGACGAATTAGTCAAGAAAGGTATAATGCCAGAATTGCCCAACTTGACGCAGATCTTGACAAAAAGAAAACGGAAATCGCGAATAGACAAGCCAAAAGAGACAAAGCGCAAGGAATTTTCTCAGCAACTATAAACACGGCATCCTCTATCATGCAGGCTCTAGCAAACGTCGCTCCTCCATACAGCTACGTCCTTGCCGCCATATCTGCCGCAATGGGAGCCGTTCAAATTGCAACCATTGCCAGTACTCCCCTACCCGAGTACGCCCAAGGAGGAATGACGGACGGTGCTAGAGTGTACATCGCCGGGGAAGCCGGCAGGGAATGGATTGCCCCCAATAACATGCTCAACGACCCGATCACGGGGCCGATCATTCAGCAACTCGAACTCGTTCGCTCCGGAATCCTCTCCCCGGAACAATTGCGTCCCGTTTTACCGGACTTCTCCACGATGACCTCGATACCGATGTACGCAACAGGAGGCCTCACCGGCCCCGTACAAAACACGACGAATTTTTACCAAACGTCAACGGAAGATACACGCCTCCTAGAAACGGTACAAGGTCTCCGGGACGAGATCAGGATAATGAACACGTACTTATCGGATCCAAGAAACAGGCAAGCGTATATCAGTAACGACGTGTTGATTCAAAACGAGAAGGAAATGAACCTGTTGAATTACCTTAAACAATTATAATCCTATTAAGAACAACAAATATTATCATTGATTTCAATATTATTTCTATTGTTTGCAATAGTTTTATTCCCGTTTTGTATACATTTGCATAGTAAGGATATTATGCATTAACAATTATCGAGAAATATATGAATACAATGCCATTGGAAGCTGATACAAGGAATCTTATTGATACTGCTTTAACTAATTTAGGATGGAAATTAAATGGAGAAGATAAAAATGTTTTCTTTGAACAGCCCAAAACAGAAGAAGAACGCAAATCTCTTGGGGGGAAACGTCCTGATTATGTATTGTACTCTAAAGAGAGCGATAGACCATTAATCGTTATCGAAGCTAAGAAGAAAGGGACTCGTCTCGACACAGCGATGGAACAGGGAATTAGTTATGCTCGGGCAATTAACGCCCCTCTCGTATTTGCAACCGATGGTGTATTTTGTAAAACGTACCATACAGGAGCAAATAAACCCCCAATTTTAAATGGCGAAGAAATTGATGAGTTTATCCGAGAAGCTTTGGCATTACAATATTTGACCAAATATGAAATTAATACGGTTAGTCCTAAAGTTCAATACGACAGGAAAGAACTTATACGTATTTTTGATGAAGCAAATAATATGTTGCGAGGAGAGGGATTACGTGCTGGCATCGAACGCTTTGGAGAGTTTGCAAATATCCTATTTTTGAAACTCATCAGTGAAAGTGAACAAATAAAACGAGAAAGTGGTATTACAACACTCTTTGACGCAACTGCATGTAGTTGGAATTGCATTAAAAATATTCCTTTTACAACTCGTATTGACTATATAAATAAAACTGTTTACGAAAAACTAAACTCTTTATATAATACAGATATTTTTACCCCTTTACAAATTCGAGATACTAGTATCTTGAAAGAAATCATGGATAAACTTGATCCATTAACATTAACAGATGTCGACAGTGATGTAAAGGGTGACGCTT
>OGUK01001849.1_pt1 | contig 12723 bp, 10 predicted proteins | sample 1553151 | NCBI WGS metagenome assembly OGUK01 (sample SAMEA2580208, study PRJEB22360) | human gut metagenome | biome: human gut; feature: human-associated habitat; material: faeces | place: Denmark | collected 2008/2010
GTCTCCGAGCGCTTTCTGTGGGATTTCCGCCTGACGTCACAGGAACTCGTGCTCGAAAATCACGCCCGCCACCTGCGCGATTACGCACACCGGTACGGTTTCGGGCTGTCGATCGAGCCGTACGACATGAGTCCGAACAACGACATCGCACTGGGCGGCATCGCCGACGTGCCGATGGGCGAAACCTGGGAAGTGGACGATGTGTTCAACACTGCGTTCAGCTGTATCGAGGCGGTTTCGGCGGCCCGGATCAACAAACGGCCGACCGTCCGCGGCGGCGGCGCGCGCCGCGGCCATCACTTCCTCATCCGTGGCGTCCTGCCGCCCCAGCCGGATGTTTTCCATGATGGTGCCGTGGAAGAGCACGGGATGCTGGGAAACGAAGGCAATGTTCTTGCGCACATCGTGCAGGGAGGCGTCTCTCACATCCACGCCGTCCATGCGCAGGGTGCCGGAACTGACGTCGTAAAATCTGGGCAGAAGGCTGGCAAACGTGGTTTTCCCGGCGCCGCTGGGGCCTACCAGGCCCACCACTTCCCCGGGGCTGATATGAACGTCAATGCCGTCCAGCACCTTGCGGGCGCCGTCGTAGGAGAAGGAAACGCCGTCATAGTCCAGACGCCCGGAGGCTCGCCCCAGGGGAACGGGATTGGCGGCTTCCGGCATGGTGTCCGGCTCCTTCAGCAGGTAGTTGATGCGTTCCAGGGAGGCATGCGCGCTTTTCAGGTTGGTCAGCGTCACGCCCAGGCGCTTGAGGGGGTCGTAACACATGAAGAGGGCAGCGGCCAGGGCCGTGAAGTCAGCCTTGGTGATTCCCATTTCATGGCCCCTCACCAGCAGAATGCCCAGGCCCAGCGCCGTCACCATTTCCAGCACCGGCACCAGGAAGTGCCTGTACTTCACCGTTCTCAGATTGATCTTGAAGAAGCGTTGGATCAGCCCCAGGAAAAGCCCCACCTGCTGTTCCTGCATGCCGTAGGAACGGATTTCACGCTGGGCCGCCAGGTTTTCCTGGGCGGCGGCCGTGATATTGCCCAGCTCGTCCTGCGCCTGCTTGGCCTTCTTCATCACGCGGCGGCCAAAGAAGCGGATGGGCCATATCGCCAGCACAACCAGCCCCAGATTCATCAGCACCACCGCCGTGTTCGGGTCAACAAAGACCTTGTACACCAGGAAGGCGAGTGCGGTCAGCAGGGTAAGGGGCTGTTTGATGATGTCATTGGCCGCTATTACCAGGCCTCCCTGCACGTTGGCCGCGTCATTGATGAGGCGGCTGATCAGGTCCCCCCGTTTCTGGCGGTCAATGAAGGAGAGGGGCAGCGTTTGCAGTTTGGAAAAGGCGTCCAGCCTGATTTCCTCCAGCACCTTCATGCTGACGATGCTGATCCAGTACACATTGAAGAACGTGCCTATGCCCCGGATGGCAAAAACCAGCGGCAGCAGGGAACATACGGCCACGAGCACAGCGGTGTGCATGTGCTCCGGGGCCACCAGATGGGCGATGATGTTCTGAAGCTCCGGGGGAATCTGCGTATTGTCAAACACCACCGGAAACACCTTGGCAATCATCAGCGGGAAGCCGAAACCGCTGGCGGCGGCGGCCAGCGCCCCGGCGGCCAGCGCGGCGATGAACAGCTTCATCACCGGCTTCAAATACCGCGCGTACTCAAAAAACTGTCTTAACATGAAGCGCCTCCTTCCTCTTCCGCAACCATCTGCTGCTTGTTGTAAAGTTCCCTGTACAGGGGGGAGGAGGCCATCAGCTCCTCATGCGTGCCATCCGCAATGACGCTCCCTTTTTCCAGAACCAGAATTCGGTCCGCCATCCGGATGGTGCTGAACCGGTGGGCAATGATGAAGGCCGTGCGTCCGGAAGCCAGCTTTTCAATCTCCTTCTGGATGAGTTCCTCGCTCTTCATGTCCAGGGAAGCCGTGGCTTCATCCAGCACCAGGATAGGCGCGTTTTTCAGAAAGGCCCTCGCCAGGGAAACGCGCTGCCGCTGGCCGCCGGAAAGCCCTTCCCCCATTTCTCCGATCATGCGGGAATAGCCTTCCCCCGTCTCATTGATGAAGCTGTCCACGGCGGACATGCGCCCGGCTTCCTCCACCTCCGCGTCGGAAGCGTCCGGACGGCCGATGCGGATATTGTCCGCCACGGATCCGCGGAACAGCACGGGATACTGGGAAACCAGCGCGATATGGGAAAGCAGGTCCTTCTTGGCCATCTCCCGCACGTCGATGCCGTCCACCTTCACGCTGCCGGAAAGTACGTCGTAAAAACGGCACAGCAAATTGATGAAGGTCGTTTTCCCGGCGCCGCTGGGGCCTACCAGGGCCACCACCTGGCCAGCCGGGATGCGGATGTCAATGTTCTTCATGACGGGAGCATCCTGCTGGTAGCCGAAGCACACATTGCTGAACTCCACTTCCCCCTTCCAGGCTTCCGGACTCTTCGGGTTTTCCGGTTCCGGAACGTCGTCCGGAGCGTCCAGCACATGGTTGATGCGCTCCAGCCCGGCATTCAGGGTTTCCGCCTTGTTGTGGACCGCCCCTAGCTTCTTGACCGGTTCATAGCAAAGGTACATGGCCGTAGCCAGCGCGGCGAAGTCCCCCATGTTCATGCCGTTCATGTTGCCGACAAAGAGAGTGGCCGCCATGGCGATGGCGCTGACGAATTCAATCAAAGGCGTCAGCAGGCTCTGCCACCTGACCGCACTGATGGAAGCCTGGATGTAACGGTGAATCCTGTTCCTGAACAGACTTGTCTGCTGCTCTTCCAGTTCAAAGGCCCGGATGTCCCGCTGGGAGGAAAAGTTTTCCTGAAGCGTGGAGGAAAGATCCCCCTGGCTGGACTGCACCACGCGAGCGCGGGCGAGCATTTTCTTGCCGATGTAGCGGATGGGAATCACGCAGACGCCCACCAGGAGCATGTTCGCCAGCAAAATAAGGAACTGCTGGCTGACGGAGGCCCTGTAAATCAGGAATCCCAGCGCGGCCAGGAGGGTCAGGGGCTGGATAATCAGGTCATTGGCAATCTGCACCAGGCCGCCCTGCAGGAACTGCGTGTCCTGCATCAGGCGGCTCAGCAGGTCTCCCTTCTGCTGGCGGTCATGAAAGGCCAGGGATAAATCCTGGTATTTACGGTACACCTTGAGCCGCAGCGTTTCCAGCACGCCCAGCCCTATTTTGGAAAGCAGGTAGACATTGACGAAGGAGGAGAGGCCGCGCACCACCACTACCATCGGGAGCATGGCCGCCGTGGCCCACACCGTCACCCAGGGCAGGTTTTCCGGACTCACGTACCAGAGGAGCACGCGCTCCGCCCACGGGGGCAGCGGCTTCCCGTCAAAGATCACGGGGAACATTTCCTGCAAAATCACCGGTATGCCGAAGCCGCTGGAAACAGCGGCCACCATGCCGCCGATCACAGCCCACACCAGCGTGCCCTTATAGGGGAGAAGATATTCGCGCCATAATGCTACGGCGCGCTGGATGGAGGATTCCTGCCCCTCTGTTGACTGTTTCCTCATAAGTAATTCCGGATTGATGCGCCCGGGAACGGACGGCGCGCAATCGGTGCAGATCATACCATGAAGATCGCGGATGACAAGCTCCTTGCGATAAAAACTCCTCAGGAAACGCCCGGAGGGAAAGCCGCCGGGCATCCCGGCTTGCCCGCCTCCCCGGAATGGTCTACCCTGCCGGCGCATGCTGAAGACAGGATTAATCCAGCCGGAGACCATCCCCGGCCATTTCCCCAGGAACCTCAGAACCATCGTGGAACTGTACCGTTCCTGCGTGGACGGCGGGGCGGAGCTCGTTCTTTGTCCGCCGCTGGCCCTCAGTGGCGCGCACACCGGGGAACTGGCCCTGCGCAGCGGCTTCCGGTCCCAGCACAGGGCGGCCCAGGCCTACCTGGCGCGGGAAATAGCGGACGTCCCCCTGCTGCTGGCTGCCAGGGCAGGCGCTCGGGCACCGCCCACTTGTTTCCCAGCCGCTTCCACATGCTCCGGAACGGCCTTTCCTTTCCACGGCAAGCCGTTATTTCCCCAGCCGCACACGGAACGGAGGCCGTTCCCGTTTTCGGCATCTGCCGGACGGCGGATGAAGCGGGTTTTTCCATCATTTCATGGCCGGAATCTTCCCCGGCATCTTCTTCCGTACCCTGCCTCTTGCTCCGCACCCATTCCGGCGCGTGGCATGAAGGACTGCTGGAGCAGGATGAGGAGGAAGCCTGCCGGCTGGCGCGGGAAACAAGCCTGCCGGTCCTCACTGCCCGCCTGGCCGGGGGAGAAGGCCCGTTTCTGTTACCCGGCGCGTCTTCCGCATGGTCCGCCCACGGGATTCTCCTCAAACGGCTGCGTCTTTTTGAACGGGATTCCGCCGTCATTTCTCCGGAAAATTCCACGGAGGCGTCTTCTCCGCTTCCCGCTCCGGAAGAACAGCTCCGGCACGCCCTCCGGAAAGGCACGGCGGACTTCATCCTGAAAAGCGGGCATGGCGCCGCCTGCCTGAACCTGCTGGAAAGCTCCGCATCCCTCCTGCTGGCTCAACTGTTAAAAGAGGAACTGCCTTCCCTGCCCTTGACGGGCTTCATCCCCCGCCTCCCCGGCATTCCGGAACAGGACACTGCCCGGGCGCAAGCCTGTGCGGACAAGCTGGGCATTCAGGCCCGGATGCTGCCTCTCCCCGCAGATGCGGCGGCCGGAGGACCGGATGACCTGTTCACGGCCGCATGGCTCATGCGCCAATGGACCCAGGAGGAAGGTGCCCTGCTGCTGTCCGCCCTGACCGGAACGGACATCATGACCGCTCCCCGCCTCCTTCCGCCGGCCCTGGCCGCTGACTTCATGCCGCTGGGGGATTTATATGAAACGGAACTGGCGGACCTGTTCCCCGGCTTCCTTTCTCCTGCGCCGGATGCGGCCATGCGCGACAGCCTCCTCATCCGTCTGCACCGCGCGCATGAATCCGCCACGCCGCTGGCAGGCCTCTTCCCGGAATCGGAGCTTGAAATCCGCCGCTGGCAGCGCCGGGCCCGCGCCTCCGAATGGATGCGCCGGAAACTGCCGCCGCGCCTCACACTGCGATCCATTCCCGGTGCACCGGAAACGCCTTACGTCCACCGGCTGACGGATTGACGCGGCGCGTTGCTTTTCTTCCCGTGGCGTACATTGCGCTTGCTCTTGAAGTGGAAGAAGTGATTAGTAGAAGCCATGCAATTCTATGTAGCCACCATGATCGGCCGCGCCGCTCTAAGGCTGGTTGACCGCCTGGGGTCAATCGGATTGCTGCTTTACCAAGTGACCGCATGCATGTGGTCCGGCAAATTCCGGATGCGCGTTCTTGTGGAGCAAATTGCAAAAATCGGGGTGCAGTCCCAGCCGGTGGTCATCATCACCGGCGCGTTCACCGGAGCCGTGCTGGAAGCCCAGACCCTGTTCCAGCTCCAGACGGTGAGGATGGAAACCATGGGGGGCGCCGTCGTCGCCGTGGGCATGTTCCGGGAACTGGGGCCCGTCATTACCGGGCTGATGCTTGCGGGCCGCGTCGGGTCCGCCATGGCAGCGGAAATCGGGACCATGAAAGTCACGGAACAGGTAGACGCCCTTAACTCCATGAACGTGGACCCGGTGGACTACCTGGTGAAGCCCCGCATCCAGGCCATGCTCATTTCCATGCCTATCCTGATGATGGAAGCCGTGCTGGTGGGCATCGCCTCCGCCTACATCGTCAGTATCACCTCCTTTAACGTGGACCAGGCTTACTGGATGCACTTCATGAGCAAATTCGTCACCATGGGGGACATCACCGTGGCCCTGGTCAAAGCCCTGGTCTTCGGCCTCATCATCTCCACCATCTCCTGCCGGGAAGGCCTGAACACCACGAACGGAGCCGTTGGCGTCGGCAAATCCACCATGCAGGCCATGGTGTATGCCTCCGTGGCCCTGCTCATCGCCAACTTCATTCTGACCATGATTCTCAATTCCATCTTCCCCATGGGATTCATGAGATAACCCTTCCGCGCCGCCATGCAGCCATTCATCCGCGTCCACCAGCTCAAGCAAAGCTTCGGTACCCAGGAAGTGCTGAAAGGCGTGAGCTTTGACGTGGGAAAGGGAGAGCTGATGGCTCTGATCGGCGGGTCAGGGGCTGGAAAAAGCGTCATCCTGAAACATCTGGACGGCCTGATGGACCCGCTGGACGGCTATGTGGAAATAGACGGCAGGCGCATCAGCGGAGCGCCGGAAAAAATCAAGAAGCAAATCCGCGGTAAAATAGGCTTCATGTTCCAGCAGGGGGCACTCTTCGACTCCCTCAGCGTAGGGGAAAACGTCGCCTTCCCGCTGCGCGAGGAAGGAATCCGGAATGAAAAGGAGCTGGACGCGCGCATCTCCGCCGCCCTGGACTCCGTGGACCTGCTGGGGCAGCAGGAAAAAATGCCGGCCAGCCTCTCCGGAGGCATGATCAAGCGCGTAGCCGTAGCCAGGGCCATCGTCACCACACCGGAATGCCTGCTGTATGACGAGCCCACCGCAGGCCTGGACCCCATTGTCACGGACAGCATCAGCTTCCTCATCCGGCAAATCTGCAAGGACAAGGGAATCACGACCGTCATCGTCTCCCATGACATGCCCAGCGTGATCCGCATTGCGGACAAAATCGTCTATCTCAGGAACGGGGAAGTTTACTGGACGGGAACCCCGGAGGAGCTGCTGCATTCCAGGGATGAAAACCTGCAAAGGTTCCTGTACGGGGATTCCGGGGAAGACTGGGCCTCCCTGACCGGCAGGCATGAAAACTTTCAACGGGTTCTGCTGGAACGGGCGGAACGTGAACGGAAACAATAACCATCTTACCACAGAGCCATGAAGCAGAAACTTAAGCCGGAAACCTGGGTGGGCATCTTCCTGATTGCCGGAATCCTGATGATCATCGGCGTCATCCTGGGGTTCGGCAACATCAAGACCTCCAAGGAGCAAACCTACCCCATCAACATCATTTTCAAGGACGCGGCGGGCCTCATCAAGGACTCCCAGCTCCGCCTGGGCGGCGTTACGGTGGGAAAGGTCACCAAGGCGCCCGAACTCCTGCCCTCCGGCAATGAAGTCATGCTGGAAGCCAGCATCCTGAGCGACGTGAAAATCCAGGAAGGCTCCGTCTTCCGCGTGGACATGCAGAACATCCTGGGAGACAAGTACATCGACATCGTTCCCCCGGCACGCCCCACGCACGAATACATCCCGCCCCATGCCACCATCATCGGGCAGCCTGAAAGCGACTTCAGCAAGATCAAGAATAACGCCGTGGGCGCCACGGAGGAAATACTGAAAATCCTCAAGCAGATTGAAAAAAATTCGGACAACATTGACGAGGCCATTCTCAACATCGGGGAAGCGGCCAAAGGGCTGGCCCAGACCACCAAGCTGATCAATGAAGGCATCCTGAGCCGGGAAAACCTCCGGCACCTCAACAGCGTGCTGGCTCAAATGAACAAAGCGGGCGAACAGCTCCCCGCGACAATGGCGGCCATGAAAGACACCGTCAGTGACGCCCGCAGAATCATCGCCGGAGCGGAAGAAAAGCTCAACAGCCTGGACCCCGCCATCAAGGAAATCCCCCCCACGCTGACCGCCCTGCGCAAGGCTTCCGAGCAAATCGCCTCCGTCACGGCGGACGCCCGGAAAAACCAGGGCTTCCTGGGGCTGCTCATGTACGATGCGCGCTTCCGCGCCAATGCCCAGGAATTCATCCGTAACCTGAGGGACTACGGAATCCTGCGGTACCGGAACCCGAACGAGCCCCAGGCCAAACCAGACCCCCGCGCCGGTTTTTCGGGAAGCCGCCGCTGAGGAACGCGCACAATTCCGGGTGAAGCCGCTTTACACACTTGCCAATAGAGGGAAGCGTGCTAAATAATTCCCAATGTGAGAGGCGAAAACATGTAAGCCGACATGTTTTTCAACAGGAACCAACCCTTAACACTCTAATCAACCATGCAAGACAACCAAACCGAACTTGAACCGACCGCAGCAGCAAACGACACCGCCTGCTCCTGCCCTTCCGCCCGCGAGCTTGCCGTAACCAGATTTCAACAGGCCAGGGCCTTCGCCGCGGCCAAAGTAAACCAAATCCGCAAGGCGGCTACGGAACAGGCCAGCACCATCCGTGACTACGCCCAGGAAAAAGGAGAAGTCATCCGTGACAAGGCCAAGAAGTTCCATGAAGCGGGCGAAGAATACGTGAAGGAAAAACCCACCCAGTCCGTGCTGATCGCCATGGGCGTGGGCCTTCTGATCGGCATGCTCATCCGCCGCCGTTAACCCTCATTCCGCGCCATGCGCATCAAGCGCATGGCGCCCTCACCCCTTCAAACCGAGCCATGGGACTGATTGACAAACTCAAACGCACCTTCGTCGCCCCCATTGTGGAGGAAAAGGAAGAAGGAGCGGCTATGGTCCGGTCCCTCCGGGAAACCGGAGCGGCGGCGCTTGACCATGTGGAAGCCCTGGCCGCGCTGCTCAAGCTGGAACTGGAGGAAGCGTCCAAAAGGCTGGGCAGGAAAATGGCCCTGCTCCTGCTGGCCGCCTTTATGGCCATCTTCGGCTATCTGTTCCTGTGGTGCTTCCTGACCATGGTCATGGCCCACTTCTGGGGAATCATTGCCGGACTTGCCGTAACCACCGGCATCCATCTGGTGGCGGCTGCCGTGGCCCTCATCCTTTTCAGCCGAACCCATGTAACGCCCATCGCCCCGGCGACGGCGGAAGAACTTAAAACGGATTTATCATGTCTGCAAATGGCTCTCAAGAAAAGCTCGCACTCCTGATGCGGGTGGCTTCCTCCCGGCTGGATATCGTCAATGAGACGGATACCCTGGTCCAGAAGACGCAGCAGCAGGCCGACCACTTCCGGAAGCTGAAAAAAAAGGCCATGTCCCTGCCTGTGATCGGCTCCATTGTCGGCACGGTGGGAGGCATTCTGCTCATCCGCATGTTTACGGGAAAAAAAAGCCATCCGGCGCCCCCGCGTCCGCATGTTTCCGGAAGCTGGATCAATTCCCCTATCTTCCGTTTCATCATTGAAATCCTGGTAACCCTCGCCTTCCCGTCCCTGAAAAAAATGGGCTTCGACCTGGCAGGCAAGAAATTCTTCAACCTGTTCAAGTAACAGGATTTTCCGGTCGATGCGGCGCAGCCTTTTCAAGCCGCTGCTTTAAAAAAGAACTCAGGAATTCCGCTGTTGCGGGAGAAATGTCTTCATATCCCTGCGGCGTCAGATGCGCGCCGTTCCGGGAATATCGTCCCCCCCTGCAGGACAACTCTTCATGCAGACGGCCGCGATACCTCATAAAATAACGACCTGTCGCCAAAGAAAACAACGCCCCTTTGTTCATACGTACCTCGCCAGGCTGGACAGGCATTTCGGCATGGTCCATGCGGCGATATTGGAATGAAACAGGAGACCAGGGCATGCCTGACCCCAAAAAGGCATCGGCAGCTCAATTCCCCTTTCCAGCGCTTTCCGCCATGAACAATTCCTGCCAAAAATAACAGGGCACAATCAGGAAAAAAGCTACCTGGCCATGAAAGGGAGGCCCCAATATAGGAAGACGACCATCATGGCGGAAACATGGCCTTCCCAGTCATCGCGGCGGCGGGGAATTTGGAAATGTTCCTTCCGTGTCCCCGTTCGGAGGAACAGGAAAAATTGATGAAGAAAGTCATTTAAAACAATATCCCGACCTTTCCCCCGGAGGCAAAAATGCAACCGCGCCATAGACTTGTCCTCAATGCCGCCATTTCACATTTAACCATGAAAACAGCAGCGGGATTGCTGTCGGCTCTTTCCGCCATGCCAAACGTATGCCTCTGCCGGGAAAGTCCGTGAAAAACCGCGATCCCTCAGGATCCGGTTCCCGAAACGGCAGAAAAACATAAATGCTCTTTCCCGCTCCCGGAAATAAACTTTTGCGAGCCTTCCTCAAGGCTTCTCTCCAAAAATCCTCCCCCGCCACGGGACGGCACAGGGCCGCCTGCACAGAAATCATTTCCCAAACATTTTTTGCTGGTCAAAAAAGCCCCGTTTTCGTTAGTATGTAGCTTTATCAGTTTGCTGCATTCACAACATGAGCGAATACATTTTGCCCCACGTCGACGGATATCTTAAGCTTGGACAGGACTTTGACTGTTCCGATATCCACCTTGCCGTCAACAGCCGCCCCACCTGGCGCCGGTTCGGCCAGCTTCTCCCCATCTGGGAGGAAGCGCCCAATCTCACGCCCCAGGACACGGAAGTTCTGGCGAGGGGCTTTCTGGAAGACCCGGAATGGAACCGCCTTCAATTAAAGGGGGACGTGGACTTTGCCTATGCCAACGACTTCGGACGCTACCGCGCTTCCGTGGTCAAGCAGCGCCTGGGCTATGACATCTGCTTCCGCATCATCAACACGCGGGTGCGCACCATGGAGGAAATCGGCCTGCCGACGGAATACGTGGTGCCCCTCACCCGCTACACCAACGGCCTCATTCTGGTGACGGGCTCCGTGGGTTCCGGTAAATCCACCACCCTGGCCTCCATCGTGGACTTCATCAACCAGGACCGCCACGACCACATCATCACGCTTGAAGACCCCATCGAATACCTGATTCCCTCCAAAAACTGCCACGTCAACCAGCGTGAAGTGCACAAGCACACGGAATCCTTCGCGCGCGCCCTCCGCGGGGCCCTCCGTGAAGACCCGGACGTCATCATGGTAGGTGAAATGCGCGACCTGGAAACCATCTCCCTGGCGCTCACGGCGGCTGAAACCGGCCACCTGGTGCTCGGCACCCTGCACACGGGGTCCGCAGCCCGCACGGTGGACCGCGTGCTGGACGTCTTCCCGGTGGAGCAGCGCGACCAGATCCGCATCATGGTCAGTGAATCCCTGCGCGGCATCATCTCCCAGCAGCTCGTTCCCAGGGCGGACGGCAACGGCCGCGCCCTGGCCATTGAAATGCTGGTCAATACACCCGCCATCGCCAACTGCATCCGCGAAGGAAAGACATTCATGATTCCCGGCTGCATCCAGACCGGGAAGGCCCAGGGCATGATCCTGATGGATGACTCCCTCCGGGCGCTGCACCAGGCAGGTCTCATCACCACGGAAGACTGCATCTTCCGCGCGGAAGACAAAACCATCATGAAATCCTTCCTGGGAATCAAGTAACCTTTAACTTTGACACACTCCTGTTATGGCTGTTATCGACCAATACTTCAAATACCTCGTAGAAGCGGGCGGCTCCGACCTTCACCTCAGCGAAGGCCAGCCTCCGAAAATCCGCGTCAACGGGACCATCTCCGCCATCTCCGACGAAAACCTGGAAGGCCAGTCGTTCAAAAACCTTCTCGCGGAAATATGCGACTCCCAGGCCTTCCAGAAATACCTGGAAGAAGGGGATCTGGACTTCGCCTATGAAATGGATGAAACCTCCCGTTTCCGCTGCAACTACTTCAGGCAGCAGCACGGCCTGGGAGCCGTCTTCCGTCTCATTCCCACAAAAATCGCCACGCTGGAAGAACTGGGCGTGCCCACGGTCGTCAAGGAATTCGCCCACATGAGATCAGGGCTGGTGCTGGTCACGGGGCCCACGGGCTCCGGTAAATCCACCACCCTGGCCGCCATCATTGACTACATCAACAGCAACCAGGCGCGGCACATCATCACGGTGGAGGAACCTATCGAATTCGTTCACCCCAATAAAAAATCCATCGTCACCCAGAGGGAAGTGCCCCTCCAGACACCCTCCTTCGCAGACGGCCTGCGGGCTTCCCTCCGTGAAGACTCCGACATCGTGCTGGTGGGTGAAATGCGCGACCTGGAAACCATCTCCCTGGCACTCACGGCGGCTGAAACCGGCCTTCTGGTATTCGGCACCCTGCACACGAACAACGCCAGCAAAACCATTGACCGTATCATTGACGTATTCCCGTCCGACCAGCAGTCCCAGGTACGCACCATGCTTGCGGGCTCCCTCCGCGGCGTCGTGGCGCAGCTCCTGATGAAGCGCAGCGACAAGCCGGGACGCGTAGCCGTCAATGAAATCCTCTTTGCCACGCCCGCCGTGGCGGCCATCATCCGTGAAGGCGCCACGCAGAAAATCCCTGACGTCATCGTCGGCGGAAAGGCCATGGGCATGCAATTCATGGATGACGCCATCTGGCAAAAACTCCAGCAGGGCGTCGTCTCTCCGGAGGAAGCCTACATGAAGTGCATTGAAAAGAAGAGGTTCCGCAACTTCCTTCCCCCGGAATCCGTCCGTCTGGCAGACTCCGGCGGTGGAAACTAGGCCCTTTGCTCCTTCCCTGTCCCTCCCATGTCCCCCACTGGAAAATTCACGTTCAAGCTCGTGATCTATGGAGCATTCCTGCTCTATCTGGTGGGGGATTTGTTTCTCTGGCACGGCTTCCTGGCCGGCAGGATGGACGCCTACCTGAAACCGATGCCGGGACCGCCCGGAGACAACTCCGCCCGGATTGCGGAAGTTTACGGCGAACCCGTCACCGCCAACCAGCTCTCCCGGAGGGTTGCGGAACTCCGGCTCCTGCGCCAGCCTCCCGTTCTGGACATGGACGGAGGCATCAGGCTCACCCATGAACTGGACGTAGCCGGAGACCTGGCTCCGCGGGCCAGGTACGATCTGATCGGCTCCTCCCTCCTGCGCCTGAAAACCAGCGTCA